>Ga0310123_10002595_pt1 | contig 14339 bp, 10 predicted proteins | sample CB6_AW_1057_MG_FD_203505 | JGI IMG/M metagenome (GOLD analysis project Ga0310123, IMG submission 203505) | Marine microbial communities from Western Arctic Ocean, Canada - CB6_AW_1057 | ecosystem: Environmental > Aquatic > Marine > Oceanic | place: Canada: Western Arctic Ocean | collected... | reverse complement strand
CTGTCGAGCGTCCGGCTCGGGTGGCACGAGCGGCAGTCGATACCTGGCGGCGTCGAGCACGCCCATTTCGACCATTGCGGCCTTGACCGGTATCGGGTTGGACTCGATGAAGTTGACCTGCATCAAGGGCAGCAGCCGCTCGTGGACCTTGCGTGCGGTCGCAAAGTCGCCGCCCAGCGCGGCGTCGACCAGACTCGCCATGTCGGACGGTGTTTCGTTTGACGCGACGGAAATAACGCCGCGGCCCCCCATCGCCATCACAGCCAACGCGAAAGTATCATCACCCGACAGCACGCTGAACGACTCATCGGCCTCCCGGCAGATGGTACATATCTGTGACAGGTCTCCAGACGCCTCCTTGACGCCGACGATGTTGTCCACCGACGCCAGCCGTAGCAGCGTCGCCGGATCGACGTTGCACCCCGTGCGCCCTGGCACGTTGTACACGATGATCTGGCGGTCCACCGCTTCAGCGATAGTCCGGAAGTGGGCATAGAGACCTTCTCGACTCGGTTTGTTGTAGTACGGCGTCACCGACAAGATGGCGTCGGCACCGCAGCGGACCATCTCCTGGGCCAGCGACACAACCTGGTGTGTGTCGTAGCCGCCCGCCCCAGCCAGGACCGGAACCTTGCCCGCCGCTTCACCGGCGACCAGTTCGACGATTCTCAGCTTTTCTGAAACGGAGAGCGTCGGGCTTTCGCCCGTCGTCCCACACGGAACCAGAAAATGCACGCCGCCGTCGATCTGTCGCCTGGCGAGTCTCGTGACGGCCGCTTCGTCGACTTCACCGGTATCGGTGAACGGTGTGACGAGCGCCGTACCGCATCCGGACCAACGTCTCTGCATTGCGATTCCTCCGATCCGACACTCAGGGGTCGAGGCTGAGTACATCCCGCATCGTAAACCAACCCTGGCGTCCCGAGACCCACCGGGCCGCCTCGAGCGCGCCACGCGCGAACGTCGAACGACTTCTTGCCGTGTGGGTCAGCGTGATGGTGTCGAACGGTCCATCGAATCCGACCGTGTGGGTGCCAGGCATGGACCCTGCGCGAGTCGACGAGACGTCGATTGGAGCATCGTACCCCGCCTCCCGAGCCGCACGCTCGAGGCTGATCGCGGTGCCTGAGGGTGCGTCGACCTTGGCCGAGTGGTGCGCCTCGTGAATCCAGGCACCGAACTCACCGTGACGACTGAACAAAGTGGCGGACCGTTCGACAATGCCCTGAAACAGATTGACCCCCAGCGAGAAGTTGGCTGCGACCACGACACCGATTCCGGCGCCGTCGACCACCTGCCTCAGCGCGTTTTCGTGGTCGTTCCACCCGGTGGTTCCGATCACCGCGTTGATTCCCGCCTCCGCCAGACGTGGCAGGTTCATCACGGTTGCGTCAGCCGTCGAGAAATCGATCGCGACGTCGACACTGCCGAGACGCTCCGGGTCGATTCCCTGCCCCGCCTCGTTGTTGTCGACGTCGAGCCGTTCGACCACCTCGATATCGGGTGCAGCAGCGGCCAAGGACTCGACCTCTCTGCCCATGCGGCCGTATCCGACAATCACGATTCGTAGGCTCATCCTGATGTCATCCGTGCGAGCGCTGATTATACCTGCGGGCCGGAGTGCGAAGCTCTGCGCCGACGACTCTACCGCAGTGTATAGTGCAGCACTGCGGGAATCTGAAGCACGATGTCAATACCTGAAACGATGCGCGTGGTCGAGGTGACCGAGGCTGGCCCACCAGAGAATCTGTCGATGGGACAGCGGGCGGTCCCGCTCCCGTCCGCCGCCGATGTGCTGGTCAAGGTGACGGCTGCGGGCGTCAATCGTGCCGACATCATGCAGCGATATGGCAACTACCCGCCCCCGCCAGGCGCTTCCGATATCCTGGGTTTGGAAGTGTCTGGTACGGTCGCCGCGCTCGGCGACGCGGTGACCGGGTGGAACGTAGGAGACCCGGTCTGCGGTCTGGTGACCGGCGGTGGGTATGCGGAGTATTGTGTCGTTCCGGCGCCCCAGTGCTTACCCCTTCCAAGTACGGTCGACCTCGTAGATGGCGCGGCCCTGGCCGAGGCGTGTCTCACCGTGTGGACCAACGTGTTCGAGCGAGGAGGGCTTCGCAAAGGCGAGAGCTTTCTCGTGCATGGTGGATCGAGCGGGATAGGCACGACGGCCATCCAGTTGGCCCGCCTCTCCGGTGCGCGGGTTTTCGCCACGGCTGGTTCTTCGGAGAAGTGCCAGGCATGCGAGAAGCTGGGGGCCGAGCGCGCGATCAACTACCACGATGAGGACTTCACGGAGGTTGTTCGGACCGTGACCAACGGCCGCGGTGTCGACGTGATCTTGGATATGGTGGGCGGTACCTACCTCCAGCGTAACCTTGACAGCCTAGCCACGGAAGGGCGTCTCGTGCTGATCGGGCTCATGCGAGGAGCGACGAGCGAGGTGAACCTGGCCAAGTTGATGTCGCGGCGCCTGACGCTCACCGGTTCCACGCTTCGTGCGCGGTCGGTCGAGCAGAAGGGGGCGGTCGTTGATGCCGTCCGCGAGCGGGTGTGGCCGTGGGTGGGAGATGGCCAGTTTTCTCCCGTGATCCACTCCAGATTTTCGCTCGACCAAGTTGCAGAGGCTCACCGACTCATGGAGTCAAGTGGCCACATCGGGAAGATTCTGCTGACCATCTAGCGGACCTGGTCCTGACTACGGCTTGGCCGTGAGCAGCGTGATGTCGGTGTCGCGATACTCCATCGCCAGCATCAGAAGCAGGTAGTCGCGGACGTGGCGGGTGGTCAGGAAGTTCTGTCGGACGTGCTGGTGTCCATTGGCGCCGATCGTCTGGCGGAGCGTCTCGTCCCCCAGGAGCTCGATGGCGCGGTTGGCGGCCCCTTCCGGCGAGTGGACGAGAAACCCGGTCACGCCGTTCAGAAGCTGGAGCTTGATGCCGCCGACCGACCCACCGATGACGGGCCGACCCTTCCAGAGAGCCTCGGTCACCGTCAGGCCAAACCCCTCCTTGAGCGATTTCTGCATGATGATGGTCGAGCCCCTGACTAGGGCGTTGATCTCGAGGTCGCTGAATGGCGGGAGCAGCAGCACGTGCACATCGGGGTCGTCGTTGGCTGCTTCACGCACCTCCTGAAGGACCTGCTCTCCCTCCGGATCATCGCTGGCCCCTCCCCCTGCCAACAGCAGCTGACAGTCGTAGCGTCGTTTCACGAGTCGATAGGCCTGGATGACGCCGACAGGGTCCTTCAATCGGTCGAATCGAGAGATCTGCGTAAGGATGGGCCGCTCGGGGTCGAGACCGTGCTTCTGGACGACAGCCGTGATCTCGTCGTCGGCCAGCTCTCGATTCTTGTCGCTCAGGGGGTCAATCGACGGCGGGACCATGAACTGAGGAATCGGCAGCTCTTGCGAGAACTCAGGCATCGAGAAGATCGAGCCATCGTATTGTTCGACGTAGGGTCTCAAGAAATCCCAGACAGCTGGGTCTGGTGTGGACACGTCGATGTGACACCGCCAGAGCCAGTGTCCGCCGCTCTCCTTCTTCCGCGCGATGAGACCGGCCGGCTGAGGGTCGTGGATCACGACGAAGTCACCCATCTGACCCAGGTCGTGGAGGTTCTTGTCCTGCGCCGCACGATAGACGTCGAGCATCTCCTCGGTGATTGTTTCCTGCGCGCCATGCAGCGCGTTGTGGAACGCCTTGGTGACGGCGAAAAACGCCTCGTCGCCCTCTATGACATCCCAGCTTGTCTCGATCCCGAGTTCGCGAAACAGTGGCACCATGCGGGTCAGCAGCTCGGCGACGCCGCCCCCGACCGCCGTGGAGTTGACGTGCTGCAAACGCCGGTGCCGCACGCGGTCCGCCAGCTGGACGAGCTCGTCTACGACGTCCGACCCAACGACACCGCGGTAACTGTCCAGAGAGGTCGTCACGAGTGGAGTGCCCCGGCCCCTTGGCCGATTCGAATGATGTCCTGCTTGAGTTCGTCGAGCGTGCGGATATACGGGTTCAGTGCATTGATCGCGTCGGCGAGGTCGCCACGGTCTCGTTCCTTGAGCCAGCGCGAGAAGTCGCTCGTGAGTCGACCAAGGCGCAACCGGGCTTCGAAGAAGTGGAAGTACAGCGAAGCGTCGGTTATCAATGGAAGCTTGGCAAAGAACTCGGGCACGTCGTTGGCCACGATACCGGTGGGTAGGATGAAGCTCTTCGACCGGCAAAAGTGAAATGCCTCGTCAGGTCGACATTCCTGGGGCACGTCCCCTTTAGCGGCGGTGTAGTCGTCGAGCGTCTTGAGGAGAGCCTCCCTGAGCCCGCGAATCGTCGTGAGTGCCAGAAGGTCGATGGCAGCCAGTTTTTCAGCGAGGGCTTCCTCACGCAGCGTTTGCGAGACCCAGACGGAGAAGTCATTGTAGTGCAACGGCTTATGGAAGTTGTGCGCCAGGTACTCATGGTGGGTGTGAAAGAAGATCGATGACCCCGGAACCAGTGCCAGTGTTCGCCTGAGATCAGCGACGGTCCTGACCTTGAGACCGGTCAGCATGACGAGACGGAGCTCGGTATCAAAGATGAAGGGCTGCTTTTCGTTCTTGGCCATTGGAGTTGCGCATCGCGTTACACGGTCGCCGCAACGGCGAATAGTATAGGGCACCCGCGCATGAGCGGGATGGCCCCGCAGACTATAATTAGGGCACACCATGGCAGCGTCAAAGGTCGGTCGAAACGACCCGTGTCCGTGCGGAAGCGGCAAGAAACACAAGCACTGCTGCGAGAAGACTTCGGGCCAGATGTCGCGAACAAGCCAGTTCGCGGTCTTCGCTGTCGTTGTGGCGATTGCGGCTACGCTCGTCTACACCTTCTCTTGGGATCAGAGCGCCGGCGGAGGCCTGCAGGACCCGCACTACGGGCACAACCACTAGAGTCCCTAGTGTCCCAATTCCCTGCCTCCTAGAGCCATTCCGCATGGATTACCAGAATCTCGGTCGTAGTGGTCTGCGTGTCTCGCGTGTGTGTTTGGGCGCGATGACATTCGGTTCACCGACATGGCGCGATTGGGTGCTGCCGGAAGAGGAGAGTCGTCCCTTCTTCGAACGCGCACTCGACGTTGGCATCAACTTTTTTGACACGGCCGATATGTATTCGCTCGGCACCAGCGAGGAGATAGTCGGGAGAGCCCTGGCCGAGTTGACAACGCGAGAGAAGGTCGTCATCGCGACCAAGGTAAATTTTCCGATGGGGGACGGGCCCAACGATCGGGGGCTCTCACGAAAGCACCTATTTGACGCCGTGGATGCGTCGCTGCGTCGTTTGGGGACCGACTACATCGACCTGTATCAGATCCACCGGTTCGACCCCACGACGCCCATCGCCGAGACGCTCGACGCGCTCGACCAGATCGTTCGTTCGGGCAAGGTACGGTATCTCGGTGCCTCGAGCATGTTTGCCTGGCAATTCGCGACGATGCTTCACACCAGCGATCAACACGGCTGGGCTCGTTTCGTTTCGATGCAGAACCACTACAACCTGGTCTATCGAGAAGAGGAGCGAGAGATGCTGCCCCTCTGCCAGGCCGAGGGAATCGGGGTCATCCCTTGGAGCCCGCTTGCCCGTGGTTTTCTCGTCGGTAATCGCCGTCGAAAGACCGATGACCCGGGGCAAACGACTCGAGCCCGCAGCGACGGCTATGCCCAGGGCATGTACTACGCTGATTCGGACTTTGCCATCGTCGACCGTCTGGCAGACGTGGCCAAACGCCGGGGTGTGTCGCCTGCGCGTCTCGCGATGTCCTGGCTGCTCCGACAACCGGGCGTGACGGCGCCGATCGTGGGGACTACGAAGGTCGAGCACCTGGATGACGCCGTCGCCTCGCTCGATGTCACCCTTGACGACGCCGAGTGCAAGGAGCTCGAAGAGCTCTACGTGCCCCACGCCGTGCTCGGACACGACTGACCGCGCCACTACGACCCAGCCGCTTCGAGCCTGCTCATTCCCCTCTCAAAGATGTCCCGTACCCCGGCCGTCACCTCCCGGTAGCGCCGCAGTAGGGTCTCGCCCGTCGAAGGGACGACGCCAACCCGGAGCGCAATCGACTCCAATTCCGATGGGTCGGTCGGTATCCACCCGCGGCCCGTATCTGACTCGATCCGCAGGACGGTCTCGAGAGTACGCAGGAAGTCGTACGCTTCGCGAAGCTGGTCGGCTTCCGGTGCCCCGATGTATCTGTTCTCCGGTAGCGATGACAGCATCTCGCGCGTGCCGGCGAGACGGAATTCGCTCCGCCCCGTCCCCTTGCGGATTTGCACGAGTTGCAGAAGGAAATCGATATCGGCCAGGCCCCCTTTGCCCACCTTGAGGTGCAGTCGCTCTCCCGTCGCCTCCTTGGCGATCTCTCGTTCCATTCGGGTTCGCACGTGGCGCGCATATCCAGGCATCGCCGTGTCCCACGGGCCGTAGATGAAGTTGTGCACGAGCTCCATTGTCTCGTCGCCCAGATCCTGCGACCCGGTCACGAATCTGCATCGGGTCAAGGCCATTCGTTCCCAGATTTCGGCGCGCGACTCGAGGTAGCGCGAAAAGGCGATGGTGGGGATCGCCAATGCTCCCTTTTTTCCTTCTGGACGGAGTCTGGTATCGATGTCGTACGCGATGCCTTCGCTGGTCCGTTTTTGGAGAAACTCGTAGACGGTTCGAACAAACGCCTGTTGTCGTTCGTAAGCGGCCGAGTCCCCAGGGTCCCCGTCATAGAGAAAAACGAGATCGAGGTCGGAGTGGACCGTGAGTTCGCGGCCTCCCAGTTTACCGAGCGCCAGCACGACCCAACGTTCCTGGCTGTCACCTGAACCATCTGGCGCATTCTGGGAGAGCCAGGCCCTCGTGGTGGTGAACTCGAGCGCCGCATCAGCGATCATCGACAGCTTCTTGTTGAGGGTGGACAGGGGGGCACCGTCGAGCCACTCGATCAGACTCTTGAATTCTTGGATGGCCTTGAGACGTCTGAACGGATCCATGCACTGGTCAAGGTCGGAGCAGTCTAGGCTGTCGAGGCCATGGCCCACCGTGTGACGAAATCGGTCTGGTGTCTGAGGCGCCGCCACGAGAGAGTCGAGGAGTTCTGGGTATCGGCCCAGGCGCTGCGCAAATAGATCGCCGGCGTCGAGTGCGCTCATCAGTCGTGTGCGAAGGTGGTCGTTCTCGAGCAGGCTTAGATAGAGCGCAGCAGGAGCACGAGCGCGCGAGACCACCTGATGGAATCGAGTGAGGACGATCCGAGGCGAGCCGCACTCAGCCACTTCAGGGAGTGTGGTCGCGAGAAGGTTAGCCAGTAGATTGCGAGTCGAGGTCTTGGAATGCGCCAGAGACGAGACGTCATCGAGCGCCAGGATGGCCTGGAGTGCGCCGTCGGGTTCGGGGAAATCAAGCGACCGCAGGTAATCGGTCGCTTCCGCATCTGACAGCTCGCCCGAGAGCAGCCGGAAAAGCTGCCTCCCCAGGAACTCTGGGTCATCGCTGCTCCGGTCGAACAGATCAGAGTACACCTGATGCACGCGCTCCCGGTGAGCCTCCAGGGTCGACAGGAACGTCTCGGTCCGGTCGAACCGCAACCGACGAGCGGTCACGATCAGCTCCGCGGCTTCGCCAGAGAGCGTGTGGGTCTGGCCCTCCTGAACGAGTTGCAGGCGATGCTCCACCCGTCGCAGGAACTCGTAAGCCTGACCCAGGTCTTGGGTCACGGTCTCGTCGATGTAATCGAGTTGTCGAAGGCGCTTGAGCGCGGCGGTCGTGTTCGCGTTCTGGAGCTCTGGGTGGGTCCCGCCATAGATGAGCTGAAAGACTTGCGTGAAAAGCTCGATCTCGCGGATACCGCCCCGTCCGACTTTGACGTTGCGCTCGGTCGAGTCATGGCGGGCCTTCTCCCGGTCCGAACGCGCCTTGTATCGAGCGAGCTCTTCGATCGCAGCGTGGTCGAGGTACTTTCGATAGACGAACGGTCGGATCATTTCAACAAACCGGTCACCCAGTGCCATGTCGCCGGCGATCGGTCGCGCTTTGATCATGGCGAAGCGCTCGAAGGTTTCGCCCAATGTCTCGTAATACTGCCGGCTCTGGCTGAGTGAATAGGCGATGTTGCCGCGGCTACCCATTGGTCGAAGGCGGAGGTCGACTCGATAGAAGTACCCCTCGTCGGTGTGTTCGCCGAGCGTAGCGGTGAGCGCCCTCGCAAACTTGTCGAAGCGCCGGTGCCCGCCCTGGTCGTCATCCGTAGCGGGCTCGTAGACGTACACGAGGTCGATATCGGAACTGTAGTTCAGCTCCCGCCCTCCGAGCTTGCCCATTCCGATGACCACGAATGCTCCAGGTAGGGCCCCCTCTGGACTGGCGGCAGCCTTGTCGATGAGCACGACCATGACTCCCTCGGTCACGACATCAGCCAGGTTCGACAGCTGCTCGGTAGACGACCGGAGCGTGTCCTTGTCCAGGAAGTCACGGCCCGCGATACGAAGCATCTCGCGTCGCTTGAAGCGCTTGAGGGCATCGAGCTGGCGTCGAACGTCGTGGTGACTCGAGAGGATCGCTTGTAGCTGGGCTTTGTAGTCGACGAGGTCCGGAGGGGGTCCGTCGAGCTCGCGTTGAAGCCAGTGGAAGTACTCAGGGCTCCGAATCAGAACTTCCGTGAGGAACGGTGACGCACCGAGGATGTAGGTGAGCACCTGTAGCGAGCGCGGGTCATCGCGAAGATAGCCAATTAGCGAGCTCTTGGGTGCTCGAGTGGCGACGTAGCGGCAGAATCCAACCACAGCGGCATCTGGGTCTGGGGCCTCGAGGAGCGCCTCCAGGAGTAGGCCAGCCATCTCACCAAGCGCCAGCCTGGTCGGGAGGTCGTCGGCGAGCAGTTGGAGATGCTCGTCCGCAGCGCGAGGGTCTCCAAAACCTCTGGTTCTCAGATATTGCTGCGCATCGGTCTCGGTGAGGTCGGGCGACAGGAAAAGATCGCGCGGCGCGACGCCCAGAGGATCCTTCGTGGTCGTCATGGTAAAAGCGCCGGGCTCCAGTTAGGAACCCGGCGCCCCACTCCACTCTTCGAATTAGATGTCGAAGTACAGCGCGAACTCCCAGGGATGCGGCCGCAGGCGAATCGCGTCGACCTCGTTCACTCGCTTGTAAGCGATCCAGTTCTCAATCACGTCCGGCGTGAAGACGTCGCCCTTGAGCAGGAACTCGTGGTCGGCTTCCAGCCGATCCAGCACGTCGGCCAGGGTGCCCGGAGTACTTTCGATTTTCGCCATCTCCTCGGCCGGTAGGTCGTATAGGTCCTTATCGAGCGGTCCGGGCGGAATGATCTTGTTCTGGATTCCGTCCAGTCCGGCCATCAGCATCGCGCTGAACGCCAGATACCCGTTGCAGCTCGGGTCTGGGAATCGGCACTCGATCCGCTTGGCCTTCTCGCTGCGCGAGTACGCCGGAATCCGGACGGCCGCGCTTCGGTTCCGCTGCGAATAGATCAGGTTGATCGGGGCTTCGTATCCCGGGACCAGCCGGCGATAGGAGTTGGTCGTCGGGTTGCAGAACGCCAGCAGCGCCGGCGCGTGCTTCAGGATCCCACCGATGTAGTAGAGCGCCGTCTTGCTCAGGTCAGCGTAGGTCCCAGCTTCGAAGAAGGTGTTGGACGAGCCCTTCCAGATACTCTGGTGCACATGCATCCCCGACCCGTTGTCCTGAAAGATCGGCTTTGGCATAAGCGTCACGGTCTTGCCATGACGCCGCGCCACCTGCTTGATGACGTACTTGAACTTGAGCAGCTTGTCACCCATGCTGACCAGCGAGTCGAATCGCATGTCGATCTCCGCCTGGCCGGCGGTGGCAACCTCGTGGTGATGGACCTCGACGTCGATGCCGACGTTCTCGAGTTCCATCATCATTTCGGTACGAAGATCCTGGTGGCTGTCCATCGGTGGCACCGGGAAGTAGCCCTCTTTGTAGCGCGGCTTGTATCCCAGGTTGGGGCCTTCGTCCTTGCCCGAGTTCCAGAACCCTTCCTTTGAATCGATGTAGTAGAAGCCGTGGTCATAGCCCTGGCTGAATCGGACGTCATCGAGAATGAAGAACTCCGGCTCCGGACCGAAGTAGGCCGTGTCTCCGATTCCGGTCGACTTGAGGTAGGACTCGGCTTTCTGCGCGATATAGCGCGGGTCGCGCGAGTACGACTCGCCCGTCACAGGGTCCTTGACGTTGGCGATCAGGACCAGCGTGGGGGCTTCCGCGAACGGATCGACAAAAGCAGTCGAGGGGTCCGGCATCAGCAGCATGTCGCTTTCCTGGATCTCCTGGAATCCGCGAATGCTTGAACCGTCGAATCCCAGTCCCTCCTCGAAGGCGTCCTCTGAGAATTCCTTATTCGAGAGCGTAAAGTGCTGCCATAGGCCGGGAAGGTCGACGAACCTGATATCGACCGCCCGAATGCCCTTTTCTTTAATGAGTGCCATGACCTCTTTTGCTTGCATGCGATTTCCTCCAGCTCAGTGTGTTGTGTTGACTTAGACCACGTTCTTCTCACCGGTGCGAATGATCCGCCCTTGTTCGACCGGGATGACGAACACCCGGCCGTCCCCGATCTCACCAGTCCTTGCTGCCTGCATGATCGCCTCGATGGCGTCGTCGACTAGATCATTCGGTACCACTACTTCGATCTCCATTTTTGGCAGGAGGCTGACCTCGTACTCACTGCCCAGATAGACGGCCGAGTGACCGCGCTGACGGCCGTGACCTCGCACCTCGGTGACGGTCATCCCCGAGATGCCGTTCTTGGCCAGGGCATCCTTGACGTCGTCGACCTTGTTCGGCCGCACGATCGCTTTGATCATCTTCATGACGGTCCCTCGAGCGCCGTCTCGAGGGTGGCGCGTAGCGCGTCCGCGTCCGAATCGGTGAGCTTGGCCCCCGCCTTCGTCAGGTGGAACACGTCGATGGCGCGGCTCCCCTCGGTCGAGACCAGGACCAGGTCGATGTCGCAGTCGTGCCGCGAGATGACCCGGCTGATGCGATACAGGAGTCCCCAAGCGTCCTGCGTCACGATCTCGAGAATGGTGAAGCGGTCAGAATACTGATTATCGACGTGTACGACGAGCTTCACGCCATTCGATCGCCGCCGGGGCAGACCTTGCTCCTTCGGTCGCAGCGTGCGGTCGATATCTTCCCGCCCCGCCACGACATCTTGCAGTCGGTATCGGAAATCGTCCGGACCAGACGCGTTGAGCCGAAAGAAACCGTCTTGGTCGGTGAACTGAAAGACGTCGACCGCAACGCCGTGCGCATTCGACATGGCCTGCCCTCGAAGGATGTCCATTCCGTAGAAGGAGAGCACGCCACAGATTTCCGAATAGAGTTTGGGTTGGTCGACCGACATGACGGCGAGCTCCCACACTTCGCCCGTCTGCTCCAGCGAGCACCTCACATCAGTGGACCCGAGGTTACGCGCCAGTCGCGCGTGCTCGAAGACTCTTGCCGGGTCGATGGACCGCAGATACCGCTGCGGGAGTCCGTCGAGAAACCGCTCGAGCGCCGGCCGTTCGATGTCATCGGGGCGCTCTTCGAGCAGCGCCACCAGACTCGCGGCGTTCGGGTCGATGACCTCGTCACCGTAGCCGAGGGTCAGATGGTTGTAGGTGTCAACGTACAGACGCCAGAGGAGCTCTTCCTTCCACGGTGTCATGACGTCAGGGCCTACGGCCTCGACGTCGGCCAGGGTCAACAGACAGAGCAGCTTCAGACGCGCCTCGGTGCCGACCACCTGGGCGAACCGATGGACAACCGTAGGGTCGTCGGTGTCCCGACGGAACGCGGTCACGGACATCTGGAGGTGATGCCGGATCAGGAATTCAATGGTCACGATGTCCGTCTCGGGCAGCTTGATGCGTCTGAGGGCACCAAGCGCCATCCGCACGCCTTCCTCGGAGTGGTTCTTGTTCGTCCACTTGCCGACGTCGTGAAAGAGGAGGGCCAGGACGAGCAGTTCAGGTCTGTCGACCTCGTCCAGAAGCCCACTAAACCTCTTGCGACTTCGTGTCTTGGGCGTGCACAACGACTCGACATTGCTAATCGTCCTGAGCGTGTGCTCGTCAACGGTGTACTTATGATAGAAATCCCGAATGACCAGACAGTAGACCTTCTGGAATTCGGGAAACATCCGTCCCAGTAGCCCGCAAGCGTGCATCTCCGACAGCCTCGCGTACAGGCCTGTCCGAGGGTGCAGCACCCGCAGCAGCTGGTCCCGCTCGATGCTCGACGGAAAGAACTGTTCCGGTGGGTATCGCTCGCCATGACGCTCAATGCAGGTCAGTGCCTGGTCCGATACGGCGGAGTTCTGGTCGAGCGCGGCTTCGAAGGCCCCGAGCCACGTCCGCGGGCGGAGTGACGCGCGCGTGCCGTCAGTGAAAGAGATCTCGTCGCCTAGGCGTAGCAGGTCATCACTGATGGGCGTGGGGTCGGTTTGCGACGTGGACGTGAGCGACTTCACCGAGACCGCCAACGATCGGGCGATGATCCGTGCGTGGTGAAAGTATGCGCTCATGAGCGACTCGACCTGGCGCTTCGGCGGGTCCCCGGGAGAACCAAAGATGCCGGCGACGCTCTCCTGCAGCTCGTGGCTGAGCACGTTCAGGTTCCGTCGGCGTTCCAGGTGCAGGACTGACCGAATCCGCAGCATGAAGTCCTCGGCCTCCGCGAGCCGCCCCGCCCGAAACTCGGCCGGCCGACCGGGTTTGGCGATCCCGTCGATGATATGCCTGGCGGATACGTCTCTTAGAGCCCCCGGTGCATCCTTGATGTCCGGTTCGAGGTGATACAGCGTGTGGCTGAACTGCGTGTGACGTTGAGTGACCAGGTCTCTGAGAGCCGTCAGAGTAGGGGCCTCCCATGGAGACCCAGGTCGAAGGCAGTGATCCGAGAATTGGTCAAAAACAGCCGCATCGCCGTCGATGAACCGGGCGTCCCGGATCGCGATGAGAAACTCGGGGTTGTCTGTCTCGACCGTCTGGACCTCTGCGAGCTCCCGTACGTGGTGTCCGATGTCGAGACGCAGGTCCCAGAGCGGATGCAGTATGGACTTCAGAAGCCGCTCCTCGGGAGCACCGATCGACCCGTCGAAGACGATCAGGAGGTCCACGTCCGAGTGGAGACACATGTGCTTGCGACCGTAGCCACCTACGGCCGCGATCGCATGCGGTGTGTCGGTGTGGGTTCGCGCAGTCGCGTAGATCCCACGGATGAGGTCGTCCAGCCGCTCGGAGTACGTGGCGACAGCCGCGAAGCCGCCCCGGGCCAGCTTCGTCGACTGGATTAGCTCATCACGCGCCTGTCGCAGCGCATCCTTGAGCGTCGGCGTCGACACGGGTGCTGCCGCCGGTGGTTCCGTGGGCATGGTCATCCGACTGCTAGCTGGTCCGGCACTATCCCCCGCCCGATTTTGCGTCCTGGGTAAACGAGCGGATCAGCGAGGTGGGTCGCCTAGAACGCGACGTTTACGCCGAACGTCCCGACGGGCTGCGCTGAGTCCCCGCCGTTCAACGCCTCGAGGTATTCCCCCAAGCTCAGCAGATGAAATCCACCTGAAAGTTCCCAGTCTAAGTATCCCGCAGGGAAGACCGTGAGGGGAAACGCAATGTCGGCTCCGATGTTGAAGTACCCGAACGTGCTCTCGAAACCGAGATCTCTGTTCTCGTAATAATTGCTCATGCTGAAGCCGAAGGTCACCGGAAAGCTGATCGACGCCGCGCCGTCGACAATGTCCATGCCCGGCTCGACCCCGACCTCGAGGTAGACACCCTCGCTGGTCCCTCCGTCAGCCTGTCCGTCGAGCTCAACCGCCATGGTGACATGGGGGTTCATCGAGAACCTTCCGAACAGGGCGCTGTCGTCCATGCCAAGACTGAACGCCATCTCCTTGACCGTGCTGAACGTCGCGTTCGGGCTCATGTAGGAGGTGTAGGTGACCCCTGCCTCCCAGTTGTCGAACCCCATCGTGAAGCCGGCGAAGAAATCCGATTCGTACCACGACCGCACATGCGTGGCAGCGCCACCCTCCTGGGATCCGGTGGGACCGGTATGCAAGCTGTTCCACGTTCCGATCTGAACGTCGACCGAGTGTATGGGACCCTCGTCATCGCTCCACAGTGACCAATTCATGTCGGCATATGGCTGGGTGACGGCGCCTTCTCGCTCCTGAGTGATACCGCGGAAGAAGTACGCGTGAGACAGATCGAAGCCGATGTTCCCCGAAACATTTTGACTATTGCTCTCCTGAGCCAGCGCTACGTCCGGCGTCACACCAATCATCACCAGACC
>Ga0310123_10002594_pt1 | contig 14343 bp, 14 predicted proteins | sample CB6_AW_1057_MG_FD_203505 | JGI IMG/M metagenome (GOLD analysis project Ga0310123, IMG submission 203505) | Marine microbial communities from Western Arctic Ocean, Canada - CB6_AW_1057 | ecosystem: Environmental > Aquatic > Marine > Oceanic | place: Canada: Western Arctic Ocean | collected... | reverse complement strand
CCCCCGATGCCTATCAGTGGCTGCCGGGAATCGATCTCCTCGAAACGACTCCCTCTTTTCGAGGAAATACCGAGGCCGTGGTGGTGCTCGAGTGCAGTGATCTGGAACGCACCGGTGTCAGTGGACTGGATCTCTATCCGCTAGCCAACATCGATCATCACACGGGTTGTCCGGCATATGGTCTTGCCAATTGGATCGATCCCAGTGCCGCCGCAGTTGCGGAGATGGTGTTCAAGCTGTTGCTGGGGCTCGGAGCGGCCATTACTCCCCAAATCGCAACCAATCTCTATGTTGGGATCCTGACCGACACAGGCTCGTTTCAGTTCGCCAATACCACGGCTGAGACCTTTCACATTACAGCCGAGCTCGCTCGCCTCGGGGCCAACCCTGGACATATTTCAGAGCGGGTCTATCTGAGCCAACCTGTCTCGAAGATCCGCCTCCTGAGGTCAGTCTTGAATACCCTGGAAATCCATCCTACCGGAAAGATCGCTACCCTCTTTTTGACCGATCAAATGCTCCTCGAGGTGGGTGCGGATGAGAGTGAAACCGAAGGAATCGTCACTCATGCTTTGTCCATCGACGGAGTGGTAGCGGTCGGGTTCGTGCGCCAAAATTCGGGCGAGAATTGGAGAGTCAGCCTCCGCTCCAAGGGTGCCATCGATGTCGGTGCCCTGGCTCGAAGCTTGGGTGGCGGCGGACATGTCAATGCCTCTGGTTTAGCCATGTTCGGGACCCGCATCGGAGTATTCCAGCAATTGCTGCCCCGTTTGGAAGAATTGGTTGGTTTCTCTCCCCAGTCAGCCTGACGAGATTCTGTCATGCGAAATGGCGTTCTAGTCATCAATAAGCCGATGGGGCCCACCTCTCACGACGTGGTGAACCAGATTCGGAGAAGCTGGCCCGGGAAAGTCGGTCATACCGGGACACTGGATCCTCAGGCCACCGGGGTGCTTCCGCTCATGCTCGGTCGAGCCACCCGTTTGATGCGCTTTTTCTCCCACAGTGACAAGGTTTATGAGGCCCAGATCAGGCTCGGAAGGACGACCGACACCTATGATGCCCAGGGGCAGGTAACGGCGGAAGGTGTAGTGCCCGACCAGAATCGAGAGCAATGTCTGAGGTTGCTCTCCGAGTTCGAGGGAACCGTTCAGCAGCTCCCGCCTATGTATTCCGCGGTAAAGGTAGGCGGGCGTCGGCTGTACAAAGAAGCCCGGGCCGGACGCGAAGTCCTGCGCGCTCCGCGAGAGGTCACTTTTTACTCGATTCAGTTGCTCCAGCAACAACCGGACTGTTGGAAACTGCACGTACACTGCTCTTCGGGAACCTACCTGCGCACCTTGGCCCATGACATCGGCCAAAAGTTGGGCTGCGGAGCTCACCTGGAGGGCCTGACCAGGCTAAGTTCCGGGCAGTTTGAATTGGATCAGGCAGTATCCCCAACCGATTCGACAGATATCTGGCTGCAAGAGATGATCCCGTTGGAGGAGCTGCTACCTGACCTGCCGCGGCTGGATCTCACCCAAGAAGAGGCCAATCGAATAACGCACGGCAACGCCGTGCTTTTTAATCGAGGCAAGCCAGCGCACTATCGTCTTTTTTATCTGGGTCTGGTCTATGCAATTGGTCGTATGGAAAAAGGCTACCTGCAGCCCTTCGTAGTACTGCGGACGGAACTCGTCAGCGGGCAGGATAAGCAGCATGGATGAGTGCAGACGACTTGCCCGGCGGATTACCGAAGCCCGATTCGTCATGCTGTTCACCGGCGCCGGAATGTCCACTGGATCGGGAATTCCCGACTTTCGTGGCCCGAACGGGCTGTGGAAGAACTGGAGACCCGTTTATTTCCAGGAGTTCATGACGGATGCCGAGGCTCGCAAGCGCCACTGGGAGTTCAAGTCCAGCGGCTGGGAACAATTTCGCGACGCTCAACCCAATGACGGACATCGGGCCCTGGCCGAGTTGGAAAAGAGAGGACACCTCCATTGTCTGGTCACTCAAAACATTGATGGCCTTCATCAGCTCGCAGGATCAAATGCCGAATCGGTGATCGAGCTGCATGGGACCAATCGGGCAATCGAATGCGTCCAATGTCATCAGCGCATGGAACCCGATCCTGTTTATCAGGAATTCGCTCAAACGGGCGAACCGCCGGCTTGTAGCTGCGGAGGCTGGCTGAAACCCGCCACCGTGTCTTTCGGCCAGGCGATGCCGGAAACCGCTCTGAAGCAGTCCTTCCGCAACGCTGAACAGAGCCAAGTCGTCATTGCGATCGGATCCACATTGGAGGTCCAGCCAGCCGCCCTCGTTCCTCTCAAAGCTCAAGAAGCGGGTGCCTTCTATGCGATTATCAATAGAGGCCCCACCGCCCATGATCGCTACGCCGATCTGCGCCTCGAAGGCGACGCCAGCCAGTTGTTGGTCGGGCTCCTTGACGAAGTGGTCAGGTTGAGTTGAGTTAGAAAAGTGGACTGGCTCGTCATCAGGTCAACGTTTTGTTCTCCAGTCGACCCTCGATTTCCCTGCACCAGCCCGTGTCACGAGCTGATTCTTCGGTTGTCGAATGGGTCGGAGCACTTCCAGGTAGGATTGCGGCCGAAATGTCTGCTGTATTCTTCGCACCAGAATCGGTACGGCGGCGACTTCTGCGTGTCCCTCCACGATAGGGGCGACGAGCAATGCCATTACACGGGCTCCGCAAAAGGCAGGAGTAGCGTTTGATCCTCAATGTGGGAACGATCGGGCTGAAGTTGGTCGAGACGAAGCAAATCTCCTGAGGTATAGCGACGCTCACTAATTGCTTCGGCGCTGGCTGGATCAACCCGGGCAATCTGGCTGGCCCCTTCGTGAGATTGAACAACGAGCAGCGAGTCCTTTTTCAGATCAACTTGATCGACCAGATCGGGGCTGTGGGTCGTGAGAATCGCCTGTGTTTCAGACGAGACCTCGCGCAAAGCTCCCATCAGCGCTGCAGCTCTGGCTATACTCTAAAGCCATGAGCAAGCCGGTCTGGATCCCATCTCCGCGCACCATCGAAGAGAGTCACATGATGCGATTTCTGCGCCAGATCGCGAAGGATTGGCCCCAAGTCACGGACTACCAGTCACTTCACCGCTGGAGCGTGGAACATGGCGAGCTATTCTGGGCAACAGTGTGGGACTTCTGCGGCATCCAAGCCGAGAAGAGATGGGATCGCGTCAGCGACCATTTCCCCAAGATGCCGGGGACTCGCTGGTTCCCCGGAAGCCGACTCAACTTCGCCTCCAACTTGCTCAAAGAGTCAGATACGCAGCTTGCCCTGATCTCCTGGAACGAAGAGGGCCCCCGAAGTCGAATCACCTGCGCGGAACTGCTGCGACAGGTAAACCAGCTGGCTCTCAAGCTAAGCGAGTTGGGAGTCCAGCCAGGAGACCGGATTGCAGGTTTCCTCCCCAATATTTCCGAAACGGTCATTGCCATGTTAGCTGGCGCGTCGCTGGGCGCGATTTGGTCCTCTTGCTCTCCTGACTTTGGAGTGCAGAGTGTGCAGGATCGATTCGGACAGATTCAGCCTAAGATTCTGTTTGCTGCCAACAGCTATCGCTATGCCGGTAAACATTTAGATCTACGAGACCGCGTGCGAAATTTGATGGAGCAGATTTCCTCCATCCAACACTTGATTGCGATCCCATACTTGCGGCCCGGGCGTATTCAGTCGGAGCAGCTCGATTGGAACGAGATCATGTCGGCCCCAGCCCGCCCGTTCGAGCGTCCCTCTTTCCCCTTTGATCACCCTCTCTATATTTTGTATTCATCGGGCACGACCGGCCTCCCCAAGTGTATGGTTCACGGTGCCGGCGGGACGTTGATTCAGCATCTCAAAGAGCAAATCCTGCATACCAACCTGTCTCCCGGCGAACGGATCTTCTATTATTCGACTTGCGGCTGGATGATGTGGAACTGGCTGGTCTCATCATTGGCTGCCGGAGCTACTCTTGTCCTGTACGACGGCTCGCCATTTCATCCTCACGACGCCATCCTCTTCGAGATGGCAGCCAGGGAGGGAGTCAATGTCTTCGGTGTCAGTGCGAAGTACTTGTCGGTGGCGGAAAAGCGGGGCGTCCACCCTACTAAGGATTATGATCTGAGTGAGCTGAGGACGCTTCTTTCGACCGGCTCTCCCCTGGCTCCCTACAGTTTTGATTACGTCCGGGATCGAGTGGGAGCCAATCTGCAACTGTCTTCTATTTCGGGAGGGACGGACCTAATATCCTGCTTCGCCCTGGGGAATTCTATTCTCCCTGTCTTCCGAGGCGAACTGCAATCATTGGGGCTCGGTATGGCGGTCCAGATTCTCGACCCGGGCGGAGCTCCGACTGTGGGCCAAGCCGGCGAGCTCGTTTGTTCTCGCCCTTTCCCTTCGATGCCGGTTGGGTTTTGGAATGACCTTGAGGGAAGTCGCTACCAGGCGACCTATTTCGATCATTTTCCGGGCCACTGGAGACACGGTGATTGGGCCCAGATAACCCCTTCGGGAGGGCTCGTGATCCACGGCCGATCAGACGCTACTCTCAACCCGGGAGGTGTCCGGATTGGTACGGCAGAGATCTATCGTCAGGCGGAAAAGCTCGACTCCGTTTTGGAGTCGGTCGTGGTCGTTCAGGAATGGGAGGATGACGTTCGCCTGGTTCTCTTCGTTCAACTCTCCGCTGGGATTCAGCTGGATGACGAACTGAGCGATCGGATTCGTCGCACTATCCGGCAGAACACCAGCCCCCACCACGTCCCCGAAAAGATCATCCAGGTGCTGGATATCCCACGAACACTGAGTGGGAAGATTAGCGAACTGGCGGTGCGAGAAGTGATCCATGGCCGGGTCGTGTCGAATCTAGAGGCTCTGGCCAATCCGACAGCCCTCGACCTTTTCAAGAACCTCAAAACGCTCCAATCCTGAGGCTCTTTTGTCTTGTGATATAGTCGCCGGAGAGCTCTTCTCGGGGGCTATGGATCGGTTTTTCGGGGCATCGAATCGATCCAACCCCGGTAGAAGAGGAGGAGATCTTGATGAGTGCAAATCCACTAAAGCTCCGCCGCATTCACCACATCGAATTCTATGTGGGCAATGCCAAACAATCTGCATTCTATTATCGGATGGCCTTCGGATTCTCGCCGACCGCATATGCCGGTCTGGAGACCGGGAGCCGAGATGCCGCCTCCTACGTTTTGAGTCAAAACAAGATTCAGTTTGCCCTCACCACACCCCTCTCCGCAAAACATCCGGCCACCACCTTCCTCGATCGTCACGGCGATGGAGTGAAAGACATTGCCTTCGAGGTAGACGACGTCGATGGAGCATTCGAAGCGGCTGTCGACCGAGGCGCCATCCCTGAGTTCGAGCCGAAGACGTCCGAAGATGATTGGGGCCAGGTGAGGAGAGCTGCAATTCGAACCTATGGGGACACGATTCACTCACTCATTTCGACCCGCAACTACTCGGGACCGTTCTTGCCCGGCTACCGATCCTCCGTGGTCCCAGCCGCCTCCACCGGCCTTCTGCTGGTCGATCACGTCGTAGGAAATGTCGAGCTGGGCAAGATGGAATTCTGGGCCGACTGGTACTCCAAGATCTTGGGATTCAAGCGCTATATCAGTTTCGATGACAAAGATATTTCGACCGAGTACAGCGCTCTCATGAGCATCGTCATGTCGGATGACTCCCACTCTATCAAGTTCCCAATCAACGAGCCGGCAGGAGGCAAGAAGAAAAGCCAGATCGAGGAATACTTGGATTTCAACGACGGGCCCGGCGTTCAGCATATTGCTATGCGAAGCGAGAACATCATCGAAACAGTCCGACATCTGAGCGCCAATGGCGTCGAGTTCCTCCAGGTTCCCGACAGCTACTATGAGCAGCTCCCTGAGCGCGTGGGAGAAATAGACGAGGACATCTCTCGCCTGCGACCACTCGGCGTTCTCGTCGATCGGGACAACGAAGGCTACCTGCTGCAGCTCTTCACGAAACCAGTCGAAGACCGTCCCACACTTTTCTTCGAGATTATTCAACGCAAAGGAAGCCGAGGCTTCGGCAAGGGGAATTTCAAGGCACTCTTCGAGGCAATCGAAGCGGAACAGGCTCTGCGCGGAAACCTCTAGGAGCCTGTCCGAACAGGAGAGGTCGAGATTCATGCCGTTTTATCACAGACTCGGGGACATGCCTCGAAAACGACACGCCATTTTTCGACAAACAGATGGTTCACTTTATCCAGAAGAGCTGGTCGGTAACAAAGGGTTTGTTGGACCTTCTTCGCTGCTCTACCACCTGCATCAGCCCACTGGCGTCCGACGAGTCGAGCCGGTCAAGATGTTGCGCTGGGAGCCGGACGAAACCGCCACTCTGAGGCATCGGCATTTTCGCACGCAGCTCCTCAAAGAGATCGGCTGCCCAATCCTGGACCGGATCCCTCTGCTCTATAACTCGGATGTAGCGGCCAACTTTTCCAAGACGCCCACAGGAGATTCACTCTTCTACCGCAACGCCCAGGGCGACGAACTGGTCTACGTAAGCTCCGGTTCAGGCGTTCTGAAAACCCAATTCGGAGATCTGCCCTTTCGATCCGGGGATTACCTAGTCATCCATCGTGGCATCCTCCATCAATACACCTTCGACACGCCGGCCGAGTTGCTGATCCTGGAGTGTGCCGGATACGTCCGCTCGCCCAGACAGTTTCGCAATGAGTTCGGTCAGCTAATCGAGGGAAGCCCCTATTCAGAACGCGATATCCGTGTTCCCGAAGAGCTGAAAACCTATGATGAGACAGGTGAATTCCCGATCATCATCAAACAGTACAATGCGCTGACTCGCGTTACCCTGGAGCGACACCCTTTCGACGTAGTCGGCTGGGATGGCTACTACTACCCATGGGCAATTAACATCGAAGACTACGAGCCTAAGGTCGGGCGTTTTCATCTCCCTCCCCCTGCTCATCAGACTTTTGAATGTGAAGGTTTCGTCGTCTGTTCCTTTTGCCCGCGGCCCTACGATTTCGATCCGGAAGCCGTTCCCGCCCCCTACAACCACTCCAACGTGATGTCAGACGAGGTGCTCTACTACGCCAGTGACGAGTTCATGAGCCGAAAAGGGATCCAGTACGGATCGATCACTCTCCATCCAGACGGAATTCCCCACGGACCGCACCCGGGGAGAACAGAGGCATCTATCGGAGCCGCCCGCACCGACGAATTGGCTGTCATGTTCGACACTTTTCGGCCGCTTCAAGTAGCCCGGCCCGCACTGGCGATCGAAGACAAGAGCTACCAACTTTCCTGGCTCAGCGACGACGCCTAGCTGGGGAAAAGGGTCTGGGGGTCCAGTGCGTCCAGGGGCCCAGTGCCCAACTGTTGGAGGGGCCAAATTGTTCGCGCCGAAGGTGCAGCGCGATAACAGCCCAGGGCACCGCCCTGGGGAAAGGAGAAGGGAAAAGGAAGCCTGAAAGGCTTCACGATAATGCTCCAGGACGGACTACCAACGCGGCAGCTGGATCCTGCTCACCGAGACAGTGTGTTCTCAATTTGACCGCTGGCGCACAAATCGCCGAGCTCCGAACCTTCATCTGGTCGGTTTGAGGCCCAATAAAACTTCGCTGGGAGCCCGGGCGAGTCATCATTTGGGGGGGTCCGAATCTTGAACCTCAGGCCAGCCACCGGCCGGTCCCGGCTGAGTATCGAGAGAATAACCGGAACCCAGACCGGTGCGGACGATGTCGCGGGCTCGCCTGACTGCGGACAGGGAATCCAGACCAAGGGCTAGAAAGGCGGCGATAGCCGTCGACAGCATACAACCCGTGCCCCGTGAATTGCGAGTGTCAAGGCGAGTGTCTGAGAACCAGTGGGCCGTCTCTGGCGTTACCACGAGATCGTGAACCAGATTCCGGGCCGGCCCGTGACCTCCCTTGATCACCACGGTCGGTACACCCCAAGCTTGGATCTCACGGGCCGCAGCTTCGAGCTCGCCCTGCCCCTCGAGCCGGCGTCCAACCATCCACCCCGCTTCGGGCACATTGGGAGTCACAACCGACGCCACGGGTAACAGACGAGTGATCATAAACTGCCTGGCTTTCCTATCCAAGAATCGTCGACCACTGCTGCTCGCAAGAACTGGGTCGACTACCAGTGGAACTTCTGGCTTGCTCTCCCAGAGATCGGAAACCAGCTTGATCACCTCCCACCCAACCAGCAGTCCTGTCTTCCCAGCGGCGAAGCCAACCTCCTCGGCTGCTCTAAATTGGGCTGTGATGGTGGCTAGCGAAACAGGTTCCAGAGCGGTCACTGCGCTGGCTGTCTGTGCAGTAATTGCAGTGGCCACCGAAAGCCCATGGATGCGTAAACCTTGGAGAGTGCTGAGGTCCGTTTGAAGGCCGGCACAGCCCGAACTGTCCGAACCCGCGAAGATAATAACGCGGTGCGGTTGTGACATGCGGTGGATTATAGAGTAGCCGACTTGTGCTACTCTATTTATTAGCTCAGAGGAGCATCTAGGAGATAAGAAAATGGCTTCCAATGGAGACAGATTAACCTACTTTTTGGTGGGCTCATTCGTGGGTGCCGCAGTGGCGCTACTGTTTGCTCCCAAGTCGGGCGAAGAGACCCGTGATTTCCTGGAAACAAAGTATCGAGAAGGGGCTGATCGGGTATCCCAAAAGGCTGAGGAGAGCCGTCAGGTGATCCACGAGACGGCGGATAAGCTGAAGGAAAAGGCGGCCGAGCGGACCCAGGAGGTCCGCGATAAATCAAAGGAAGTGGCTGAGCGCGTCGGCCAAGAATTGGGTCGGGGCAAAGAAGTCTTGGCTCAGCAGAAAGAGCAACTTGGTCGAGCGGTCGAAGCTGGCCGAGAGGCCTATCGTCAAGAAAAGGAGCAGCTGGAAGGCTAGCTTGCCTCTCCAAAAACTCCAACCGACAGTCGCGGAGAACGATGTTGAGTCCTGAGATCCTGCTGGTCCTTTTTGTAGGCGTAACAGTTCTAACTTTCCTGGTTCAGTGCATTGCCATCTGGAGGGCGGCTCGGTCGGTTAAAGAGTTGACGGATCGCGTTCACAACCAGACCAGCGAGATGGAGGGTAAGATCCAAATCATTCAGGATCGAGTGCTCGGACTAACGGCCGATTTGCAGCCACTCCAGCAAACCGCCAAGGAACTGAGTGGAACGATTGAAGTACTGTCGGATCGGCTCAAGACTCGATCTCAGGAGCTCGACGGCTTCGTCAGCCAACTGATGGATGTGGGACGCGAGCAAGCGTCAAAGATCGACTACGTGGTGCAGGATACGCTACAGAAGTTCGAAGAGACTACTTCCGTCATCCAAAAGGACTTGCTGCGTCCCACGGTCGAGATCGCAGCCTTTGTAAAGGGGGTCAAAGCCGGTCTCGATGCCCTGCTTTCAAGACCACAGGCTCAACCCAAAGACGCGGTTGCCGAAGAACAGCTCTTCATTTAGGCCCCTCTCCCCCTGCAACTTGTTTTACAGAAAAAAAGGTCCCAAGTGATATTCGGCTGCCACTCTGCAGCACATGCTCTTGAAGGGCCTCTCTATTCAGCTCCCCGGGAACCCGGATAACTGAATCCTCGACCTTTCAGCATGCCTACTCGCCTCTCGAAGGCGGCGCGGTGAACCCAAGGCTGGTTCGCTCAGGAGAACTTGACGGTTATGAGCCGCCCAGATCTGCCTGGAACAATCCGCCCAAGGCCTGCATCTCTTCCACGAGGACTAAAGCTGCTTCCGGCAAGCCGGTTTTGCTAGAAATCCCCCTGCCCTCACCGAACCTCTCGGTTCTGAGTGCGGCAACCCAACGCCGTGAAACCTTCTGACCGAAGTCCGAAATCCTCACATAGTCGGGGGGCTCCGAATGAGGTGGCTTTGCTGTCTACCTCTTGGGACCAAGGTTATTATGGTCTGGCTTCTCTGGCGGTCTCAACTAGAAATCGGCCGGCGCGATACTGCACAGTCAGTGTGCAAACAGGCTAACGAGGCGGCTGGCAAATAGGGGTGGAGTTTCATCGGTCCAGCTCACAATCTTTTCACAGGATTTCCCACAATCGGACCAAAGGAATTAACTTAAAGAAAATGTGGCGGTCAGAACAAAACCAAATCTGAACGTTTCGGGCGATTTAGAGGCGCCGGGTACCCTCTCGATTCCAATCCACCTCGAGCCGTTCGCGGCGGCTCTGGACGGGCAACTCGTCAGCAACGGTGTCTCGATGAGTCTTCAATCTGAAATCCGCCGAAGGTACGGACAAGATGGTAGTGTTCACAAAAGCTAGAGAGAAGCTGATGAGAATTATCGCCGACCATAAGATTCCGTTGCTGGAAGAAACCTTTGGCCGTTTTGGAGAAGTACGAAGGCTGGCCTCGACTGATCTGAAACCGAGCGCGATCAAGAATGCTGATGCGCTCCTTGTGCGCTCGGAAACTCGGGTCGATGCCGACCTACTTCAATCCGCCCGAGTCCGCTTCGTGGGCAGTCCGACAATCGGCGTAGATCACATCGACTTACCCTTTCTGAGACGGGCCGAAATCGGTTTCTCGAATGCTCCAGGTTGCAATGCCCGCTCTGTTGTCGAGTACGTCCTGACGGCCCTCTGTAATCTGGCCCACAGTCAGGGGGAGTCTCTGATTGGAAGAACACTGGGTGTCGTGGGAGTTGGGAACATCGGATCGCGTCTGGCTCGGGACGCAACCCGGCTCGGTTTGCGAGTCCTGCTCAACGACCCGCCTCGGCAAAGAGAGGAAGGCGGGACAAAGTTCCTCGCCATTGAGGATCTACTCGATTGCGACTTCCTGAGCCTGCACGTGCCATTGACCAGAGGCAGCCAGGACCCGACCCACCATCTCTTTGATCAGGATCAGATAGGCAGGATGAAAGCGCGGGCGACCCTGATCAATACCTCGCGGGGGGCGGTCGTGGACAACCGGGCACTTACCCGGGCATTAGAGAGCCACCAGATTGCAAGAGCCGTGCTGGATGTTTGGGAAGGAGAACCTCAGCCTCAGGTCGACCTGATTCGGCTCGCCACAATTGCAACTCCCCACATCGCAGGTTACTCCAGTGATGGGAAACTGCGAGGAACCTGGATGGTTTTCCAGCAATTCTGTCGCCACTTTGAGCTGGACGCCGAGTCCATCGAGTTGCCCCAATTATCTCCCCCCAGAACGCCGGTGATTGCCGCTGGATCGCTCGGCCCCGGCGCTGGTGCCAGCGCTGAATGGTGCATTCAGGATGCAATTCAGCGGGCCTATCCGATTCTTCGGGATGATGCCCGACTGCGCGAGACTCTGGCAGTGGAAGAATCGGCACGGGCCCATTACTTTAGATCGTTGCGCGCCAATTATCCGCCTCGGAGGGAGTTCGCTGCTTTTCAATTGGGCGCGGAGTTTCCATCTCGGGCGAGACAGTTGTTGACGTCTCTGGGGTTCAAAGATTCAGGATCATCTGGGTCGGAGAGGGCATGAGTTTCGCCACCCCGTCAAAGGGAGTGCCTTCCAGCCGACGGACAATCCTGAAGCCGATTTGAGTAAAGAGATCGACCGAGGAATCGTTTGCTACGAGCTGAACCGATTCGCTACCAATAGTCCTTCCCAACTCCACTTCCGCTCGAGCCAGGGCCGTTCCGATTCCCCGGCGCCGAAAAAGAGGATCGACCGTCAGTCCCAGCAGGAAAAGAACCGATCCGTCAGTTCGGTGGCGCTCCAGGCTCATCCAGCCAATTCGATCTACCGTGAGATCCTGGGGAGCTACCCTCAGTGCCATACAGAACCCTCCCAGGCTGTGCGCGTCCTCGGCCACTAGGAACCCTGCGGGAAATCGACGGAAACGCTTAGCCAAGATAGCTTGATCGACTGCCATCTCCTTCCAAATCTTCGCTTCCAGACTGGCTATCGAGACCAGATCAGCCAGCCGAGCCTGTCTTATCATCCAGCATTGACTGTCGGGCATCGGGACCTCTCAGGCTTCCAGGGGACAAGAATGCTATAGTGCTATCCTGGCCGAATGCTAAAGAAGACTCAACTTCCAGTCGATCCTGCCGCCGCTCGATTCGTCGTGGTTTTCTTTGTTCTGGCGGCCACATTGACCTTACTGCTTCAGATTACTTGGGTCGATGGGAATCTGGTTGGTCCCTACGTCGAGGCAATCACTGCGATTGCCGGAGTCGTCCTCGAGCTGCTGGGAAGAGATGTCGAGGTGACGACTACTATCATCCGTGAGCAAGGCTTTGCCGTAGACATTCGTCGGGGCTGCGATGGCATCGTGGCGTCCATATTACTGATCTCGGCCTGTCTCGCATTTCCCATGCAGTGGAGATCTCGGATTCAGGGCACCTTGTATGGTTATCTCCTCATATTCGCGCTGAACATGGTCCGGATTGTTGGCCTCTTTCTTCTGGGTGCCTCCGGTTCCCGTGCTCTCTTCGATTTCTTTCACGTCTATGTCTCACAATTTGCGGTCATCGCTCTCACAATGGTTTTTTGGCTCTACTGGGCGGGACGAAATCGTCCAGTGGTCTCCTCTTAGGCGACTGCTCTTCTTTACTCTGGCTCTGGGGCTTATCTACCTCATGTGCTGGGCGCTCTTCCAATTCTTCACTCCTGTTTACAGGCGATCTCTGGCGCAAAGCGCCCAAGAGTACTATGCCCTGACGGGTCACGGTTTCGAATTCCTGGTAGCGGCAGACCAGCTGGGCTTTCGTTCCTATCAACGCCCTGCCTTTGAAGCCGATCTTTCGATTTCCGAACTGGCCGCCAATGTGCCTTTCCTGCTGGCCCTGATGGTCGCCACACCCGGGCTCCTTCTCAAGAACCGAATGCTGCGGCTGACAATCGGGCTGCTCTTCCTCTTCTCAACCCAGGTGCTGTTTCTGATCACGAAAGTCGAGGTCACACTGCTGGCCGCTGCCCATCCGCTGGCGGGAAGTGCCCTCTTCTGGAATGGTCTGGATGATTCTCTCGAAATAACTGGGAAAGCCTTTTTCCCAATCGTAATCTGGCTCTTTTTCTGTCTCAGTTACATGCTTGGAAAAGTGGATAGCACCCAACAACAGGTGAGTCGCCAGAAAGTGGGGCGAAATCAGCCCTGTCCTTGCGGGAGCGACAAGAAGTACAAACATTGCTGCGCCCACGCCCGGTGATCTCCCTTCTGGAGTAAGACTTCATGAATGACCAGCCTTCCCATTCCGGACTTACTACGACTTCTGTAGTAGACCGGGCCGCCGACCTCATCTTCAGAGCCTCCTATTCCCCGGTCGAGGTGGCTGATCTCCTGACTTCGGCCGAGACTAGATCTCGTATTCGGCGTTTAACCCCCCACCAGCTCTTTTTTGGACTCTCCGGGCTCGACGATCGACAGATGCAACTGCTGCTCCCGCAGGTCACCGAGGAGCAGTGGGCGGCCATTCTTGACCTCTCGCTATGGGACCGGGACTCGGCTGACACTGACGATCTTTTGAATTGGCAACGGCATATGATCAACGCCCCGGATGCCGTGGCACGCAAGCTCTGGAGGGCAACTTCTTTTCAGCTCTGGGAATTGGCTTTCAGCCGCGACCTCAAGATTGCCCGCCGACTGGATGAAGATACTTTTGAAGACATCCTCGACGAAGATGCTCCCATTATGACCACGCCGGACGGAGGTTATTCGATTCAGCTTCCCACCGAACCCGCTCAAGCAGAGACCTGGGGGGCCCTGCTCCTTCGTCTATTTGAGCTCGAGCCCGAGCAAATGGCACTCATCCTCGAGGAATCGCTTCTGAGGACTCCGATGGAGTTGGAAGAGGAAGCCTACCAGGAAAGATGTCGCCACCTGGAAGACTTCGGATTCCAGGACTATTTTAAAGCCCTTGACGTCTACTCTCCCCTCTCCTCCGGAGCCGTACTTCCGGTCAAGAATACCGATCTTCCGAACCTGTCGGTTGGGTTGCCCTCTCCTGTTGAAGAGTCTTCCGCCGGGATCCTTTTCCTGCAAGCTTTGGCACAAATCGACGACGACACTCTGCTCCAGGAGCTGCCGGAGGAAGTTTTCTTTGTCTGCAACAAGATCCTTTCGGCCGATCGAGTGAGACCCGACGATGCCGCCCGCCTGCGGGAGACTGTCCGCAAGGGCCTCGCGGGACTGAATCTTGGTCTTTCCTTGCACACCCGGGACGATGTTGGGGCGGCGGTTGCGACTCTCGCAAAGTGTCACCTCTTGAGCTTGTTCCAGCTCAGTTATGGTGAGCTCCTTTCACTGCAATCAAAGGCCCGTCAGATTCTGGCTGGAGGGACCCGGGATGACCTTCTCGAGCAGGCCACACTCGAAGCTCAGGCAGCGGCGTACCCCA
>Ga0310123_10002591_pt1 | contig 14354 bp, 17 predicted proteins | sample CB6_AW_1057_MG_FD_203505 | JGI IMG/M metagenome (GOLD analysis project Ga0310123, IMG submission 203505) | Marine microbial communities from Western Arctic Ocean, Canada - CB6_AW_1057 | ecosystem: Environmental > Aquatic > Marine > Oceanic | place: Canada: Western Arctic Ocean | collected... | reverse complement strand
ATAAATATTATTGATAATATTCCTTCATTCAAAGAAAAGCTTTTAATCAACCAAAAAGAAATAAAACTTCGGGCTATGAATCCGCCTCCAAAAGAATCAATAGCAAACAAACTTGTAATAATGAGAATTAATTTGGAGTCATTGTTTGTAGTAGGAATAATTTTAGATTTTTCATTTTTAATTGATTCAATTTCTTTATTTAACATTATATAAGTAGAAGCTTGTATTGCATTTATTAAAGTATAAATTGTGAATAAAATTTGATAGATAGCTTTAGTTTGCAGTGATGTTATTGACCTTAATATTGGAATTATTAGTAAAATAGATGTTCCAATGATTTTTGAAATCATTGGTAAAAAATTATACACACTATATGCATATGTTTGATTTTTTGATTCTACTAGTTTAGATATCACTGGTATTTCTATAGAAGATATTCCTGTCCTGTCACCACCTGTGATACTTCCTATAGAAAATATAGCAGCAATTAAAATCATATAGTAATTATCTGTATACATTAACATCATCCCACTTACAGTTGCACTGAGAGTCATTATGATGAGTGTAATTTTCCTGGTTAATATATTTTTAAAAAAATATACAAATAAATTTGATATTGCTCCGCTTAAAGTAAAACATGACAGAGCTATTCCAAATTGTAGATTTGATAATCCTATGTAATATAGATAGATGCCTAGAAATACTCCCAGGAAACCGAGGTTATATCCTCTTAAAGTTGTTGCTAAAAGAATAGTAAATAAGTTTTTGTTTTTGTATAAATATTTTTTATTATTTATGATTTTCTCATTAATGAATATTATTTTGTTCTAGCAATCCAATGGATAAAAGGCAATAAAGCTTAATGTTATCTATGTAATCTTTTATTGAAACTCTTTCGTCTGGTTGTGTATTATATTTTCCACCTGATCCCATGACAAACCCAGGTATTTTAAGTTTATTTACTATATGTCCGGCATCAGTTCCATAAAGTGAGTAAGGGAGAATTTGTCCAATTATTGCATTGGAATTTTTGATTAATATATTACTTTTATTTATTAAATTAATTGTATTTTGAGTTAAATTCGTTTTGACAGGAGGCATAATAGGGTTGTTAGATTGTATATTAAAAATTATATTTGATTTTGGATATAATTTTTTATATTTGGATGTTATTTTCTCAATTTTATTATTTGTAATTTTAATATCATCAAAATTTGTAAATCTTACTGACCCATGAATAATTGCATTATCTGAAACTTGAGGAGGTCTGTCATCAGAAAATTGTTCTCCTAAGCCTGATCTGACAGATCCGATATGAATGATATTTAGTTTTTTTTCTTCATTATCATTAATTTTATCCGCGATATCTAATACAGATATTTCATTTAGTATTTTGTTCATTATTATTGTCGCATCTGTAGCTTCTTCGCGTTTACTTAAATGTCTTGTTTCTCCAATAATTTTTATAACAAAAGAATAAGTTCCTGCATGTATTGTCATATAGTTTAAATCTGTTGGCTCTCCATTAATAAAAAAATCACCTTCAAGTCCATTATCTAATAATGTTTGAGTTCCTACGCCCCCTTGTAACTCCCCAAGGACAGAAGTAAAAACTATTTTTCCTTTAACTAACCCAATTTGTTTTAATATTTTCGCACTATAAAGCATAGCTGCCATTGATGCTTTCATATTGGATACTCCAAGGCCATGGATATGATTATTTATTATTTCACCTCCAAATGGATCCACTGTCCAACCATACCCAATATGATTGGTATCTAGATGGCCATTAAAAATTATTGTTTTATGATTATCAGAAAAATTAAGATTTGATATAAGATTAAGTCTGTTGTCTTTTGTTTTATGTAATTTATTAATTGTTCCTAATTCAGAAAATTTTGATTCCCAGTATTCAATAATATTATTTTCATTTTTAGAATTGGTTCTGCTATCTATTTGAATAATTGATTTTAGAATATTAATGGCTTCATCTTCGTCTAGGTAAGATTCTATTTTGTGGAGATAGTTATTTAATATTTTGTTATCCATAAATTTAATTATAACCATGTATACTTAATTTTAAACAAATTATTTATATTCTTTAGGGGGAATTATGCCTTGGATAAATATGATTAGTGAAAATGAAGCAGAAGGGGAATTGGCTGAAATTTATTGTGAATTAATTGAACCTTGGGGTGGTGTTGATAATATAATGAAAATTCATAGTTTAAGCATTGAATCTCTTAAAGCCCACATGCTTTTGTATAAGACTGTGATGTATGGGCAATCTCCTATAAAAAGAGCTCATCGAGAAATGATTGCAGTAGTAACTTCAGCTGCAAATAAATGTGAATACTGAGTAATTCATCATGGAAAAGGGCTTTTCCGATTAACAAAAAATCAAGCATTGGTTGATCAATTAAAAGATGATTATAAAAAAGCTGATATAACTAACAAAGAAAAAGCTATGCTGGATTATTCGTATAAATTAACTTTATTTCCATGGGATATGAAGAAATCTGATGTTGATGATTTAAAAAAATCTGGTTTTTCTGACAGAGAGATACTGGATATTAATCAAATTATTTCTTACTACGCTTATGTAAACAGATTGGCAGATGGCTTAGGAGTAGAACTCGAGAATATTTAAAGTCTAGATTTTTTCCAGAAGTTATCAGGTATATTTGTTAAGTGATTCAGATTGTTTTCTGATAGCATTTTTTTTGATTCTTCTTCCGTCTTTTCTAAAATATCCAATTCATTTACTTTCAGTACATTTCTGTCCAGCATGATTATTTCACCATTTACTATAACTGTATTTACATCAGCTGCATTGGCATAGTGAGCTAATCTTGTTACAGGCATGTTCATAGGTAACAAATGAGGTTTAAACATATCAATTAATATTATATCTGCAACTTTGCCAGTTTCTATTGATCCCAACTCTGATCCTAAACCTAATGCTTCAGCTGCATCTATTGTTATCATTTCCAGTACTTTTCCTGGAGGTAATATTGTTGTGTCTTCAAAATGTCTACGATGGTAATGCATGCACTGGCTCATATGTCTAAACATATCAAATCCTCTATCAGGCGCAGCTCCATCTGATCCTATAACTACCCTGATACCTTCATCAAGTAACTCAGGAACAGGGCATCTTCCCATAATTGAATAGTTTGAGCTGGGATTATGAACAATTGTTGGCTTGTGTTTTTTTATTGATTTTAGATCTTCATCAGATAGTGTGATTGAATGTGATAGTAAAGCCCATTCACCTAGGGCATTAAATTTATCTGATATTGATATTGATCCTTCTTTATGTCCGTCTTGTGTGAAAATTAAATTGTTTTGAGATCTTAAATCCATAACTTTGTCATACATATAAGCTACTGATTTACTTAAACTATCATCATCCATTTCTTCAGGGAAGAATTTAGGAGCTGATACACAAAATGATACTCTGTTATTTTGAACGGATTTTATATTACTTACTAACTCTTCTGTTACTTCCAATTGATTATCAAGGCTTGATTCAACAGGTTTGTTATTTTCTTTATCGTAAAACATTGTAGGATAAGGAGGCCTGTTTGGGCCAATTGCAACTATTCCTTTTATTCCATTTTCTCCAAATGATTTAGCATAACTTACTGCGTAATCAGGTTTGTCTGATCTTAGTAAATCAGTGCCTCCGCCAAATAGAATTAAAGAGGATGTAACCCCTGCTTTGATTTTTTCTAATGCGGATAAACTAGCATCAGTTTCCCAGAAACTCAGACTTGAGCCGGTTGAGTAGATTTTCAAGCAAGCATCTACCCAGTCGTTTGATTTTCCCACCCCTAAAGATTTAACCATTGTGTGTCCTGCATGAGTGTGACAATCAATTAAACCTGGCAATATTACTTTTCTGTTTGCATCAATAATACATGTATCATTGTCAACTTTTATTTCATCTTTGGAAACTTGAGCTATTTTATTATCTTTGATTAAAACGCTGCCTGATTCTATTATTTCCCTATCAGGGTTCATTGTAATAATTGTGCCATTTTTTATTAAGATTTGATTCATATTGTTATCACTTTAAATATATTTATAATTTGATTTTTTGGGTTTATATAAAAATATCATTATAATTGATTTAATTAATAGTTACATTTTAGATTATCTAATCTAAAACTAGTAAAATATATCAACATAAATTAATTAGATATGATTTTAGGAGTATTGCAGTGAATGAACCAGAAGTTTTGTTAGAATTAAATGGTTCAGTTGCAATACTGACTCTGAATAGACCTAAAGTACTAAATGCTTTAAGTAGATCTTTGCAATTAAGTTTAGAAAAGTATATTGTCCAATTGGAAAATGATGATGAAGTAAAATGCGTAATTATTACAGGAGCAGGAGAGAAGGCATTTAGCGCAGGGGGAGACATCCATGAAATGGATAAATTTTCTAAAATGGATAATCCACCAGCGGATCATCCCTCTTCAAAGTGGTATACATGGCGATTAATGAATTGTGCCAAACCTTTGATAGGAGCTATTAATGGGCTTGCATTTGGAGGTGGGGCATTGATGGCTTCGAGTTTTGATATTAGGATAGGAACAAGCAATACATCATTTAAATTTTTGGCAGCTACTTATGGTAGATTGAACTCATCTTGGACTTTACCAGCACAAATCGGTTGGCCAAAAGCTAAAGAATTACTTTTTACAGGCCGCCAAGTTATGGCCGAAGAAGCGTATGAAATTGGATTATTAAATCATCTGGTTTCAGCAGATCAACTTATGGATAAAACATTAGAAATAGCAGAAATGATTAGCAATAATGACTCCAGGATGGTTCAGGGATTGAAAAAATTAGTATCTGAGAATATTGGATATACATTAAAAGAACAATATAACCATGAAATGAGAGCAGTTCAGGATTGGTTAAAGCCTATATCTGTTCAGGATAGTTTTAAAACATTTTTAGATAAAAAAGGGAGGATATGATGTCACCACAAAAAAAATATCCATTAGAGGGGTTAAGAGTATTAGATTTGGGACGTTATCAGGCCGGACCAAGATGCGCTCTAATGTTTGCAAGAATGGGAGCTGAGGTAATAAAAATTGAATCTTTGACTGGAGATGAAAGTAGAAAAAACCCTCCGGTAGTCCGAGGTCAAAGTGCATATTGGGTTCAATATAATAGTGGTAAAAAGAGCTTATCTATTAATTTAAGAACTGATGAAGGAAAGCATGTTTTGAAAGAATTGGTTATTCATTCTGATATCTTTTTACAGAATTTTAGACCGGGTACAATTGACATAATGGGATTTGGTTATGATGTCTTAAAAGCTTTGAATAAAAAAATTATTATGATTAATGTTTCAGCGTATGGTCAAACAGGTAGTTACAGAGATAGAGTAGGATTTGATCCTTTGGGGCAGGCATTAGGCGGAATGATGTCTTTAAATGGATTTTCAGACGGGCCCCCTATAAGAAATTTTTTCCCGCTGATAGACCGAATTACTGCATTACATGGCACTATTGGAGCGTTAGCTGCATTACATGAGAGAGAATTTTCAGGCGAAGGTCAGGCAATTGATGTTTCTTTAGGAGATACAGGATTTACAGTTAATGAAATTCCTATTAGTGCTTTTTTGGGAGATGGAATAATTCAAGATAAGACTGGAAATGGAATGGGAATGGATAATGCTTATCAAACATCAGACGGATGGGTGTTGATGGCTGCAACTAACAGAAAAATGTGGGAAAGATGTTGTGAGGCTTTAGGCTGGGATGATTGGGTTAATGATCCAAAATTCGCAGGAAGAAATGATAGAAGAAAAAATTATAAAATGATTGAAGATCGTCTGACCCCCTGGTTTAAAAGTAAAACAACTGAAGAAGCAGTGGAATATTTAAATAAATTCAGTGTTCCAATTGCTCCTATTAATGATGTTGTAGGTGCAAGTATTAACCCATTAATTGAAGAAAGAGAAATGATGATTGAAGTGCCTGATAAAATCGCAGGTAAAATTCATGTTACTGGTAAATCAATAAAGTTTAGCAGAACTCCTATGACTGTTGGCTCAGCGCCTACTATAGGGCAACATACAAAAGAAATTTTATCTGATGTTCTTGGTTACGAAGATGATTATATTAATCAATTAGTATCAGAAGAAATTATTCGTTGTGATTAATTATGAAATCCAAATATATAAGTCAGACAAGAAAACGAATTACAAAATCTGGAGTTACTTATTTAGATTCTAATAAAACTTATGACTGCGTTGTCTTATTTGCACCAATGTTTGGTAATGGTGAAGTATATGCAATAAATCTACAAGGAGAAATAATTCATCAATGGAATTTGCCATGGACTCCTGGCTTGTATGGATATTTATTACCTAATGGTAATTTGTTTTATATGGGAAAATCGAACAAAAAATCTGATGTGAATTTCCCATTATGGGAAAGATTTAGAGGAGGTATTATAGCTGAATTTAATAAAAATTCAGAATTGTTATTTCAATATGAAGATGTTTACCAACATCATGATGCCAGAAGAACTGATAATGGAGGGGTAATATATTTGGCAGTTGAGGAAATAAATCAAAATTTAGCAGAGAAAGTTCAAGGTGGAATGATACCCGAAGATTATTCAGGGAAAATGTGGTCAGATGTATTAATAGAAATTGATAAAAATAATAATAGGATTTGGGAATGGCATTCTGTCGAACATCTGGATGTTAATAGGCATAAAATAACTTTTAATGATCCAAGAGATGAATGGAGTCATGGTAATACCGTTGTTCCTATAGAAGATGATAAGGTTTTAGTAAGTTTTAGAAATATTTCAACAGTTGCATTAATAGATAAAAAAACTGGCAAATTCATATGGGAGATAGGACCTGAAGTAATTGCCCAACAACATGATCCACATATTTTATCTAATGGCAATGTACTTATATTTGATAATGGTGTACATAGATTTGATGATCCTATGCCTTATTCTAGAATTATTGAAATAGATCCTATAAGTAAAGATATTATCTGGGAATATTCTGATAAACCAAAATTCAATTTTTTTAGCCCATATATTTCGGGGGCATTAAAGTTACCCAATAATAATGTAATGGTAACAGAAGGTAATTTTGGTAGAATTTTCCAGGTTGATTCAGAAGGAAATATAGTCTGGGAATATATTAGTCCTTATTATGAAGAAGATCACCTTGGTGTTGAAAGTAATGGTATTTTTAGAGTATCTGCATATAATAATAATTTTATAGAAAAAGTTTTATGAAAATCACGGTAAAATTGTTTGGCCCTCACAAAGAGAAGTTAAAAAAGGATAGTATTTATCTGAATATTTCTGATAATTCAGATATTTCTGATTTGATTTTTAATTTAAATCAAAATGAACCTGGGTTTAAAGATAATGTTAAATCGTATGCTGTAGCAGTAAATTTAATTTATCAGGATAAAGATTTTATATTAAATGATGGAGATGAAGTTGCGTTCATACCTCCTGTAAGTGGAGGTTGATAATGATTGTTATTACTGAAAACATTATCAAAATAGAAGATTATATTAATGAATCAAATGACTCTTCATCAGGTTCTTTATTGATCTTTTGCGGAACTACTAGAGATAATAATTTAGGTAAATCAGTAGACTATCTTGAATATGAATCTTATGTTGATATGGCAAAATTAAAATTAAAAGAAATAGCTGATTTTTCAATTTCAAAATGGAGTTTGAATAATTTAAAAATTATACACAGAATAGGAAAAATTGACATATCTGAAATAAGCTTACTTATAATTGCATCTTCCTCACATAGGAATGAAAGCTTTAGAGCAATTGAATATATAGTATCAGAATTAAAAAAATCTGTACCAATTTGGAAAAAAGAATACTATACAGATGGCGAAAGCTGGATAGGAAGTCCAGACAATCCTAATTAGTCCTTACTTAATTAAAGCTTGAATTTACTTTGAATTACATACACAATTTGATAATATCTTTATTCAAGTATAAGGAGGGTTGGCTGAGTGGTCTAAAGCACACGGTTGCTAACTGTGCGAATTCGAGTAGGATTCCAAGGGTTCGAATCCCTTACCCTCCGCCGTTATAATTTTGGAGAATAAATTGACAGAAAAATTTTCTATATGGACAATAGGATGTCAGATGAATGTGGCTGATTCTGAGAGATTAAGTTCCGCTCTCGGAAGTGTAGGATTTGAAGAATCTGAAGATATTCGGAATTCAAACATATCAATTGTAAATAGCTGTGTTGTGAGACAAAGCTCAGAAGATAAAGTGACTGCGAAAGTAGATCAGTTAACAATTGAAAAGCGAAAAAATCAAGAAAAAATTATTGTACTTATGGGTTGTATGGTAGGGCCGAAAACAAATAATCTGGAAGCCAGATTCCCTGATGTAGATTTATTTCTACAACCGCAGAATTATGAACCTTTAATTCAGCTATTATATGAAAAAAAAGGAATTGATAAAGAAGGATGCTTATCTAATTTAGATGTTAAACCAAGAATTTCAAGTTTTGTACCTGTAAGTCATGGATGTGACAAATTTTGTGCTTTTTGTATTATTCCTTACAGAAGAGGAAGAGAAATTAGCAGAGAAATTCCAGTTGTTGTTGATGAAGTGAAAAAATTGGCTAGTAATGGTGTTAAAGAAATTACTTTATTAGGCCAGAATGTTGATTCTTACGGTTATGATTTGCCAGAAGACCTCACTCTAGCTGATTTGTTTGAATCATTACATGAAATTGACGATATTGAGAGAATACGATTTTTAACTTCTCATCCTATTGATATGGATATTAGAATAATTAATTCAATAGCATCTTTACCTAAAGTTTGTGAAAGTATAAATCTGCCCTTTCAATCCGGATCAAATAATATTTTACAAACAATGAGAAGAGGTTACTCACGAGAAGAGTATATTGAATTAATTAATATAATCAGAGATAAAATTCCAAATGTAGCTATGTCAGCTGATGTTATAGTTGGTTTTTGTGGCGAATCTGAATCTGATTTTGAAGATACTATAGATTTAATTGAAGAAATTAAATTTGATAAATTACATACTGCTATATATTCTGAAAGACCTGGCACTATTGCTCAAAGAAAAATGAAAGATGATGTAAAAATGTCTGATAAACAAAGAAGATATAAAACCTTAAATGATATTCAGGAAAAAATCCAAGGAGAAATCAATTCGAAATTATTAGGTCAAATTACCGAGGTTATGATAGAAGGCAAAAGAAGAGAAAAAACCTTTGGAAGAAACCGTCATGACAAAATAATTTATACTGATATTGCTGAATTAAATGAAGGAGATATAGTAAATGTTAAGATTGATTATGCAGGCCCATGGGCTATGAAAGGAGAAGTGATTAATTTATAGTTTTGAGTCTAATAATATAGTTACTGGACCATCATTTATCAAATTGATTTTCATTTTTGCTCCGAATTCACCGGTTTTGATACTTAGTCCAGTTTTGTTAAATTCATCTATTGTTTCATTGTAGATTTTTCTTGCATCTACAGGGGATGCGGATTCAAAGAAACTCGGGCGTCTACCTTTTGATACATCTGAATAAAGAGTAAATTGACTGACAACAAGCAATTCTGATTTCATATCTAAGGCACTATAATTGAATTTATCATTTTTATCAGAAAAAATTCGTAAATTTATACATTTATCTACAATATATTTTATATCTTTTGTTTCATCTGATTTATGTATTCCAATAAATACAAGCAACCCATTATCTATATTTGAAAACATTTTTTCATTTATGTTTACACTGGATTTCGTTACCCGTTGCAATAGTGCTTTCATAGATTAATCAACCATTAATTTTTTGTCGATTTACTTTCTTTGTTTTTATTTTCAGAAGTTTTAGATTTTGTATTATTTTTAGAATCTGATTTTGTTGAAGAGGTTTTTTCTGGAGCTGGTTTAGAAGTTGATGAATTAGATTTTTTAGCATAATCATTTACATACCATCCGCTACCCTTGAAAACTACAGGGACTACTGAAAATTTTCTTTGTGATTCAGAGTTACAGTTAGGACATTGTGAGATTGGTTTGGAATCAAAACTTTGTCTTTTATCAAAATTTATATCACATTTTTTACAATGGTATTCGTAAGTTGGCATAATTTATGAAGGTATATTAATAAATTTAACTAATTTAATTCAGTAAGTTAAATTATATCATGAGTGGATGTATGTCAATGGGAAATATGATTCAGTTTAGTTGACCATTTGTTTTTTAATTCAGTTATATTTATATTTATTTGATTATTTATTTTTAAGTTTTTTTCAGTTACTTTCCCTATCCATAAAAATGGGACATTTGATTTGCTTAATGCCTTTTCAATATTGATTTTATTATTCTGATCTGCCGAGATTACTATCCTTGAATTACATTCTCCGAAAAGTGTAGGGACTAGTTTTTCTTTTGATATTGGTTTAGTGAATTCAAAACCTAAATTGCCAATAAAACATTTTTCTAATAATGTAGTTATTAAACCACCATCAGAACAATCATTTGCAGATTTGAGAAATTTATTTTTTACAAGTTTTCGATTAATATTGTGAACATTTTTTTCAAGATTAAGGTCTATAGATGGGATGCCAGTTATAGTATTGTAAAAAAAGTTTTCGTATTCTGATCCTTTTAAATCAGAATATGTTAGATCTAATTTAGATACTCCAATTATTCCTACTATATCTCCTTTATTTAAAAACCCTGATTTTATAATAGGTGTCCCACTATCTATTTTGCCTAATGTACTAATTACTGGAGTTGGTTTTATAGAACCATTGGGAGTTTCATTATATAAACTTACATTCCCACTTATTATAGGAGTTTCAAAGAATTTACTTGCATCAGCTAAAGCTGAAGTTGCATGATCTAATTGATAATATATTTCAGGGTTTTCGGGATTACCAAAATTTAAGCAATTTGTAATCGCGAGAGGTTTGCCACCTAAAGTACTTATATTTCTACAAGATTCTGCAACCGAAATAATAGTTCCATAATACGGATCATAAGAACAGTACCTTGAGTTACCATCTGTTGATAAAAGAAGAGTATCATTAGTTTCTTTAATTCTGATACCAGCAGCACTATGTCCAGGTAGTATCACAGTATTATTTTGTACCTGATGATCGTATCTTTGGAAAACAGGTTTTCTCGAAGATAGATTATTATTTGTAATAAATTCATTTATTTGTTTTATCAATTGATTATTTGTAAGATTTTTATTATATTTTGTTTCTTTTATAGTTATTTTTGGGGTTTCAGGTTTTACAGTATATGTAGGGCACTCAACAAGAGGTTTTATAGGTAAATCTGCGACTTTTTGGTCTTGATGAAAAATTCTTATTATTTGTTCATTAATTACTTTTCCAATTTGATTAGCTTCAATATCCCATTTGTTGAAAATGTTTATTATTTCCGATTCACTTTCTGGTTTGCATATGACTAACATTCTTTCCTGTGATTCTGAAAGCATGATTTCATACGGAGACATACTATTATCTCTGAGTAGAACATTATCTAAATTTATTTCTATTCCTTTTTTAGACCTCTCTGCTGCCTCTACGGTAGAGCTAGTTAAGCCAGCTGCCCCTAAATCCTGTAATCCAACAAATCCTTCAGTATTGATTATTTCCAAACAAGCTTCTATCAGAAGTTTTTCAATAAATGGGTCCCCAACTTGAACTGTTGATTTTGAAGTTGATTCTTCTTCAAGTGTTTGCGAAGCTAAGCCTGATGCTCCGTGAATTCCATCTTTTCCTGTACGGGAGCCTGCTAGAATTAATATATTTGAAGATTCTCCAACTTTAGCTTCAACTATTTCATCATGTTTTACTATACCTAAGCAAAACGCATTTACTAAAGGATTATTGTTGTAGCTTTGATCAAATATTATTTCTCCGCCAACATTTGGAATACCTATACAATTTCCGTATTCAGAAATTCCTGAAACAACTCCGTTAAAAATGTGTATATCATTATTTAAAGATAAATCTCCAAATCTTAAAGAATTCATTAATGCAATTGGTCTAGCTCCCATTGCCAAAATATCTCTTACTATTCCGCCTATTCCTGTTGCAGCACCTTGTACAGGTTCGACTGCTGACGGATGATTATGAGATTCTATTTTGAAAACTGCAGCCAACCCTCCACCTATATCTACTGCTCCGGCATTTTGAGATCCTGCTCCGACCAAAATATTTGAATTGGTATATTTGAATTTTTTTAGTAATGGTTTGGAGTGTTGATAACCACAATGTTCGCTCCACAGAGAACCAAAAAGTCCCAATTCTAAATCATTAGGTGTACGATCTATTTTATCTATAATAAGATTGTATTCAGATTCTTTAAGTGCTAAATCGTATAATTTTTTTTCTAATTCTTTGTTCATCATGTTCTTGATAATATAATTATTATTATACCTATAATTATCATAAATGCTCCTATTACAGTAAGAGGAGTGATTTTCTCAATTTTTTTCAGGAATATAGAACCAAATAATATAGCAAATAATGCATTTGCTCCTGTAATAGGAGCTACTAAAATTACGGGTGCATTATTCATTGCATAATATTGGGCCCCAACACCTATACAACTGGCCAGTCCGGCTAAAAATAAAAATAAAAATGTTTTTTTGTCTATTGATTTAATATTCATTAGTTGTTTATAGAATATTATTGAAAGTGTAAAAAACCCAAAGAATAATGCAAAGCTTGATGCAATTAATGGAGTAGTTATTTGGCCAACAATTATTTTTGCTAATATTGCACTAATACCATAAGATATTGCAGCTGATAAAGAAGAAGTATATCCAATCAACTCTTTTTTAGAATTTTTAATCTTTTTACCAGTATTAATATTAAATTTATTCATTTTGATTTTGTTATTAAGATAATGCCAAATGTAACTATAACTATACCCATCCCTAACATTATTGTTGGATTTTCGTTAAGTATAATGATTGCAAGTAATGCAGCAAATAATGGAGAAGTTCCAAATAACGGAGAGGCTTTTGAAACACCAATATTTTTAATTCCTACATAGTTTAATAATCTCCCGGCAGCAAAAGAAGTAAGTCCTGCAGAAAAAAACCATAAGAAATCTGAGACGATTAATTTTTCAAATTCATTGAATTGTGTACTTAAAGAAATTGAAAACATAATAATACTACTAAAAAATAAAGAAACTATAGTAGCTAGTCTTGGATCAGTTTTTTCCAATGCTATCCTTGATAATACTGCTGATGCACCCCAGCCGATAGCTGCAATAACAGCAAATAATATACCTGTAATGATGTTTTCCATAATTAGATTATATTGTTCATTATTGATTTAAATATTAAATTGCCATCTTCGCTACCAAGTGATTTTTCACAACTTCTTTCTGGATGAGGCATCATGCCTAATATATTACCTTTTTTATTTATTATTCCTGCAATATTGTTTGCCGAACCATTGGGATTTGCTGATTTAGTAATATTCCCCGAAACAGATGAGTATTTAAATAGAATTCTTTTATTTTCCTCAAGATCTTTGATAGTATCTTCATTTGCAAAATAATTTCCTTCTCCATGAGAAATAGGGATGTTTAATATGTCATTTTCATTGCACTCGTTAGTGAATATTGAGTTTGAATTTTGTACTTTTAGATATGTTGTAGTACATCTGAATTCCAAAACATCATTTGGTAATAAAATTCCCGGTAATAACTTTGCTTCACATAATATTTGAAAGCCATTACATATGCCAATTATAGGCTTTCCTTTTTTAGCAAAATTTATTATTTCTTTCATGACAGGAGAAAATCTTGCAATTGCTCCTGGCCTTAGATAGTCTCCGTATGAGAATCCTCCAGGGAGTACCAGGCAGTCAAGATCATCAATATTAGTTTCTTTGTGCCATATATATCTGGCTTCATGTTGCAAAATATTATTTATTGCATAATAACAATCTTTGTCACTCCAAGTACCTGGGAAGATTATTATTCCAAATTTCTTTTTTTGCATATTATTAACTCAATAATTCGGTAACAATTTTATTAACAATTTTACCTTCAGCTTTTCCTGCTAGTTTTTTCATTAGGATTGGCATTACTTTTCCAAGATCTTTTACAGATTCAGCGCCTACTTCGTTAATTGTTTTTTGTGCAAGGTTTTTTATTTCACTTTCGTCAATTTGTTCAGGTAAAAATTGTTCAATAATTTTTAATTCTTTAGTTTCTTTGCTAATTAAGTCTTCCCTTGATCCTAATTCAAATGCTTCTATACTTTCTTTTCTTTGCTGTGCTTGTTTG
>Ga0310123_10002590_pt1 | contig 14355 bp, 17 predicted proteins | sample CB6_AW_1057_MG_FD_203505 | JGI IMG/M metagenome (GOLD analysis project Ga0310123, IMG submission 203505) | Marine microbial communities from Western Arctic Ocean, Canada - CB6_AW_1057 | ecosystem: Environmental > Aquatic > Marine > Oceanic | place: Canada: Western Arctic Ocean | collected... | reverse complement strand
TGATTAATCCAGAGTTACATTTAGATGAAATACCTAAGAAAGGAAAGTGAATAATCAAATAATAGCAATGGTCATTGGCATACTCATAATGTTGGGTGGCTGGAATTTGACACAAACATTTAGTCTGTCAACTAATCAGGCGGTCCAGTTAGATAAGGTAGCAAAATTAGAAAGACACGTTGAAATTCTCCAAGTTAAATTGGATGACGTAAAGGATAAAGAAGAAGAGATTATGGAACAACATCAAAAATTATTTGAGGCACTGGCAAAGGATGAAAGCCCCTCAAGGAGTTACAATTATTAGATGAGTAAAGACGCCAGACAAAAACTACGCCGTAGAAAACGAAAAGCCTTGAGGATGAGTAGATTAGGATTTACCTCCAGGCTAAGAAAGGATACAGATTATGAGAAAGAAAGTGACGAAGAAGAAGCCCGAAGCCGAGTCCAGCTGGTTCAATAGACCCGTATTTTATGCGATGGGCGTTGTGGCCCTGTCCTCTATGATAACGGCTTGTACTCTGCTCACGATGGTTTTGCCCGAGAAGGATAGCATTTCACAATCCTCCCTTAGAGTTCCACTAGTAGTGGAGCCCGGCCCTGAATTCCCAATAGTAATAACTGAAGATGACTCGAAGGAGCCTGGTGTGGCCATGATTTCGGCCTCTGACTTAGAAGCCCTTTGGGATGCAATGAGAAGCCATTCTAAATTCTCCCACCCACCACTCAGTGACAAAGAGATACTATTCAAGTGTCATAAACTTGCTGGTACTTTATATTCTTGTAAGATAGTACAAGGTCAAGACCCGATACTCAGTTCCGACCCGCCTACAGTTGATGACAATAAGGAACCACAAGTAGAAAAAGAATCAAAAAATTGGGACCCATTCAAATAACCTCAAATGAAAAAGAGGCCCCCGAAGGGGCCTCCTTTAGTAGTTAATAAAAACTTATTTCTTACTTTTTTCAGCAAGAAATTCCTGAGAGGAACTACCAATTTTTATAACTTTTGGCTTATCCTCTTCCGGAATAACGACATCCATTCTAATGGTTAATACACCATCAGCCAAATTTCCATCAACAATTTTGATGTTATCACCTATTGTGAATTGACTTTGAAATGAACGATTCGCAATCCCTCTGTGGACGAAGTTGCCTTCTGCTTCTGAACTTTTTTGTCCAACAACTCTCAAGACATTCTTCTCAAGTTCCACTTTCAATTCGCTCTCTTTCCAACCGGCAAGAGCAAACTCCAACACGTACTTATCACCATCTTTGATGATATTGTGTGGGGGATACTTAGCAGGCGGATTCTGGTCGAATTCCTGTAGTGCGTTAAAGATGTTGTCGAGTCCGAAGGACTGTGTTGACCAAGGGTCGAAAAAAGCCCTTGCTGGTGTTAATTGCCTATTCATAATTTTCTCCTTATATTTAAGCAAGATTTAATTGCGTGGCCTTACTATTAAGAACCACTCTTATTGACAATAGACCCGAAGGCTCTACTGACAATTAGTTGGTAGCACCGTAAACTACCAGTGGGGGTAAAGTTTTTAAACTCTCTAGGTGTCCCCTTGTCTCAGAATGATGGGCTACTAAGCGTCTTATCGCCATCCCGGCATTGCTCGGCCACTGACTCATTCTTGAACCATATACACGGTTTTTTAAGCCCGTATTATGAGCCGATTAGCATCTCTATTCGGCTCACGAAAAAACTGCTAGGGTTTTTTGGTGATAAGGTAACCCTAGCGAAATCCTCATCTCACAGCCTAAGCCGCGAGAGCGTAATTATAATCGTTGCCAATTATATTTATGACACATATTTTAACGACTTCTGTATCTTTCGGTCGAGCGATTATTATCTTTGCCTATCCAATCGATTCTAGTCGCCCCCATCATAAAGAAACTTGATATAGTAGCGTGTAGTGCGGTTCCTAATTTGTAGAAGCAGACTACCAAGACTGCTTTGAGACTTTCCTCCGCACTAGAGGCTGTTGCTCCTCAAACATACTATATCAAATTTCCTTATGGTGGAGGCGGAGAGATTCGCACTCTCGTCTTGAATAACTCCAATAACAACTTTACGCTGTTTTGTCATCTACGGGGTACAAACGTATGCCCCAAAAATGATTCCCATAATTGTCATAATAAACATCCATTTATAACAACAAGAATTCCACTCCATTGTTTTATCCTCTAAAAAGGATTAATAATCCGGATTCATACTAACCAGTACTTCATACTATTTGTCTCCGTTTACAAAATTCATAATTATATTTGCTTCTCGAATCGCATCTTCTGGCTCAGGCCAAACTGGAGGTTCCAGTATCTTTCCGTCTGTTTCTCTTGCTACATCGACCCGTTCTTTTTGTGCCCAGTAAGCCTCTTTAAGTCGCTCAAGGGCGGCGTTGTACATATCAAATCTTAGTTCATATGGTGTTGCCATAATACTTCTCCTGTGTGTGTTTTGTGTGTGTAGGTCGAAATTGAACTCTACAAGAAGTATTTATAACGTCCTAATTCGCAAATCTTCCGTGAATCTGTGATAATGCCTTGGTCATTTCCCTAGTAATCGAAGGCGGAATGTCTCTGTCCTCGAATATCTCAATTAATGACTTATAATACCAGAACTGGGTATCTTTCTGACTATTAAACATAGACCAGATATCATCACCATATTTCTCATAATCTGTAAGAGTATCTCGTAAATTGTGTAATTTATCAGCGGCGCCAACTAAAACAGCATCATATGGTGCATCGGCTATTCGTGCAAGATAATCCTTTTTCCTCTGTTTCCAAGGGCGTTTATCGTGGTCTGGCTCGGTCACATAATCTACAATGACCGCGACATAATTACCAAAGAGACCTGCAATCTCATCAAGAGTCCTATCGGTATCTTCTACAACATCGTGAAGGAGTCCACCTATGACTGCTTCAACTGTTGCATCGTGACTTTTAAGAATGTCTGCGACCGCTAGAGGATGAGTAATATATGCCTTTCCTCCTGGACCTTTACGCATCTGGCCATCGTGAGCCTCTTCGGCAAACTGTTCTGCTTGTCTAATTATGTCAAAATATTCGGCTTTCATAATATATCAACTCACTTTCACCCGTTTCCGTTTTGTGCTATGTGTCTCTCGGCCGTTCCATTTAATCAAATTCTTCATTCTCGAAACCAAGTTCTTCTTCTTTTTAGGACTTAGTTCTCCTTTATCTAATTCGTGAAGTTTCTGCTTCGTGTTCTTCAATATCACTCGTTTCTTCAAAGCGTAGGCAGTTTTCTGATTCACTCTCTCCTCCAGTATTAAGGGAAAATACAACTTCACATATAAGTTAAAATTCTCTATCGGTAGGTGTCTATTTTATCTGTGAACTTGTTCCAGGCCCTAACGAGTAATGTTTTCTCGTGTACAAACCAGCCTAGAGCAAAGCCTACAATAAAAACAAATATACAAGTAAGCATTTTTTCTCCTTTCTTTTAGTGTCGTTGTATTGAAACCGTCACTACGATTTTCTGGTGATTAAATGGCGGCTTCCAATTCTGACGAATTGTGAAGGTTTCACCCGCATATGATAATGTCACACGATAATGTGAGATTTGGTGAGAGGGTGCTGAATCAGTATGATAATGATTTGTGCATACCCTACGCTGACCACCGTTATGATTGTGACCACCTTCCGTATTCCCGGCGATTACTCCACCGAGTATTGCACCGACGGCTGTTGCCCCGGCATCGTGATTACCAATTTGATTTCCTATAACACCACCGATGATAGCACCGATAATTTCATTACTGGCGTTGTGGTCACCGCGGTGATACGTGCTACCAGTATTCTCATAATGACAATCTTGGTGAGTCGTTCTCGTTTGCACTTGGCGGTATACTTCTTCCACGTTAACTACTTTAGCGTAGCCAACAAACGAGGTCCCACCCGCTGATGCGGACGTGGGATATGTAGCACAACCGGCAGTGAATAGGCATATTGCCAATAATGTAGTAATTTTCATCGATAGTCTCCTTTCAGTCAAATCTAAGTCTTTTCATTTATATGTATATTATACTCTAATTAAGGGCCGCTGTCAACCCTTTTTTCACTTTGCCTAGGGTATCTTTATTGGCCTGGTAGCGGATTCCGATACCGCCTTTTGCTACCCAATCGGCTATATTCTCTGGTTTATCGTCAATAAGAACATTCGGGATTCCGTTCTTTATTGCATATTTGCCTTTATTACTGGTTAAGACGAGGTTCTCGCTCTTAGGTGGAACGAAGCCTTTGTCGTTCAACCAGACTTTCTTCCAATAGGAAGAATTCTTGTGGTCACCCCTCAGAGGTGAAGAGCATATTCCCCAATCGTCACCAGCATATTCTTTCACCAATTCGACCAACGCTTTAGACGTTGGGTATAAATCCAGCGTGTTAAAAAAGTCGGTCTTGGCTAATTCGTTAATCTTGGTCTCTACATCTTCAATTTCTTTCCAGTGCTTCTTTCCGTTGGCCGCGGCAAATGCTGTAAAGAAGTCTGCAATCACCCCGTCCATATCTATGTAAACTGTCATATCATTTTTTAATTCTTTCTCTATCATAACTCTATTATACTGTATTAGAGGGCAGATGTCAAGTCTTTTTATACACAATTCCTGCTTTTTTTGACGTTTTTTGACGTTTTGGTAAATTTGTTGTAAAAATACAACAGAATGTCAATCCCTCCAGCCCTCACCTTTCCATAGGTGGTGGAATCGGTGTTTTAAAATTGTAATCCATAGTCTCAGAAAGGAATCTTCAGCATAGGTTCCTGCCTGACAGTGCAAAATATATTTAGTCATTATGGGGTGCCGCCTCGGAGTGATGATAGTAATCTATTGCTGGCCAATGTATGGCATAAAATACTCCAGACGCAATAACGGCGCCCAAAACGACTCCTTGCGTAAATCGTTTAATGGTTTTCCAGTTCTTGATTCTCGTATCAGTACCCATCTTCTGCCACATTTTATATCCTTGATGAAACTTCCAGAAAGAATATCCTGTCAAAATCATGGCCAGTCCAATCAGGTATGGGGTGTACGGACTATCAATAGCCAGTACCCCCATCCCTATCAGAAAGGCAATTAGTCCGTTAATCCAACATATGGGACACATATCGTTCTCCTTTTAAAAAAAATATACCGTTAAATAAAATCCAAGTAAGGAGGCGACAAGTGTCAATTGAGCAATCAACTCCCACGGTAGTAGACTATACCTTAACTTCATACTTCACCAAATTCCTTTCAAACTCGTGTAGTCGCATCCAAATAGAACGTAGTTCTGTGATGGTGGTCCAGTTATGTAAGAACAAAGCGAATCCGCCGTGTACTTTACTGAACGCATTGCTGACTTGTACTAATATGCCTAACATTATTGCACCAGTAAATAGACTCGGTCCCATAATTAGATATGGAACAATAATCATAAACTGGTCGTAGGTAATCATCCAAGTATCAAAATACCCGTAGTGTAGGTACAATCGCTGATAGTTGAATCTTATACCTGTGAATAGACTCCATATAGTTTCTTCTTGTGCATACTTAACCTTGTCATCTTCACCAAGCACTAAGTCTTTTCTAAAGGCCGCTTCTACTTTCTGATTGTTGTATTCTAGTCCTGGAAGTTTCCAACCAACGAACCAAGAGATAATTACACCACCAAGAGATACTGCAAGAGTTACCCATACTAGGGACCCCGGAATATCACTAAAGAAAGGAATTGTAACGTGAACGCTCAGTGCCCACAGAACTGGAATAAATGCTACCAGTGTCATCACTGCCCTTACAACTTGTAAGCCCAATGACTCTACTATTCTAGCAAATCTATTACAGTCTTCCTGTATACGCTGAGAGGCGCCTTCTATTTCTTCTTTGACTGTTTTCCATCTTGGTATGTAATCAAACGTAATAGCCTCACGCCATCGTAGTCCATACAGACGAGTAAACCAACCAGTCAGAACTGCCAATATTACATAAGGAAATGCCAGTACAGCAAACGAAGGTTCTCCCTCAAAGCCATTAGCCCAATAAGAAAGACTAATTAACTTATCGTAGAATAATGTAATACCTACTGCTGAATTATCTACATAATCTCCTGATGTTTGGAGTAAGTTATAAAATCCTCCATACCATTTGTTTATGGCTACAGTTATTTGTACTTGTACCCACAATGAAGTGGCAAGTAAGAGGCCACCTCCCCAGGCCCACATTGCCCATTTTTTACTTCTATAAAATGCTCTAATCATAATGTACGCTTCCTCAAGCGTTATCTCTAGTTATAAATCATCTAACGCAAAGTCCTCATCTTTACTGTTATCAATCGCCGCAATGTAATTAACAGACTCAATCTCTTGAGGTGCTGATTTCACATTGCTCGAATCGAGGTAGTTATCTACCCACGGTACTGGGTTAAATAACTGGTCATTCAGTCCAATCTTTTTAGGTTCTAGGCCGATGTTCTTCATTCGTACCCAGAAAATATAATCCATATAATCTTTCAAAATTTGAGCATTCATACCAATTAATGGAGACCCCTTAGAGAATAGATATTCAATCCAATCCATCTCCTCTTCGTATGCTACTTTAAACATATCATACGTTTCGTCTTCCTGCTCCTTGATAACCTCTTTAAATCCTTCACTTGCATCGGTCCTAAGGAGCATCAGGACTCTCTGAAATACATCTAGGTGCACCATTTCATCTCGTGCAATCAACTTGAATATGTTACTCGACCCAGTCATCAACTTCACTGGTTGTTCTGAGAAGGACCAGTTAGTCACAAATGTTGCAAAGAATCTGATTCCTTCAAACATATTAAATGCCAGAGCCGCTTTATATATGGCGGTCTTAATAAGTTTCTCGTCAACGTCTTTATAAATTTTCTTTCCGCCGTTTTTAATGGAAGTCTGATTTGCCTCCATCTTTTCAAAGACACTATTAGACCAATCAAAGGCACTGAGAAGGCTGGTAGCCCGTTTTTGGATATACTCATCTTCTATGATTGACTCGACAAACTCATCAATATCATTATAGATAGCACGAACCATTTCTGTATATGATTCAGAGTGGAGTAATTCGTTGTTCTGGTGATTTGTTATATAGAGTTCCCATTCAGGATTGTTGGACAGTCCGCCGTTATTAAATAACTGAAGTGGTGCCCTGCCTGCCATTGAGTCCAATGTAATTGCAAATTTTAGACCTGCTTCATAGATATGGCGACCTGCTTCATCAAGGCTATCGAAATCTATTTTGTCTTTGGACAAGTCAATTTCATTCTTACTCCAATTTCCAATCGCTCTTAATTCTTCTGCGAAATCAAGAATCCATTTATATTTGGGGTCGTGATAGGTTTGGATATTTCTATTACCCGAATTAGGACCTAGAAATAGACGAGTTTTCTTGCTGTTTACTGCTTCACCTAATGAAAATATATTACTCATTTATTTCTCCGTTATATGGTACAAGCACCGCTTTCACAGGCATCTTCATCTTCAAGAGGAACATCATCATTACTCATAGACTCTTGATAGTTTAGGTTAACCTCACTGGTATTTTCTTTATCCTTAGAACGAATATAATATAGGCTCTTCAGTCCATATTTATAAGCGGTCAGGATATCTCGTTTTACTCTATTGGCATCCAATATCTTTCCTTCTATCTTTGTTAAATCATACCACTGATTGACACTCATCCCTTGGTCAATAAACTTCTGGAGAATTGCCATCAATTTAATATACTCTGAACTGTCATTATTGGGGAACTCCCACGCCTTCATATAGTAACTCTCTTTCTCGTAATCTGGTACAAGACTTCTAACTGTATATGCGGCAGATTCAAATGTATCGGTGACCGATTGAATAGGGTCGATGCCTTGTGTCGAATTGGACACAAGAGAGGATGATGCTGTGGGTGGAATGGCTGATAACGTGGTGTTACGCATTCCGTGTTTCTTAATCTTCTTCCTCAGGTGTTCCCAATCACATAACAGATTATTTTCAACAATCTTGTCCACATTCTTATTGTATGTATCGATTGGTAATTTAACTTCTGAATATCTACTCTTTTTAAATGCTGTACAAGGACCACGTTCTTTGGCTAATGCCACACTTGCTTTAATCAGTCCATATTGGAACCGTTCGGCCCATCTATGTGCTAACTCTTTACTTTTTACTGTACCAAGTCTCGCTTCGTGTTTAGCGAGGAAATGAGCAAAGTCGGAGATACCAATTCCTAAAAATCGATATGCTCTTGCCGGATATTCGGCCGCGTCCAATGGATATACTTGTATGTCGATTAGATTGTCCAAGAATCGAACCAACAGATATGTTAGTGCATCAAGTCTAGTAATGTTCTGGAGTTTGCCGAAATTGACACAACTCAGAATGCAAAGGGATATCATACCGTTGTCGGTATCATAATCCTCTATATTCTCATACTTAGTCGTTTTCAATCCCTCGAAAGTCATTGCTTTCGTGGGCAAGAAAATTTCAGAGCAGAGATTTGTCTGTGTAACTGGCTCCTTGAACATACCCTGCTTATTGATATTATCAACGAAATGAATATAGATACGACCAGTTCCAACACGTTCTTTGACCAGTTTATTAAAGATATCTACAGCGGGCACACTCTTCTTTCTGATGCCACGCTTGGTTTCGTATCTTAAATAAGCCGCTTCAAATTTCTTGGTATCTCCATAATGCTCAAATAATTCAGGAACATCCTCTGCACTGAATAAAGTATAGTCCTCTTTCTTCATCAATCTATCAATGAAGTGATTGGTGATACCAATTGAATAGTCTATGAATCTTGCTCTTGTCGTATTGGAGCCTTGATTGTTCTTATACTCAAGAACATCCATAATCTCCCAATTAAAAATCGGATAGTTAACTACAGTAGCACCAGTCCTCAAAGCATTTTGAGTAAACTGTTTTGATACTGATTCGATTGCTTTGAGTAATGGAAGGGCTCCGGTGTGCTTGACTGTGCCTTGTTTAACAGGCGCCAAAACACCTCTAATAGGTCCCATATCGATGCCAATGCCTGCTCTCTGACTTGTCATCATTGATGTTGCATATTCAGTCGCAAGGATTGATTCGGCAGTATCGCCCATCTTAATCTTGCAACACGAACTAAACATTTTCAGTTGAGTACGAACACCAGAGATTACTGGAGTTGGTAGACTTATTTCGTCATTCTTTAGGGCAGTATAAAAATCGATAATCAAATTCGTTCTTGAGCCATTGCCATTGGTGTTTTCATCAGCAAAAATGACCATAGGAATAATCATAAAAGTTTCCTGTGGCATCTCAAGAAGAACGTCTTTGTTCTTTACATCTCTGATTAGATATTTGGATTCTAATTGAATGACGGAAGCATATCCGCGATTCATATCATTATCATAATCCAAAAATGTGCCTAACTCTTTTATCTCATCTTCTGTATATTTTTTTAGAATGTCTGGTGAGTATAGTTTTCTGTCTACGTGTCCCTTTATATATTCAAGGAATGGCGTAGGCTTAATTTCCTTGTATACCTGCTTCCGCATATCAATCATAAGCAGACGACCTGCAAAGAGGTCATAATCAGGCGTATCAGGGCCTATCTTTTCAGCGGCAGACTTTATTAGTGTTTGTTGGATATCTCGGGAAGATATCTTATTAACAATCTTGATGTGGGCATTGATGGCAGTTTCGGATACGGATACGTTCAACCCATTTGAACACCATTCCAGCATTTTGTGTATCTTATCGTAATCTAGAGGCTGAAGGGTGCCGTCCCTTTTTCTAACTAGATTTTCCTTCGTTTCAACCATTTCGACTCCATAAATCAATAAAAGATGCTAGACTACAGCATCCGGCGTTATCTCATTCTCCCATTATATCTTTAACAAAAGTGGGAATTATTCTACTTATACTAGGCAAGTAACTTTCTATTTATATTTTTTTCGTTATCTACGGCTGGCAGGAATGTATACTTCTTCATTTAACATCCTATTACCCTTTTTATCCGTATCTGTCAACACAAGTCCATAGTCATTAACTCCACGAGGAATGTTTTCAAATTCTGGCTTGTATTTTAGTTTGTTTTTCTTGAATGGCCCATAGTCGCAGAAATGATGCCATCTCCCATACTTCCATACTATACGACAAACGTCTGGGTGCATATCCACGAGCATCTGGCTCTTCTTAATAGTGCCCTCTGGATTGTAGCCAGTCTCTTCAAACTCTTCATTGTCGGTGGCCTCTACGTGATAGAATTCTTCTGTATTACCACCCTTTACAGTTTGTGTCGCACATTTGCCTTGAAGGAAATGATTGAACTGTATAGTGCAATCTCCGTCTTTTAAAATTCTCAATGAGAGGTCAGTATCTTCATTGTATCGACCTCGCCAACGATGTACGGTATCGTTCTTGATTAAGTTGCAAGAGTATATTCGAGTGTTAGTCACATATGGTGGATACTTCTGATTCGGTGCTATGAAGAACCTGTACTGGAGTCCGCCCATTTTGACGTTCTCATATCTATCACAAAAATCTTCGCACGACCTAAACAATGCTCCGTTCTCTACACGATACCTAAAGTTTTTTTCAAGTCGATAGAAGTCGGCAATATTATCATCCATTACCCAATGCCATTCTGTACCTAGAACTTCTTTAGCGTGGTCCCAACACCAATTTCTTGCTCTCCCTGGACCATCACTGTGATTTGAAAAAGGAAGAATCAATAGTATAGCATAGTTTAGGTTAAATTTCTCCAATGCCAATTCATATGATTTTTCATCTTGTGGTTCAATAGCAATATAGTGATGTACTTTCATCCGAGTCAAAGACCTAGATGTTATCATCGAATCCGCTCGACCCTTACTAATAGTGTAAAGGGGATATTGAGGATAATGTGGGTCCTCGTGAGGAGTTCTTTGAAGTTTTGGGCTCATAGGCATTTCAAAAATCTCCTAATTCTATATTGGGTTATCCATATAGTATTAAAAATCTTTGCTTTAATTATATACCATTCAATCACATCGTCTCCTATTTCCGTAGTGTTCGAGGGTCAGCGTTACCAACCCAGTGAGCAGGAAACTCCTCGACACCAGATTCTGTCCAACCATCCAATCCCCAACTCGGACTGTAGGTGACCGCGAACGCAATTAATAAACCTATCGTACAAATCCAACCAATATATGCTCTAATCACATTATACTCCAGTCAGTAATTAGCGGCCTACCATTCACCGCAAATTGGGTTAATGTTGGTCGTTCTAATACTTCAAAAGGTACATTATACATCATTTCGCTCCACTTGTCAACCCATTTTTCTTTGCTGTGTTTCTTCTTTGTTGATTCGCTTAACGCCAATCGGTTCTCATACGCATCAAACTTAAATCTCATCGTATGGATAGCCTCTGTTAATTCTTCTGGTTTCACGTTCCTGTCAAGTATTTTGAAATGGCCGTGGTCGGCGGGAATCGTTTCCGAAGAATGTTTACCACTCTTATCACTCAGCAGAATAACTGGCACTCCGTGAAGAAGTGCTTCCAATACAGTGATTCCCCACGATTCAACTGGACAAGTGGAAACATAACAGGCTGCCATAGACATTGTTTCTAGTGTGTCTCGATGAGTTAGCCCTCTGTAAGTATACCGTGGATTTTTCCAATGAAGATTATCATCCCAATACTTTTTCTGATTTTCGCTGTGTTGGTAATTATCTGCATTGGTAAGAACACAGGAAGATAAATCGGTGGATGCTAATTTCTTATGAAGTAGAAATGGATTCTTCGTCAAGTCGGTTCTGCCAATAGTTACTGTATCATACCTAAGTTGTTTTGATACTAACTCATTACCATTAGCAAAGGAAGAGTTTATCGTTCCTTTGACTCCCCTCAATGGCCATCCAGTAATACGTTTAACATTTTTATCGTGAAATTCTGCCTGGTGCTTTGAGACAAAATACAAATGTCCTCCAGCATCAATGAACTCCTGTATGCCTTTCCACCAAGTGACGTATCGTATATCTCGTACCAGTGGTTCGTGCATAACCATAATCGTTGGTATACCTTCCTCTATCAGAGGAATAGTAAAATACCAATCAATATCGTTAATGATTATAAGGTCTGGGTGGTGCTTTCGGACAGCATCAAGGAAAACCTTCTTTGTCTTTTTCGCTTGTCTATCTTCTGTTGTGATTTCTACTGGAATTGAATCGGCGGGAAATGCCTCATACAAATTTCTGACAAACTTCTCAATGCCACCACCCACAGTTTTACTGTGAATATTGTGACCGCTTCTCGACAGATAAGGAAGAAGAATTTTCTTACTCATTCTCATCCATCCAACGGAGAAGAGAGTTTGCTGTTACATCAAGGTGTGGATGCCAAGCGGACTTGGTCTTTTCGGTCAGTCTTTGACCTATCTTTTTCTGGAAATCGTCATAGTCTTCCTTTGTTCTGAAAGACATAATGACTTTCTTGTACGGTTCGTTATGCTCTTGGGTGTATGAAGGCATCTGTTTCCAGTGACTTCTCCAAGAATCGAGGTCTACTTCATCATTCGTGCCTTTTGTCTCACCCATAAATTCTCCGAGTGTTGTGGGCAACGATGAATCATCTACCTCTCCTAAATAGTTGTCGTACTCGGACGACTCTTCCACCTCAACTTTACGTTTATCAACCATAATATACCTATTTTTATGTTAAATTTTATCTATTATACACCATCCTGGATAGAATGTCAAGTCTTTTTACACATCCATAACTCCGTATTCTCCCTTTGTCCATATCTTCTCTTCTTGGGCCCTTCTCTTAATGAGGGCTTTGTTAAATTTTCCACCCGCACAAACAAATCCGCGGTGATGGTCAAACGCTTCGATTAAGAATAGATTGATATGACCATTATTTAAATGTTTCAACGCCACCGAATTACCAAAAATTGTCGGCCCAATATTATAGACCAACGACACCAAAGCATTTCTTTGGTGTTTGGTAAGCGGATATGTAACCAAATTGTTGATGAAATTATTCGCTTCCATCAACTTCCACTTCATTATTCGTTCTGCTTCTACTCTAGTATTAGCAGTAAATAGATAGGCACGAGTGCCATATCCTTTGGCTTTGTGACCCATATCATTGTATACTTCTACTTCCACTTCGCCTCTCATAAGAGATGGATTTTCTACCGTCTGTACAAAAACTATTAATTTCTCATCTGGCTGCCAGGGCAAAGTTGCTTCAACTTTGCTACTAATACCAGCCGATGCCGCCCAAATCAAACATAACGTCATAACAAAAAATGAGAAAATCTTAATAACCATAAGACATTACTCCTTTTTGACCTTTAAATTTTACACGTAATAAAATGTTAACCCTGTAATTGATACAATTGCAATCGCGGCATTTACTGTGACAATAGACCACGTCCGCCACAGATATCCCACAACAATCCAAATACTTGCTCCTGTTATCATTATAATAACGCCCTCTGGATGATGTCCCATAGCGTTAACTCCTACTCCAACTATTGTGGTCAATGTTCCTAACCATTCTAAAAACTGCGTAACCAATCGTTTATACAACCTCTTCTCCAATCGTGATAAATGTGTATCTTTTTTCATAGTATATACAGTATACATCGTTTGGAGGGATTGTCAAGCATTATTTAGTTTCAAATTTTGTCTTTTCTTCAATGCTGAGGGTATTCTGTTTTATCTCTTGAATCTTCTCTATTTCCTTCACCATTCCTTTTGGAATCTGATGAATCGTACCAACACATCTATCTTCTCTTACAGTATCGGTAATATAGATACATTCTTTATCGGACATAAAGTGAATTCCATATGTGTCAAAATAATCGATTTCAATCGGGAGTTCATCAATGTCGTGCCACCCTTCGTTATACGTGGCCGCGTCCAACCAGGTTACTTTCACTAGATATAGCGGCGGCTTAATCAAATTCTTCTTTAAGTCTTTCTTATATGGATATGCCATTTTAGTGACTTTTCTCGGTGTTATTTCTTTCATCTTTCCTTTCATAATATATCCATAATAAAATGGGCTCTTCGCCTTGAGTTATCACGTCACGGTATTGTAACTTTCCCTCAAGTCATTTCTGAAATAAGGACTTCACCCATTGCCCTATACATATTTAGTTCATTTCTGCTTCTTGGGTTTCTTCTTTTCTTTCCTAAACTTTTTTCTTTCATTTCCCATACTATCTCTCCAATACCACGTAGTCGCCGAAGTGGTGGTCGAATACTTCAACTAGGTTTTCATAATCACCAGACTTCATTTCGGTCATTATGTCATCAACATTCAAGCCCAACTGACGAGCAAATCTTGTCGCCTG
>Ga0310123_10002585_pt1 | contig 14365 bp, 11 predicted proteins | sample CB6_AW_1057_MG_FD_203505 | JGI IMG/M metagenome (GOLD analysis project Ga0310123, IMG submission 203505) | Marine microbial communities from Western Arctic Ocean, Canada - CB6_AW_1057 | ecosystem: Environmental > Aquatic > Marine > Oceanic | place: Canada: Western Arctic Ocean | collected... | reverse complement strand
CGTGCCTGTTCGGAAAACAATAACAATATCGCCAACAATTTCCTCGCATACGGCGTGGTTGGCGCAATCGTTGACGGTGACAGATACTGGTGCCATCGGTAAGGTTGTCCGTGAGAGTTTTTCAAAAGTTCAATAGTATAGATAGAAGTTGTCCTGAGCTAAATGTTTAGGAGACCACTTCCTCGCACTCTTCTTCCCACTGCAATGTTTCCAATTGTTCTATCGTATACAGCACTTCCCTGGCTTGCGAGCCGTTATAATCACCGACGATACCGTCTTCGGCCATGTAGTCGATTAACCGGGCAGCGCGGCCGTAGCCGATGCCCAAACATCTCTGCAATAGCGACACGCTGCCGCGGCCTTCGCGAACGACGATCTCAATTGCTTGGTCGTACAGTTCGTCGCGATTGCGGAGAGAGTCAGCTCCACCGCCATTCGAGCTGGATGCACTGAGTTGAGCCAGTTCGACGCTGTATTGCGGATCCTGGTCGCTGAAGAAATCAATAATTTTGTTCACCTCTTCGTCGCTGACGAAGGTTCCTTGCGCTCGCGTGAGATGGCTGGTTGCTGGTGCCAGATACAACATATCGCCGGTGCCCAATAACCGCTCGGCACCCATTTCGTCCAAAACGACTCGGCTGTCCGTGCGGCTGGCCACCTGAAACGAGATTCGGGCAGGTAGGTTCGCTTTAATTAAACCAGTGATAATGTCGACAGTCGGCTTCTGAGTGGCGAGCACCAGGTGAATTCCGACGGCTCGTGACTTTTGCGCTAAGCGGATGATGTGGCCTTCAACGTCTTTACCCGATGTCATCATCATGTCAGCCATCTCATCGGCAATGATCACAATGTACGGCATCTTGTCTGGAATATTTTCGACTTCGTCCGACTTAGGGTCGATCCCGCAACGTTGAAGCACTTTTTGCTTGCCGAGTTTGTTGTAACCATCCAGGTTCCGGACTCCGCAACGAGCTAGAAGGTCGTAACGTTCTTCCATTTTATCGACAGCCCAGGATAGCACGGCTTCTGCTTTCTTCATGTCGGTAATGACCGGATGCATTAAGTGTGGAATGCGTTTATAAGGGCTGAGTTCGACCATCTTGGGGTCGATCAATAGCATTTTGACTTCGTCCGGTGTGCGAGTTGCCAGGATCGACAGGATCAGCGAGTTCAAACACACACTTTTTCCCGTCCCGGTCCGGCCGGCGATCAGCAGGTGTGGTAACTTGGTCAGATCGACGACCAACGGCCGGCCGCTGACATCCTTACCCAGAAATAGGGGAATCTGCTTGTCTTCAATGTCCTGTTTTCGTGCTTCGATCAGCTCACGCAATCGCACTATCACATGTATTGCGTTGGGGACTTCCACGCCGACAGTGTTTTTTCCTGGGATCGGGGCGACAACACGGACGGCAGGCACTCGTAGCGCGATCGCCAAATCATCGGCTAGACGGGTGACCTTCGACAGTCGCAAACCGGCTTCCAATTTCAACTCGAACTGAGTGATGACCGGTCCCGTGTCGATTTCCGCGACCCGCACGTTCAGCCCGAATTCCTGAAACGTTTTTTCCAACGTTACCGCAGCGATGCGGGCTTTCTTGGCCAATAACTCGTAAGGAAAGTCTTCAGGGGCATCCAGTATGTTCAGGTCGGGGAGCTGAAACTTCTTCTCATTTGGTCTAAGGCTTGTGGCTTCCAGACGCTCGATTATTTCGTCTCGTGCAGACTTTGTGGTCACCGGCGGATTCACTTTGATCGGCAGCTGGAGTTCGGGTTTCCCGATGTGATCTGGTTGGGCGGCTGAGTGAAGTTTGTCCACATCGATCTCGACATCCTCGTCATCGATCTCGACATCCTCGTCATCGATCTCGACATCCTCGTCATCGACCTCGACATCCTCGTCATCGACCTCGACATCCTCGTCATCGACCTCGACATCCTCGTCATCGACATCCTCGTCATCGACCTCCTCGTCATCGACCTCGACATCCTCGTCATCGATCTCGAAGTTCTCGTCTGCGGAGAATGTTTTTTGCGAGCCGCGAAAACTCAAAAATCTGCAACGGTTGACTTTATCATCACCGGTCGATGAGCGAAGAATCAGCGGAGTTCCAAAAGCGATCCAATTAAACACTCGGATAGGTACAAGCATGCAGCCAAACACAATGCGAACAAAGAGAAGATCAGTTGTCAACAACGTACCTGCCGAACACGAGGCAAGAACTAGGATTAGAATTCCTCCCGTCGCGAATTGTGTTTCCAATAGCGTCACGCCCCACACGCCCAAGTAACCGCCGCTGCCGACGATCTGTCCGTTACACATCCCAGGCGCCAGTGTCTGACAGCCGATGCACAACGACGTCAGCAGCAGCAGCCAGCCAATAGTGTGGACGTATGGTCGAACTATCTTAGGGCGAGTGAACAGACGGATGCCAAACGTGATTATCGAAAACAGAATGAAGTAAGCAACGAAGCCAAATGCCGAGTGCATTCCATGGGCGATATAAGCACCAATGGATCCACCGATGTTTAGAGCGGCTGCACGTGCGGGATAGACTGTCTGCGCCGGTGGATCAGCCGGGTTGTAGCTGACAAGACTCAGACCCAAGAACACCGCTAGAGCGAGAAGCCCCAGCGCAATCATATCTCTTCGTAGACGGCGGAAGTTGATCATCGTTCTAGGCAACTGACGTGACTCAGTCAATCCTCCCTAGACAGGCGAACCGTACAAAACGGATGTTTGCCGTGCCCCGAACCCGCTCAGGGAACGGCGCACGGCAAACATCGCCCACGACACGCCACCTGTTTCCCAAGTCTCAGGGGATGTGACTGATTTTTGTCGGTGATTCTAATGCACGGAAAACCTAGCACGAAACATAGTGGTCAGTCGCAAAAAGGCAACATCATTCGTTGACTTTTCACAACCTACAGGCAGAAGGCAGCGATTGAATGGATAAGATCGGTCGGTTTGCGCGATGGCAACCGCCCCGAGAACCAGCTGAAGTCAGATGTTCGTACCGATCCAGTCGATTAACTTGCCGGCGACAATCGTCTTGTTGTCTGACCAGCATGCAATCGGTTCGCCGAATCTGTCGATTAGCTCGACACTGTTGGATTCGGCCCCGATGGCGATTGGGCTGTTGATTACGATGAGGTCACAGTTTTTGGCTCGAAGTTTTTGTAGGGCATTGGCACGAGCATTCTCCGCTTCCAATGCAAAGCCAACGATCCAACGATCGCCTTTATCGCGGCCCAGCTTTGCGAGGACGTCATCCGTTTCAATCATCTCGATCGAAATTGGTTCGCCGATTTTGGCAATTTTTCCGGAGACGCGATATCGAGGTTTGTAATCGCAGACAGCGGCGGCGGCGATGACGCCATCGCATTCGGGAAATAGTCGAACGCAGACAGAACACATCTGGTCGGTTGTTTCGACGTGGTGGACGTCACATCCTTCAGAAGAATCTAAGGACACCGGTCCGCTGACAAGTGCCACCTGATGTCCGGCTGCCAAAGCAGCTTCGGCCAAGGCATACCCCATACGTCCACTACTGGCATTCGACAAGTAGCGCACGTCGTCCAAGTATTCACGCGTTGGGCCTGCCGTGATCAAAATTCTCATGGCACTTTAATCAATGTCTAATGACGAAAGGCCTTGGCGTTATCATGTCAAAGTTCAGCCAGTAATTGTTCGATTCTTTGGATTATCTGCTGCGGTTCGGCCATGCGACCGGGTCCGACTTGGCCGCAACTGAGCCAACCGCTGGCAGGTTCGACGATGTGTGCACCGTCCTCACTCAGTTGGAGAATGTTTCGTTGGACGGCAGGCTTGTTCCACATTTCCGAATTCATGGCCGGAACGAGCAGAATTGGTCCTGTTATGGTTAGGGCTAAGGTCGAGATTAAGTCGTCTGCGACACCGTGAGCCATCTTGGCCAGAAAGTTTGCCGTTGTTGGGGCGACCACCATCAATTCGGCACGTTGTGCCAAACCGATGTGTTCACCCTGATAGTGTTCCTGGGCTGAAAATAATTCTTGGTGAACGGGGCGGCCGGTGAGCGCTTGGAACGTCGCAATCCCAATGAACTTTTCCGCTGCCCGCGTCATCACAACCGTCACACAAGCACCGGACTGAACCAATTTGCTAGTCAGATCGGCCGACTTATAAGCGGAAATGCCGCCGGTTACGCCCAATAGAATTTCGCGCTGCTGCATTTGATACGGTCACAATCGACGGAAACGCCGCCCTTTGGGCCACCAGGGATTTATAGATCATCTAAGGTTGGTCCGGAATCGTCCAAGACCGCTTCGCCTTCCGTGCTGCCATCGACCGTAATGGCCAAGTGGCCCGACGCATCCAGGAAGACTTTATCTTGCATAATCTCCTGGACGACGACTTCGATTAGGTTTTTCGTCGGAAGCTCGACAAGTGGCCGGGCTCCACGATTCAACGCCACAAGACGCTTCTGAATGAGTGAAGAGAGTTTGAATCGTCCACCCACTTTTTTCACGATGTCCTCTTCTCTGAATTCATCAAGCATTCAATTTGGCCTCCCACAATTCAAGGATATCGACAATCTCTCGGACCGCTCGATCCAGATCATCATTGACAATCTGATAGCGGTACCGCTCCGCTAGTCTTAACTCTTCACGCGCCGTGTGCAACCGACGATGTATTACATTCTCCGGTTCAGTTCCCCGGTCCCGTAAACGCTGTTCGTAGACATCTTCCGAAGGTGTTTTTAAAAAAAACGTCATCACATTCGGGAATTGTTCCATCACTTGCAAAGTGCCTTGCACGTCAATTTCTAACAGTGGCCAGCCACCCGCGTTGCGAGCCCGCTGTAATTCCGAATGCAGCGTTCCATACCAATAACCCGAACCGTGTACCTCCGCGAACTCGAGGAATTCACGGGTGTCCCGGCGTTTCATAAACTCGTTGTACGACAAGAAATAATAGTCGCTTCCGTCAACTTCAGTTGTCCGTGGCGGTCGGGTCGTTGCCGAAATTGCTTTGATTAAGTTCACTCCTGACGCTTGTAATAGGCGATTGACGAGGGTTGACTTGCCACTTCCGCTGGGGCCGGACAAGATGACGACTTGACAAGCGCCTGATTCGGAAACCGTGTGATCCAACACGCCTAATTACTCCACGTTCTGCAAAATCTCTCGAATTTTCTCGATTGCGAATTTCATTTCGACGACATGGTGGGCGATGGTGGCGTCGTTAGCCTTCGCACCAATCGTGTTCACTTCGCGGAAAATCTCCTGACTGAGGAATTCTAACTTGCGTCCCTGAGAAGTCTCTTCATTTAGGAACGAACTAAACTGATCCAAATGGCAGCGCAGTCGGGTGATCTCTTCGTTGATGTCGCATCGATCGGAAAAAATGGTGATTTCACGTATCAAATCGGAACGATCGAGGCTGACATTGGACTTTTCCAGAAGATCGTTAACGCGCTCCTGCAACCGGTCGCGATAGTTCTCCACGACCTGTGGTGCCAACGTTTGTACCTGATCCAGTTCGTTGGCAACCACTCGGCAATTCAACTGCAGCTCCTGCTGCATCGAGCGACCCTCTTCGATGCGAAACTCTCTCAGCTTCTTCAGAGAATCGACCAGCGCTTTACGAATTGTCGGCCAATCCGTTTCACAATCAATCTCTGAAGGGCTTTGATCCATTACGACACCCGGCAAACCGAGCAATCGGCTGAGATCGGTCGGTGCGAGCACCTTGAATTCAGAGGACAGTTGACTCAGTTCTCCCCAATACGCTTCCAACACGTCGCGAGCGATCGTGAATTTCTGACGATCTCCAATTCGGTCCGTGCGCACCACCAAGGTCACCATTCCCCGAGAAATCGATTCCCGGATGGCTTTTTCAATTCTGTTTTCCAGGTTGGCGTACGTGTCAGGACACTTAGACGATATTTTCAGATAACGGTTATTCACGGTTCGCACTTCGACCGCGACATTTAATCGTTCGTCCTGATTTTGAGCGCTACCAAACCCAGTCATGCTTAACAGCACAACCGTCTCACTTATTCTTGGGAAAACTGTTGTGTGCTTCAACTAGCCAATCGAAAATGTCGGTTTCCACGAAACCGACCAACCATCACGGTCGCAGAGGACGATTACGGATTACTTGTCCTGTTGTGTGTCATTATCGCTAGGTTCTGTGCCATTTTCTACCGAATCATCAGCTGCGTTCTTGCCGATTTCAATCGTTTTTTTATCTCCATTTGCGTTGGTGAGCTGGTTAGTCTCGAAATCATCGTCGAGCGGAGCGACTTGTTCTTCGGGCTGAAAAATTTTTTCCGATCCAGCCCGCAGCGCAAATCCGCTGAGTCCCGCCAAAATGACCCAGATGACGGCAAGAACGATAGTGATCTTAGTGAACACGTCGCCGGCTTTCGTGCCAAAGGCACTTTGACCGCCCATTCCGCCAAACGCACCCACTAATCCACCACCACGGCCACGTTGCAGCAGGATGATCAGTATTAACAGCACTCCTATCAGCATTAACAATGTCATAGAGACGCCTGCCCACGTCATTTGTTCCGCCTCCAATTGCAAAATGTCTTGAATTGCGATCTCACGAATCGAAAATTTTCCGCATTCGACGAATACCGCAGAACGCGTCCCAGAGTCGAACCACTATTGTCTGGACACGTTGACTCCGGCCTGTACGATGGGCATAAACGTCTTTGCCTTCAAGCTGGCTCCTCCGACCAAAGCACCATCCACGTTCGATTGCTCAAGCAGCGATCGGGCATTTTCCGGTTTGACGCTTCCCCCGTACAGGATCCGTGTCTGCTCGCCTACTTCAGAATTGTAGCGATTTGTCAGCCAGTTGCGAAGATAGGCATGTGTCAACTCTGCCTGTTCGGCAGTTGCCGTAACGCCGGTCCCGATCGCCCAAACTGGCTCGTATGCGATCACCAGGTTCGTAGAGACCAAATCTCCGATGCCGATTAAACCGCCATTCATTTGGGAGTCGAGAACGGCTTCGGTTTGCCCAGATTCTCGTTCGTTCAATCTTTCGCCGACACACAGAATGACATTTAAACCATTTTCCAGTGAGGCTGCGACCTTTTTGTTGATCAACTCGTTGGTCTCACCCAGGACATGACGTCGCTCACTATGCCCGACAAGGACCCAGCGACAGCCTACATCCAGTAGCATAGACACCGCCACTTCGCCCGTAAACGCTCCTGGCGATTCAAAATATGCGTTTTGAGCCCCAAGCTGAACGCCGGTGCCAGAAATTGTGGACCCGACCGCGTCTAGGTAGAGGAATGGCGGACAAATCAGAACGTCGACCACGTCAAGTACGCTAGAGCACTGCTCCCCCAAGGCTCGGGCCAAATTGGTCGCCGACTGCCGCGTCGTATTCATTTTCCAGTTACCGGCGACTAGCAAACGCCTCATTCGTCCGTCCTTGCAGGTGCAGAACACCGCCAATGTGCATCGTTTGCAGCGGCGGCGACTGCAGTGCATCCACGGCCGGCGTCGTCGCAGCAGGGAGCGTCATTCAAGCGGATCACTGCGAGGATAGGACCCCAGGACTTCGAGCCGAACAGCCTTTTTCTCCAACTCTGCAAGCGTCCGTTTGATCTTAGCCTCTTTCGAGTGTCCCTCGAAGTCTAGAAAAAACAGGTACCCCACTTCCGGACTACGCAACGGAAAAGACTCGATCCATGTTAAGTTGACTTTGTTCTTCTTGAACGATCCCAAGGCGTCCGCCAAAGCACCAGGTTTGTGTGGGATCTGCAATAGCAAAGCTGTTCTGTCTTTTCCAGTTGCCGGACTTCCATCTTCACCAATCACGGCAAATCGCGTGACGTTATTTTTGTTGTCTTGTACAGCCTCGGCAATAATTTGCAAATCGTATTCTACAGCCGCTTGTTTACTGGCGACTGCGGCAGCTCCGGGTTTGTCTCTCGCCAGTTGTGCCGCTGTCGAGGTGCTTGTCACTTCGATCAGCCTCGCTTGTGGCATGTTCTTGCCAAGCCAGTCTCGGCACTGAGACAATGCTTGGGGTTTACTATAAATCTCGACAACTTCGCCGCGCGGACAACGAGCCAGAAGATTGTGATGAACACTGATCTGCACCTCGCCACAAATTCGCAACGGCAATCGAGTAAACATGTCCAAAGTGTCAACAATTCGACCGTCGGTGCTGTTTTCGATCGGTACCAGTCCATATTCGGCATGACCGCGGTTCACTTCCTCGAAAACAGACGCGATCGAACTGACAGGAATCAGATCGGCCCACTTGCCGAAGCGTTCAATCGCCGCCAAATGAGTGTAGCTAAACGGTGGACCAAGGTAGGCAACACGCAGCATCTTCACGTCTCGTCGTGCCGCGCTGATGATCTCGCGAAACACCCCTCTGACTGCATGAATGGGCAAGGGACCTGGGTTCGCCCTATCCAATTCAATCCACAAATCATCGTCACCCCGTGGATCGAACACGGCTTCGTGTGGGCTGGGCTGGCTCTGAAGCAGCTTTGTTGTGGCGGCGGCCCGCATGTTGATGAGTTTTAGGATTTCTCGATCAAGTCGCTGGATCTGTGTAGCCGACAGGGTCGCTTTTTTCTTCTGCATCGGTCGGCGAGCAATTTTCTTTTGCGACATTTTTGGACCATTTTTTTTCTTGACTGCTCTTGTGGATGCAGTCGACCGAGCCCCTTTTTTTGTGGGTCGTTTCTTTTTTCTAGAGAGCTGTTTTTTTGCCATGGCAGCCTTTCAGACGAAATGTCACCATTTTGATATACTGCCCACCGAGGGAAGCTCAAAACACATCTCGGAAATTCTCGCCGTGGGCGAACAGATGGGCATTCTTTAAGTATTTTAATAACAGGAACTTGTGACCATCACACGGATACAAATGGTCATTATTTTTCGAACCAATTAGAAATGATGAATTCCGGAACAAATCGTGGACAATTGTTGTACAGGGCCAGCTTTTCACTGTCAAGCAGTCGGAAAACTATGGAAATCAAGACTGTTAAGCTTCTGCCAATTTGGCATACGCCAAAAAATGAGGATTGGTTATTGTAGTTGTGTCAATATGGCAGAGGCCAAGCCGCCTGATTTGGGATCGTTCAAAGTGTATGATTCGCATCACAGTTGAATGCTGTGACTTACACCAATCGAGATGAACGCAAATTGCGATGGCATGCACTTTGCTCGATGAATTCGACTGTTGTTGATAACTTGAATCCAATTGGTTGGTTGCAAATTCTGTGGGCTGAATTTGACCCCGCTACATCAAGCTGACTAATATTCGCGGGGAACAAATTCGAAACATTCCCCATACGCTACAGTTAGGAGTATTGAAATGGGTGTTGAAATTGAGAAGGTGATTGGCATCGACCTCGGTACAACCAATTCGGTTGTTTCCGTCATGGAAGCTGGGGAAGCGAAAGTAATCGCTAACCTAGAAGGAAACCGCATTACGCCGAGTATTGTTGCCTTCACCGATAAAGGCGAAACGCTCGTCGGTGAGCCGGCCAAACGTCAGGCTGTGACAAATCCGAAGAATACGATCTATTCTGTCAAGCGATTTATGGGCCGTAGGCACAACGAGGTCCAATCTTTAGAGGAAATCGTTCCCTACAAAATCATCGGTGGGACGACTGACTACGTGAAAGTCGAAGCTAGCGGAAAAGAATACACTCCTCCCGAAATTTCCGCATTAACCCTTCGAAAGCTGAAGGAAGCTGCTGAAAGTTACTTGGGCCACAAGATTAATAAGGCGGTGATCACGGTACCCGCCTATTTCAATGATGCACAGCGTCAGGCCACAAAGGACGCAGGCCAAATTGCGGGTCTGGAAGTCAGTCGAATTATCAACGAGCCGACGGCGGCTTCGTTGGCATACGGACTGGACAAGAAGGACGAGGAAAAGATTGCCGTATTTGACCTGGGTGGTGGAACGTTCGATATATCGATTTTGGAAGTTGGTGACGAATTAGTCGAGGTCTTGAGCACCAACGGTGACACACGCCTTGGCGGCGACGATTTCGATGAGGAGTTGATCAAACACATTGCAAACAAGTTTCAGTCCGAGCAAGGGATCGACCTGCGTCAGGATGCAATGGCGCTGCAACGACTTCGGGAGGCAGCGGAAAAAGCCAAAAAGGAACTGTCATCGGCGCAGACGACTGACATCAATCTCCCGTTCATCACGGCCGATGCTAGTGGTGCCAAGCATTTGCAAATGAATGTGACGAGGTCCGACTTTGAACGTCTGGTCGATCCGTTGGTGGAACGTTGTCGCCGTCCCGCCGAAATGGCGCTGAGAGATGCAAAGCTAAAACCTAATGACATTGACGAGGTTGTGCTGGTCGGCGGCTCCACGCGAATGCCGAAGGTTCAAGAGTTGGTCAAGCAGATGTTTGGCAAAGAACCACACAAAGGCGTCAACCCGGACGAAGTAGTTTCTGTGGGTGCGGCCATTCAAGGCGGGATTATTTCCGGAGAAGTCGGCGAAGTCGTTTTGCTGGATGTGACGCCGCTGTCGTTGGGAATCGAGACGGAAGGCGGCATTATGACGCCGCTTGTCGAACGGAACACGACCATTCCGACGACGAAGAAGGAAACTTTTTCGACAGCCGCCCCTAACCAGACGGCTGTCACAGTTCGTGTTTTTCAGGGTGAACGTCAGATGGCCGTCGACAACCGGTTGCTCGGCCAGTTTAACTTGGAAGGTATTCCGCCAGCGCCTCGCGGGCTTCCGCAAATCGAAGTCGAGTTCGATATCGACGTTAACGGAATCTTGAACGTTCGAGCTAAGGACAAAGCGACTGAAAAGGAGCAGTCGGTTCGAATTGAGGATTCCAGCGGCCTGGATGACACTGAGATCGAGCGCATGCGGAAGGAGGCAGAAACGCACGCTGACGAAGACAAGCGAAAACGCGAATTGGCTGAAGCTCACAATAACGGTTCGCGGATGGTGGACGAGACCGAAAAGCTGATGAAGGAACACTTCGACACATTGGATGATGCCTCGAAGTCGGCCATCGAAACGTCGTTGAACAAAGTCAAAGAAGCGATCAAAGGCGATGACGTCGTCGAGATCAATAGCGCCATCGAAGAGTTGACTCAGGCCACACATGCCCTGTCGAAGCATATGTACGAATCTGTCGCACAGCAGGCAGAAGCCGCAACGAACGCCGATCAGCCGAAACCCGAAGAAGCCTCAGGTGGCACGGACGAGGATGTCATTGATGCTGAGTTCGAAAAGAAGGAATAGCGAGCCAAGCGGTGATCAGTTGCGTTGATTGTCACCCGAGTTAGTCTGGTGGCGCTTTCGAACGTCGCATTGAGCATGGGTTGCCAACAAAAGGCTCCCGGTCGAAGGAGGTTTGGATTATCCACTGTGCGCTGGTATGCAAGCCGCGCTAATCCGGGAGTAAGATTATGGTATTCCAATTCGACAAATTAACTGTCAAAGCTCAGGAAGCCATTCAATACGCCCAACACGAAGCGGAGGAGCGGAGCCACCAACAATTGCTACCGCTGCACCTATTGAAGGCGCTGCTCGACGAAGACCATGGTGTTGTTCGACTTCTTCTGGAAAAAATTGGTGCAAATTTCGGTCAGCTTCAATCCATGATCGACAGCGAGTTGGCACGTATTCCGCAAGTCTCCGGAGCGGGTGCACAGTTGATCACTAGTTCAGTGGTCATGCAGGTTTTGGAAGCTTCCCGAACCGTGGCCGGCCAGATGAAGGATTCGTTCGTCTCGACCGAACATTTACTATTAGCTCTGACGAAGATGGATGACCAAGCAAAACGCTTGCTGGCATTGGGTGGCGTTGAAGAACAAGACGTGTTGAGTGCTCTGCAGGCGATCCGTGGAGGCCAGCAGGTCACGGATCAAATGCCGGAAGACAAATATCAGGCACTGAAGCGTTATGGAAAGAATTTGGTCGAGCTGGCTCAGCAGGGAACGATTGACCCTGTGATCGGTCGCGATCCGGAAATCCGCCGTATCGTGCAAGTTCTGTCGCGACGACGAAAGAATAATCCGGTGTTGATTGGCGAACCGGGTGTTGGCAAAACCGCTATTGTCGAAGGTTTGGCACATCGCATTGTCCTCGGTGACATCCCTCAGAATCTAAAAAACAAAGATGTCATCGCACTAGATATGGGCGCGTTGATCGCCGGAGCCAAATATCGCGGCGAATTCGAAGATCGACTGAAAGCGGTACTGCGCGAAGTTCAGCATGCCGAAGGCCAGGTAATCTTGTTCATCGACGAGCTTCATACGGTCGTCGGGGCTGGTGCGGCCGAAGGGGCAATGGATGCATCAAACTTGCTCAAGCCTGCCTTGGCGCGAGGAGATCTACACTGTATCGGAGTTACGACTCTGGATGAATACCGCAAGTACATTGAAAAAGATCCTGCACTAGAACGACGATTCCAGCCAGTGATGGTTCAGGAACCAAATGTTGAAGACACAATTTCAATTCTACGTGGATTGAAAGAGCGGTACGAATCGCATCACGGAGTCCGCATAACGGATGACGCGCTGATTTCTGCCGCCACGCTATCTGACAGGTATATTAACGATCGATTTCTGCCAGATAAGGCGATTGACCTGGTGGATGAGTCGGCTAGCCAGTTGCGCATGGAGATCGACTCGATGCCAGCCGAAATCGACGAAGCGACTCGGCAACTGACGCGGATGCAGATCGAAGCTACCGCATTGGCGAACGAGAACAGTGCCGAGAGTCAACAACGATTGAAAGAGTTGAAACGACAAATTGCCGATCGAGAAGAATCGGCTAATCGGTTGAAAACCAAGTGGGAGACTGAAAAAGAAGCCTTGTCTCGACTGCAACCGCTGAAAGAAGAAATCGACCGACTGCGCACCAACTATGAGCAAGCCTTTAATAAGGCTCGAAACACAAACTTAAACGAAGACTACATCACCGCGCAGCAGGCCGAACAAAAATTGCGTGAAATCGAAATTCAACTTGAAGAGCTGGAGCAGCAGTTCTCGGAAAGTAGCACATCTGGAGACGAACGAATTTTGCGAGAAGAGGTGCTCTCGGAAGACATTGCCAAGGTCATCAGCGCGTGGACAGGAATCCCCGTGTCTCGCATGCTTCAGAGTGAGCGGGAGAAGCTGCTCCAGATGGAACAGGCAATCCACAGGAGACTGATTAACCAGCAGGAGGCCGTTACGTCTGTTGCGAACGCTGTACGCCGTTCACGCTCTGGGTTACAGGAACTCAACCGGCCGATTGGGACATTTCTCTTTCTGGGTCCAACGGGAGTTGGGAAGACCGAATTGTGTAAAGCACTAGCTGATTTTCTATTCGATGACGACCGAGCCATGGTCCGTATTGACATGAGCGAATTCATGGAACGACATTCGGTGGCCCGGTTGATCGGTGCTCCCCCCGGGTACATCGGTTATGAAGAAGGTGGTCGGTTGACCGAAGCGGTTCGACGGCATCCGTACTGTGTCATTTTGTTGGACGAGATCGAGAAGGCGCATCGGGACGTATTTAACATCCTATTGCAGATTCTTGACGATGGCCGTTTGACCGACGGACATGGACGCACGGTCAATTTTTCCAATACGATCGTTGCCATGACTTCGAACGTTGGTGGCCAAACGATTATCGACTTAGCTGGCAAGGAACACGAAAAAGATATCAATGTTCGTGTGTTGGATGCGTTGCGGCGCAAGTTTCTGCCAGAATTTTTGAATCGGATTGATGAAGTGATTGTGTTCCACCCGCTTGGAAAGGAGGAAATTCGCCAGATTGTCGATTTGCAATTACAAAAGCTCAGCGGTCAGTTGGCAGAAAATGGTTACGCATTAGAAGTTACCGATGCGGCCAGACAGCTGCTGGCCGACGAAGGTTACGACCCGGCCTACGGCGCACGACCGTTGAAGCGCACTATTCAACAGAAGTTGCAAAACGAGTTGGCCAACCAGATCCTTTCAGGGGAACATTTAGAGGGAAGCACAATTCGGATCGATGCGTGCGACGGAGAGTTCTCATTTGCGAATGTAGCAATATCATCCTGATTCGTAGTGCAATTCATTAGCTCATGAATGAGAGCAAAGTCGATGTTGTTCGCACAGTTTTTAGAAGTCGGAGAGTTTTCTCAGAATTCCTGTTGTAAGACGATGCGGAGAAATCATTTTTATAGTCCTTAGCTGCGCAATGGGGAGATTATCAATCGACGGGCAGATCGGTACCCGAATATTCTGTCCGTATTCAGTTGCAGCAAGCACAATGGGTACTGTTGCTACGTGATGCAACTTATGAACGGAATGAGTTTGGATTAAATCATCGACTGGTCAAGTTGTTTACGTCGACCACACATCCAGT
>Ga0310123_10002583_pt1 | contig 14370 bp, 16 predicted proteins | sample CB6_AW_1057_MG_FD_203505 | JGI IMG/M metagenome (GOLD analysis project Ga0310123, IMG submission 203505) | Marine microbial communities from Western Arctic Ocean, Canada - CB6_AW_1057 | ecosystem: Environmental > Aquatic > Marine > Oceanic | place: Canada: Western Arctic Ocean | collected... | reverse complement strand
CGGTTTCATATCATAGGTTTCCATGTGGCTCGGGCCACCCTGCAGCCAAATCAATATGACTGAGGTGTCGCGCTGACTAACTCGAGCTTCCTTCGCCTGAGCACGTGCCCGCAACAGGTCACTCAGGCCAAGTCCCCCGAGCGCCAGTGACCCAGCTTCGAAAAAACTGCGTCGGGCCATCGGAATTGAACGAACTGATCTCAGTGTAATCATGGAATTCACTCGCGAATTCGAAAACGAACACGGATACAGAAGAAGTGTTTTACGGCCGGGACCAATCGGCGTCGATTATACATGACGCATAATTCCCAAGCTTCCGATTATCGCCGAAATCAAATGAAGGTGCCAGCTTTTCCGGGTTTTTCCGGGGCCGGAAAATACTCTCTTCGTCCATAGCCTTCAGTGTCCACACCTTCAAAGCCGGAATCGCAGGTTCGAAGCTTGCATCGCCCTTTTCTGGTTCGATAATCGAATTTGTTGAGTTGCTCCCCTCTATCTCTTCAACATTCCCAAAGTCCTCAGACAAGAAGAGACCGCACAATCCGATTCCCTGTCCAACGTTGTCTGGCACTCCTGGCGTTTGCGATCGTGCCGTTTGGTGCGGTACACGGAATGATCATGGAAGCCGGGGTGCTCAACGAAATTAACGATTCAACGAATGCGTCCGATGGTTTACGGTTTTTTGACCTGAGTGTCAGCGTTGGGACAGACGACGTCACAGCCCTGGCGAATGCAACCGCTCTGCTCCCTGACGACATTGTCCGTTTCGCCAGTGCCAGCGAATGGGACGATCTGTTCGCCGCTTCGACGCTTACGCTGGATGGCAGTCTGTCAGCTTCGGATGGCTTCGGAACGGGTGCAACCGCTGCCATATCGACATTAGGAAACTACAATACATCGTTGCGCGATATACTTGGCATCACTGATTGGTATCTCTACCGCCTACATGTGGACGGTGCCTGACGGAAGTACCATTGCTTCAACATCACGAGACCTTGCTCGGTTAAACGAGGAAGCGTTTATGATTGAGCAGCGGGGCGAGACTCCGATTGCTGTTGCCACCGGCCGTCGCCATGACTCGGTGATCTCACGGTGTTCACACAGGACAATTTGCGAAACCAGACTGTGTGGAATCCGAGTTCCTTTTGGTAGTTGTCTGGGGTAAGTAAAACCAGCAGCTTTAACCTGGGCCGTCGCTGCAGGTACGAGCATTTGAAACGCTGGTGAAATCTTGCCAATGTCGTGCAATCCGACCCAGTAGCTCAAGGTATTTCGAGCTGCTCGATCACTTAGCCATAGTCGGTCACAAAGCCATTGCCGGTAGGCTGGACCCAGTGCTGGCCAAATCGCCTGGAAACATGTTGCCACGTCAATCAAGTGGCATGCCACTGGATGAAAACCAGTTTCGGATCGCGATTTCGGCCATTTAGCCCACAATTTACCGTGATCTGGCACCGTGCTGATCCCTAAGGGTTCAGTATCCGTCGGACTGGTGATGCCGCTCAGGGACCGTAAGGTCCGCTACGGCAACTCACTCATTGAGAAACTCTAAAGTGATTGCCTGGTCAGATGCTGTCCAGCGCCGTTGAAGATTCGGGGCTGGCGGCAATGCATCACGCTACCCACATTTTGCGCCGTTAGAAAGTCACTCGCGGCACTCACGTTGCTTCAGCTGTCGTCACGATTCATTCGCACTTGAGGCAGCGAGTGTTCAATTTTTGCACCCACCACACCACAAGGGGTTTTGACACCGTGTAAATAATTGATGGCACGGACTTTAGGACATTACTGCGCAGATCAGCAGTGCTGCAGCTGCAGTGCAGCCTGACGATGGCCCTGTGCACGGACTGCTGACGGAATGACCCGGTACCCGAGCGTCAACGATCATCAGCGAAGAGGAATTAACGTCTGCAAGACCGGCGGAAAAGAACGGGACTTGTATTGGCAGTACGCCCTGGCTAACCATTCCCGGTCACTTCGGGGATGTCTGCGGATGCTGTGCAATCCACTCTACCCGGATCCGTCCGCCGTCACCCCAAAAACTCGCTGGCGCGACCGTTGAGTCGAAGATTCGCGCAAAGATCAAAACACCCTGGGAGGAGGGAGAGTAAGCAGCCCTCCGTCAGGCTGCCGACAGGCGCGCGTTGCCGGCCTTCTCCCCAAACCTGGCACTTGAGCGAATGATCAGATTTCGAGAAATGTCCCGGCAATGTGGCGCAGCCCATCGCCCTGCCAATACTGTTTCCCATGACTTCCTTTATTGAAATAGTAGACAACAAGTATTCGCCCGTCGTCCGTGAGAGTGGCCCAGGGATAACCCAAATCGCGGTTGCCACCGTCGTCCCGCAAAACAATCTCATCTGCCGTCCTGTAATTGGTGCACTCAGCATCCAGAATGCGCGCTCGAATTCCCCAGGGTTTGTGCCGGTAGCCGTTGACAAGAAATACTCGATCATCCGGCAGTCGTATCGCATGGTGGGGATGCCCCTGAAATCCTGAATCAACCCAAGGTTCAAAAGATTGGCCGCGATTGGTTGATCGAGCGACGACAGTGTGATCGTCAAAGTTGGCCGTGCGCATAAACGCGACAAGGTCACCGGCCGGCGTCTCGTAGAGTGATGTTTCATTGAAGCTGGCCGTCTTATCTTCGGCAACGGGACATCGATACTCCCAGGTCTCTCCTTTGTCCGTTGAAACCATCAGATGAACCGAGCTTAGACGGGGTTTGAGTCGGTTTTTGTACACCACTGCCCAATACAGCTTCCCATCACTTCCCTCGCACATGGCACCCCGGTTAGAGACCGGAAGCGGGTTCCCGAAGACGTCACACCCTGCATTACCCTCAAGAGGTGGAGGGATGATTGGTCCCTGCCAGCTCTTCCCGCCATCGGATGACCGGAGTATGTATCCACCCAGGAATACGAAGCTCCCATGGCGAATGATGCTCTCGTGGCGAAAGGCGCTCTCGACCCTGGCTGCGACATCAGAATTCAACAGGGTCCAGCCATAACTTGAACAGAGGATGGTTCCGTCGCGCAGTTGAACCATGCATGGATCCTGAGAGCCGCCCAGGGGATGAGCGAAAAGATGTTCGGGCTCTTCTGACCAAGTCCTGCCATTGTCGCGAGAGCGAACGAGAACAAGATAGCTGTTGGGATCAGTATGGTAGTTGCCTTTCTCTCCCAGGGTGATCCGATTGGGCGCGCGGCGAAATGCCACGATGAGCTCGCCATCGGGTCTGCGAACGATGGACGGAAACGCGCTATAAAACTTTTCGTTCTGATAGACGACGATGTCTTCGGCTTTCCTCGGAAGGGAAGCCGCGCGGGAATCCCTCGCAACGGCAACAGCCGCGCCGGAAGCAGCCAAGCCTGTAACAAAATTCCGACGATTCATCGGCGTGAAATATTTGCGGCGGCTCACTTGTTTCTTCCTTTCGGTTGTCTTTGATGATGTCCCAGTGGTAGTTAAAAGTTGAAAGAGACGGCGGCGGCTCCGTTGCCGGATGAATCACGTATTGTCCGGTGACCAATTGAATCCTTTTCAAGGAGCCAGCACCGATGATTGAACGCTACCCGATCGTTGACAAGGATGCCAAGCTGGACTCGAAAGAGCTCGCCTCGTTTCTGGCGAATGACGGGCAGCTGTTACTGCCGATGCTCGAGCTGGTTGAGCAGGCTCAGTGTGCCATCGACGAACTCGTACGAACTCGTGGACGTGATGGAGCGGGCCACAATCGAAGCCATTCTGCGGATGAGTGCCGAGCAGCTCGCCGGTGGAGCAGCATATGTGTCAACAAGTCGTGGCGAATGACACGCGCCGTAAAAGGGCCCTTTTTTGATTTACGGTTCAGCTCCCAGTGACGGCCTGGATACTCGTACGGCGAATTAAGGATCGGCTGGGAGAAGAAGTCTGCGGTCATTGCTCAACCGATTTGGATTCGCGGATACAATTGGTAGCTCTGCAGTGTTGTTGCCGAGCGGGGTACCTGAAGCCACTTAATGCGACAGCTTGCTGCAGTTTGCGAAGAGGCGTTGGACCGAAAAAACTTCAGAGCCCTGCCTAAATACATATCGCGACCGCGATGGGGTCAAAGCCCGCCCCCTCCCCCCGTGCACCAGAGAATGAGCATCCATTGGGCTCCAGAGATACGGTCTGTCCGCTGCAACGGTGTTCCGTGGAGTCAGTCGAGTATCGCACTGTATGCTCCGACATCGTCAGCCACTGACATAATGACGCCAGGAACTCACAGCGTCAGTTCAGGTCTGCAGGCTCATGGCCTGAGCCCAGACAAACCTGTAGATTGGATTCTGGCCTTAACCTGGTCGGACACGCGGTCTGGGGTAGCACACGATTTTGGAACTCTCAGAATGCGAACGATCTTCTCGGTCCGATGTGATCACTGCGAACAATGCCGGGACGGACAAAGTGTTCACCGAATCTGCGGCGGCAGAGCGTAGCCGAGTCCCTGCTCCTGCGGAGCGACACTCTCACAGACTGCACGCCCACGCTGCCCGGAGTGCTGAAGCGGTTCCCCGACAGAGTCCTGCGACCCCAACAAACCCGAGTCTGGACTGGGGCTAACATCCGCGCAGCCGCAGTGCATCGCGCGATCGTCACGACACCCGAGTGGAATCCGTGTCTCCCAGCTGCACAAGCTGTTCACGAGCCGCGTCGGACAGATCACTACAGGCAAGTATCAACTTCCAAATTTGGTCCCATCGGAATTCTTCTGCACACTGGGGAACACACCCGATTTCGGAATCGCTGTTTCCCTTGGCTTTCTCGCAGTTGTTCGCATCCTGTAGGGACCACCTTGAGCGTTTTTTCGACTTTGCATAAACGCTTTTTTTGTTGGAGGTTACGGCATTTGCCTGGCGATTGGCGGCTTTTTCTGTGTCCGGGTTTTCACCGTTTCGCGTCCTTTCGTGCATGTTTGTGTCCAACTGTGTGTCCAATTTGGGAGCACTGTTTGCAGCCGTATTGAAGTCGGCACGTCGCCGGGCACTGGCAAACTCAAGATCGCTGGTGGAGTCGAAGGCATCATGAAGGAATCGATCAACCGGGCCTTCGCCTGCCTGCAAGGTCACAAGGTCGCTTTGGGTATCGGCCATCAGGTGGACACGACCGACTTCCACGTCGAGGGCATCGACCTTCTGGCGAATCGGGTTCCCTGCGAATGTGGCATCGCATTGGTCGTCGCCATCTATTCGGCAATCAAGAAGGCGTCCGTCCAGCCGGGCCTGCTGATCCTCGGCGACCTGAGCATTCAAGGCAACATCAAGTCGATGCGCTCGCTTGTGCAGCCGCTCCAGATCGCCATGGAGAATGGTGCTCGCCGAGCGCTGATCCCGCTGGAGAACAAACGCAACTACTTCGGGTCTGGGTACCGAGGCATCAAGCTGTCCTATGTGGAAAATACCGACTTCAACACAACCAACAACCTCTATTCCCTTTGGCCTGCCAGAGAGGAATTCAACGACGATGTCTTGCTCTTAAAAGCGGACTTGGTGTTCGACGACCTGCTGGTCAGCGAGATGGCCGCAATGAAGGGCCAAAATGTTGCCATGGTGGACCGGTTCCAGCCGCATATGGACGGCACGGTCATGTTCGCCGACGGCAGCGCAGCGAAGTCGATGGTCCTGAAGTCGAGCCAAGGCCCTGGATTCGACTATCGTCACGCCCTAAAGACGGTGAACATCTACCGGCTCACCAAGGAATCTCTTCAGGACACACGGAGTTTATAGAGGAGGGCCGGACCGGCTAGTATTACGAAGCGGTTTTCGCCAGTTTGATGCACTCGGACCGCTTAAACATGTCGGTCATGAATACCGGAAATAGAAGATGGGCGGAGATCGATACGTTGGGCGACCTCAAGGACGCCCAACGATTGTTCGCCACCGCTGCCGTCATCTAGCGGGACAGCCAGCCTTGGATATGAGATACTGGCCCGTTATTGTCCAGGTAATCAGACAGGAGATTTTGATTGGGAACAGCAAAGGAATGGTCGAATCAGAGCGCTATAGATTTTTACTATCAAAACCGACACGACGCTTCGGACCTCTATCCATCTGAAAAGATATTCCTGCCAAGGGTCCTTTTCCCAGGCGCCAAGGTGCTGGACGTGGGCTGTGCTTCGGGCGGGTTTTTCAACATCATGCGGTCCTATGAGCCCCATATCGAGTACACCGGTATCGACCTCTCGGAAAAGGCAGTGGCATTGGCCAGGGAACGATACACGGAGGCGAAGTTCATCCTAACCGAAGGCTTCACGCTGCCCTTTGAGGCGAACACCTTTGACATCTTGCACTGCACCAGTGTTTTCAACAACGAGCCTAACTACCAAGAGATGTTGGCAGAGATGTACCGCGTGACTAACCGGTTCGTGCTTGCCGACATCAGGTTGTTGAAAGGCATCGGAAACCAGTGGGAATCGGACTACCATATCCAATTCAACGGCAAAGAAGTCGAAGCCACGGTTCCGTACGTGGTGAACGACGCAGACGAAGTGGCAGAGTTTATCCTAGGGCTTGAACCCAAGCCAAAGGCGCTACGGGGCACCGGGTATTTCCATCAGGTCGCCAAGGAAGCCGACCCTCTCCCGAACGAAGTCTGCATGACCGTGTTATTGATCCAGAAGGGACCCCCGGAAAGCGGGCCTACGACGATCGATCTGGGAGACTTGCCGATAAAGTTTTCCGTCTCCGGAGCATAACCCAGGTAACCGTTCGGCTTTAATCGCCTATGTGCGACGGCCAGGATAAGCTCGGTTTTCCATTGTTACGAGCATACTGCTACATAGCATACTGCCTACTTGATGTTGCTAGATTCCGGTGGAAGGTAAGGGATGCGAGAGTCCAATCAACCAGATGAAGAAGGATTGAGGGATATTGGGCCGCCTGCGGATGAGTCCGGCGGCGAAGCCCGTTTGCCGGATATTCTGTCGTTTGTCTTTGACCGGCCCAACATCGTCACATTGCTGGGACTGGGCAGCGGCTTTCTAGCCATTTATTTCGCGTTGAACGAAAACTACCCGGCGGCGATGATCGCGTTGCTCTGGGCTGTCCTGGCGGACTGGTACGACGGCTTAGTCGCCCGGAGCATGGCAGACCGGACCGATGCTCAAAAACAGTACGGCGGACACATGGACTCTCTGGTCGACCTGACCACCTCGGCGGTAGGGCCGGCGATCATCTTGCTCAGCATCGGTGAATTCAGTCTGTGGTTCTTCCCTGGGGCTCTGGCTATCGTGCTTGCGGGTGTTCTCCGCCTCGCCTACTTCGATACATACGGGCTCGACAAGAACGGCGCCCATGCCGGCCTCACCATCGACAACTCACCGCTGGCCATTGCAGGGGTGTTTCTGTTGTACGGGTTCATCGACGCCGATGTGTTTGCCGCCGTTCTTTACGTCACAGTGCTGGTCATGGCGTATCTGCACGTTGCGCCCTTTCGCATGGAGAAGCTGGGAGGCCGCTGGTATTACGCCGTCACGTCGTACGTCGTGATCCTGACCGTGGTCTACGCATTCAACATCTGGACTGAATAGAAGCGTGTCTTGCTAACCGTCGTTTCGCAGCAAGAAGAAGTGGTTCTGTAGCCGAGGCCAGGGGATTTTCAGTATCGACAGTGCCTTAGGCAACGCCCATGAGCTGACCGGCGCGATACCTCTTAGCGACCACCAGGTAAGATTGCCCAGCAAAGCAGATTCCTTGGGCAGGAATGGTAGCCACTTCCGGCGGAAGCTCACGATCTCCTCCGTCATCACGATATCCCTGTAGCCAGCATTCTGTTGGACCTCCTGGCAAATGATATCCGCCGTCTGGAATAGCTTTTGGTATTCGTCGACACTACGGTAGATCGCTTGGTATTCGCCCGTGGCTAGCAATATCCCAGACCGCACGGTCGATTCCCGCAGAATGATCGTTCCCTCGGCACTGAGGAGTTTTTTTAATGAACCAAGGAGCGCGGTGGCGTCCGGGTCGCTAAGGTACATAAAGAGGCCGCCCACGAAGATCAGGTCAAAGGACCCGTCCGGCAGGTCCTTCCGCCCGTCGCCTCTTAATATCTCGGCGTTCGGCAGATGGGCGACCCTGGTCTTCGCGGCATCGACCATCAATTGGCTCCGCTCGACGCCGATGACGCTGGCGTAACGGGTGGCGAAAATCTCGACCCACGCTCCAGCCCCGCAACCAACATCAAGCACACGGCCGGATGCGTCCACCGACTCAAGCCACCTGTTGATGGCTCTTTGCTCTTTGCCTAGCCGGTGGGCGACTGATTGCGCCGGCAGGTTGTGCTCGTGAGCCACCATGCTCATCGCGGCAGCGGTCTTTCCTCCGCTCCCGTCGAAATAGCTCTCGACAACTGCATCGTCGATCTGCTCTTGGTGGTCAGCCTTTGGCTCCATAGTTATGAATCAATCTTGACCGTCAGTAATCATGCCCAATTCTATACCAATTGTGTTGACCACCGCTTTCGAGCGGAGATGGCGTGGCTTTCTGGATTCCTTCAGGAATCCGTGAATTGCCGAAAAGCCTGTCTTCGTGTCATCTGGGCCAGAGTCCCCGTTTGACGATCATTTTTACTGTTGTATAACCGCGGAACATCTGTATCCAATGGAGTTGACCATGCGATCCAAAGAACTTAGCTACCTATCTTCGCTGTACGGTGGTTTTTGGGATAAAAACGTTCAAGATTTTTGCTATATGACCAACCGGTACTTTCCGCCACGCCGGTTGATTGAAGATATGCAGGCGAGAATGCCTGAGCTGATGGGTAGTTATCCTTCCACTAACTGGTATCTTTCATCGTTGCTGGCTGAGGAAATTGGTCTGAATAAAGACGAATTGGTGGTAGGCAACGGCGCGAGTGAGCTCATCAACGCTGTAGTCGCGCGTTTTGTCCGCCGGCTGGCCGTGCCGATACCCACTTTTGAAGAGTTCGTGAACCGCGCCAAGATTCTGGGTAGAGAGGTCTGTCCGTTCACGCGGTCACGGCGCTTTGACTTGGATATCGACGCGTTCATAGACCACGTAACAGAGACGGGTTCAGACTCGGCCCTCCTCATCCGCCCAAACAACCCAACCGGCAGTTATCTGTCGAAGAGCGACCTCGTCTATTTTCTGGAACGTATGCGGTCTCTGAACTTGGTATTGGTGGACGAGTCCTTCTTGGATTTTGTGGATGCGGAGGCTGATCCATCGGCGTTAAACCTGATCCACGAATACCCGAACCTGCTCATCCTAAAGAGCCTTTCGAAGAATTGCGGCATTCCCGGTATTCGCCTTGGCTACGCCGCCACTGGGGACCCGGAGCGCCTAGCCGCCCTGCGTGATGATGTGCCGATCTGGAGCATCAATTCGTTTGCCCAGTATTTCATCGAGAACATGGCCGATTACCGGGCGGAATATACCGCGTCCTGCCGCCAGGTAAGGGAGGCGACGCAGAAGTTGGTCCGGGAATTGTCAGAGGTCCCTTACATCCATCCATTCCCGACCCAAGGCAACTTTGTTCTGTGTGAGATCTTGTACGGCTTCACTGGTGAAGAGCTTACGGACCGCCTGTTTGAGGACTCCCGGATACTGGTCAATAACTGCGGTTCCAAGGATGGACTTGAAGGGAATTTCTTCCGCATTGCCTGCCGCACCGAGCAGGACAACGCTATTATCTTGCAGGCGCTCGCACGCTTGGGGAGAATCGCCGACGCTGGAAGGGCCGATGCTGTGGAGGCGAGGTAACTGATGAAAGGACTGATATTGGCTGCCGGGATGGGCACCAGACTCCATCCCCTGACTTACACGCGGGCCAAATGCCTTGTAAACGTGGCCGGCAAGCCCATGATGGAATACCAGTTGTCATTCCGACCCAATGATGGCGGCAATGAAATCACCCGCCTCGGTGGCCCAGGCCTCACGGAGTGTAATTCGTTCGAGCCGTCCTAAATTAGCCATGACGCATTCTCCAGCTGTTTCTCGGTCTGCCCGACCACAGTCCCCTCTTCAGGCGGCATGCCTGTGTCTCGGTTAACGTATGATCCCGCGGGGGGGGGTCTCTTGACAGGATGGTGCAGCCTGATCGCAAATGCGTTCAATTTCATCAGGCGGCAGACCGTTTTGCTCAAGCACCTGCGCGAGCGATGCAAGTCGACTTAATCTCTTGACAACAGACTCTCCAGGCGGTTCAGCTGTGTCACAGAAAGTGCGACCGTGTGGAGACACTTTTTTTCGAAGTCTTCGTACCACTGCGGTTCGACCCCGGCATAAGCCTCATTCTGCCGGATGCACTTGTGAGCCCAGGAAAAAACGGGTCGCCAGTTTTTTATTGATGGGTTGCACGGTGTGGAACGGACGGGCGCAATTAAAGAAGTGGGCGTCTCAGGGGAGGATGGACGATTCCGGCAACTCCACAAGCATCCGGCATGCGCGGATCACTTCCCTGCCCTCGTGCCGGGCGTAGTAGGTTAATAGAATCGATCCGTCAGGAAGATGATTGAGGGTTGGAGTACCAAAGGTGAATTCCGGCAGAGCGTTCCACACGGCCGCGTCGCTTTCTCGCGGGGCAATCCCGCGTGGTTCCGCTACGGTTCGTTTCTCCCGTGCGTCCCACATTTGGACCGACTCTTCCACCGGCCAGGTCTGACCGCGATCACGCGAGAGCCACAGGCGAATCCCTTCGGGTGGCCAGCGGTAATTACTGGCGGCAAGAACGGTGTCACCACCGAGAATCAGCGGATCGGTGATTTGTCCAAGATATCCCACCGGCTGTGGTGCCGACCAGGTTTCGGCGTTGTCCGACGAAACGCTGCGATGCACTTCAACGGTTTTTTCATCGGACTGGCGGAAGGTCCACAACAGACCCAGCACGTCGCCGTCACCGAAGACGGCGAAACGGGCGTCACAGTGACTGAAAGTTCCGGAACGGTCCACGATGAGATCCTGCACCGGCTCCAGATTCGCGCCATGATCGCGTGACAGGCTGGCGCAGACACCCAGCTGACCATGCTCGAAAGGGTGTTCGCCGTGCAGGAACAGTGTCCCGTCGGCAAGCAGCACCGGATTGGCCCCGGGGCCGAGGTGTGCGAAATCCGCTTCCAGACAGCGGGGCGCATCCCAGCTGTGTCCGTGGTCGGTGCTTCGCGTGGTGATGACGAACTCCTGCTGCTGAAGCCCCTCTTCGCTGTAGACGTAAGTGTCGGGCCGGGTCACTTCCGTGGCACAAAGGATGGCCAGCAGGGAACCGTCCTCACAGAGGCACAAGCCGCTGCTGCTGGGTGAGTGCGGTGGTTGGCGCTCCTGACCGTCAAACACCATCGTCGCAGGCGACCAGGTTCGCCCCAGATCGGCAGAACGCTGGCTGACCAGTACACCGTCGTAGGAATGTTTCTCCTGGGCGCGCCGGTACACACAAACGACCGATCCATCTGCGGCCACGGCGGGTTGCGGATAAGCACAGGCCCGGTCCGCCGCGAACGAGACGGCCACATCACAGAGAACGTCGATTTTCATCCTGGTCGCTTTTAGTCGGTCTGCAGGTTGTGAATTGAAGTAAATCCGCTGGGAAGCATTCGGACCGGTCGTTGATAAAAAGTCGACAGCCACTCACCCATCAGCGGCAGGGCGAACCGAACTCAAACCAGTTTCATCAGCCGGCCCCGCACATTTCATTCCTGCACGAAAACGCTGGCGTGCGGATGCGTCGCGGACCGGCCCAGTATCGGGTTGCAGACACCCCAGTTCAACCAGTGGATGGCGAACAGTTAGACTGGTGGCCGCGATTCGACCCTGCCTCGCGCGACGATCGCCTGATCCACCGCGGCCAGGACACTCTGGTCCAGCTCGGTCCGCATCGCTGCGGCCGATTCCACGATTTGCTCGGGACGGCGGCCACCACACAAGGCCACTGTGATGCTTGGCTGCGCCAGTGTCCAGCCAATGACCAGCTGCGAAACTGTGATCTGCGCCAATTGGGCGATTGACTGCAACACTGCCACAAAATCCAGATTCCGCTGATATTCGTCTCCCTGGAACATGGGGTATTTCGCCCGACCATCGCGGGGATCAAACTGCTGTTCGCGTGTCAGCTTCCCGGCCAGCAGACCTTTCAGCAAAACCCAGTAAGCGACGACTGAAATTTCATGCCTGCGGCACCACGGCAAATGATCCGCCTCAATTTCCCGCTGCAGCATGTTGTAGTGAGGCTGTGAGGCGGAGATCGGACAGACTGCGTGAAATTCTTCCAGCTGGGCCACACTGAAGTTGGATACTCCCGCGGTTCTGATCTTCCCCGACTCGATCAGCTCTTTCAGGCCGCCAGCGGACTCGGACACCGGAACGACCGGATCGGGAGCGTGCAGGTAATACAAATCGACATAGTCGGTACCCAGCCGTGAAAGGCTCTCTTCGCACTGTCGTTTGAGCGTACCGGGACGCCCGTCCTTGTACTGTTTCCGTCCTTCCCAGTGGATGCCGCCCTTCGTGGCGATTACCACTTCGTCACGGTGTCCCGCAAAGGCCCGTCCGATCAATCGTTCACTTTCACCCGTATAACCGTAGCAGTAGGCCGTGTCGTAGAAGTTAATCCCCGCATCCAGCGAAGCTGCGAGTGTGGCCAGACTGTCGGCTTCCGTGACTCCCAGTGTCGTGACCCCGCTGATCGGCCAGCACCCCATACTCACAGCGCTCACACCGATCCCGCTTGTTCCGATCTGTTTTTTGGTCATGGTGATTAAGGATAATCAGCCATGGTTGCTCACACCAGCGGAAGGCCGTCCCTGATGGTCCCGTGCGCAAACAGGACTTTTGTCCATCGGGCAGGCCCCCGCGAAAACGCAGGGGCCACACACCAGACTGAGCCAGGTCAGGTCTGGTTGCGGACTTCAGATCTGTATGCTGCAATCCATGGTGGCGATGTGCCCGCAATCAGCTGATGCTACGGACGGATTCCCCAACCGTCATGGCTGATTTTGGAACGCTGGCGTTCGTCAGGTCCTCACACCGTATCTTCTGCGGACCGTTTCTTTTGTCGGGCGCGATAGGCGAATAACCCACCGGCACCCATGGCCAGCAGAGCCAGTGACGATGGTTCGGGAACCACCCCCGCTCCTCCGGATGTGGTGTCGGCAACATGAATCGCTGTATTATCTTCGTCCTGGTAGGCCCACTCGGTGATGCTCACCACACCGTTCGTCAGGTCAATATTGAGATTGGCCCAGCCGTAGACATTCTCACCGTCTAAAAGGAAAGTGAAACCGATGTAGTTGTCACCGTCTTGAACCGCAGTTCCACTTCCAGTTCCAGTGCCATTGGCAACAGTACCTAAGACGATATTTCCAGAGGACAGGTCTGGCTCGTATTGGATTACTTGAAGTTGGCTGGCGCTGAAATTGCCCGGGGCGCGATTATCGGTAACCGAAGTGGGACCAATATTTTGACTTGCCGCCAATCTCGGTAAGTCTGTATCACTGGAGGTAATGAGGAAATAAAAGCTGTTATCGCCGACTGACGACGCCGTTATAGAACCGCGTTGCCCCTCACCATCGTCACCCGTATGCACATTGAGAGTGGCCTCCTGATTGCCATCGCCGTCTATGTCCCAACCCGTTGTAAAACCGTCTGAGTCTGCAAACGACGCCGTGACGGGACTTCCCGTTGTGTGCTGTATGGCGGCGTGGGAATCGGCCGGCATCGCCCCCACTGCCGCCAGTGATCCCGCCAGTGCCGCCATCTTTTTTGCCGTTTTGGTTCGTTTTGGCTTTGGCATGCTGTTGGTCATCCGTTTGTCGCCTTGTGTCCTGAGGGGAGGAAAGCCAGGGCCAGCGTGTAGATCTTTGATCAGATGAGTCGTCCGGGTGAACTGAGAGGCCTCAGACGAATGAGTGCTTTTAGTTGAACAATGAATGTTTATCAATTGAGACGATTAAGTTAGATGAAATGAATACGTGACATGAGTCAATTTCGGGCGCTGAGGATTGTCAGTTGCATGAGGACTTTTGGCTGATCGGGTTGTGCTGCTCAGGCGCTGACGGTGAACGTAAGCATAGTTCCGCCTGTCGCTGGAGGCGTGTGGTCACTGATTCTGCCAGTTCGGTTTGTCGGCTGGCCCGCAGATTCCGGAACAGCTTTGGCCATCGGCTCAGCCCGGCCCTGTCGATGATCTTGCCGAAAGTGGGTCGCAGATTCACTTCTTTGTCGCCGTATCGCGTGATAACTGGTCCCGGAACGCCCCCGGTGATAGCAAAGGCCTCATCGAGTTCCTTCCGCAGTTCCGGAAACAGAGGCACGACGCGTTTGTCTTTGCCCTGGTGATGCTCGGTCTTCGGTGAATGCACGATGAACCGATCTTCATGCCAAAGGATGTCGTCCCACTTCA
>Ga0310123_10002579_pt1 | contig 14387 bp, 9 predicted proteins | sample CB6_AW_1057_MG_FD_203505 | JGI IMG/M metagenome (GOLD analysis project Ga0310123, IMG submission 203505) | Marine microbial communities from Western Arctic Ocean, Canada - CB6_AW_1057 | ecosystem: Environmental > Aquatic > Marine > Oceanic | place: Canada: Western Arctic Ocean | collected... | reverse complement strand
CGACTTCAAACACCCGTTTGACCAGAGCGGCCCAACTCGAAGCCGTCCCGCTCGATTCGGCCTTGGCGGCAGATCGTGCCTCATCGACAAGCCGCCGGTAAATCTTCACTTCGTTGCACGACGCCTCGTTGGCGCGGATTCCTCGGCGCCGATACGAATACCATCCGAAATATCTGACCAGATGTTCTCCCTTGTCCGGGATGTGTTGCGTGAGTTCCGCGAGGAAATCGAGCGAGTCGAAAACTTGACAGTTCCCCGATTCACCCGTCACACGGAAAGAATCATGATCGACGGCTGGGTTACTTTCTGGCTGTGCGTTTTGATCGGCACGGGGATCGTCTACAGCTGCCTGACCATCGCGGTGGCCATTGGTGGTTTCTTCGACATCCGCGAGTTGTTGCGGACGATCGACCGCCAGCATGAGGAAGAAGAGAACGACTAGCCCGCATATTTCATCGTTCCTGCTGCGTCAGCCCAAGTCCTTTCGTGGCTGCGTCATGCTTCGGCTCGCGATCCTCAACGTGTATCAACACGCTTGCGGTCGCAAGCCTCGCATTCCTTGCCACGAAAGGACTTGAACCGCCTCACGACGAAACGGATGAAATATACGGGCTAGCCCGCATATTTCATCGTTCTCATCCCTCGCCGCCGCGCAAGCTCGACAGATACTCCAGCAAGTCAGCCGCTTCCAGGGCCGTCATGTCGCTGAGCAACCGCTCGGGCATGATCGACTTGTCCATCGGCTCCAGGGTTTCCACGTCGTCGGTCGCAAAGTGGAGGACCTCCAGCTGCGCGTTCTGCAGCACGATCTCGTCCTCGCTGCGTTCGATGATCAAACCGGAATGGATTTTTCCATCCACGGTCACAATCTGATAGGGCGTGACCGCCGGCTCCATCTTCAACGACGGCTCGAGGATGTGCTGCAGCAGTTCGGGCTTGGGATACTTCTTACCTACTTCCTTCAGGTCGGCGCCCAGCGAACGGCCCTGTTCGTCCTTGACATGACAAGTCCGACAGCGGCTGGCGTCGCTCAGGTAAATCAGCCTGCCGCGGGCGACGTCACCGGTCAGGTCCAGGATGGTCTCCGGCTGAATGTCCGGCCCCAGCGTCGGCCGCCGCAGTGATTCGGGTACGAAGTCTTCGAACAGCGCCCGGACCGTCGGTGCGGACGACTTCTGGCTGAGTCCCACGATCTGATCCTGCAAATCCGCAGCCACCCCTCCGCTACGGACAACCGACAACAGTGCGAACGCACCGCTGGTCGTATTCAACAGTTGCGAGATAGCGCCCTGCAGATGTTCCGAGGGGGCGTTCCCCTGGCCCAGCAAATCGAGGCTGGCCCGATCGTCACTGCCCAACGACGTGATGTCACCTTCCATCGACGCTATCCAATCGTGAATCAGCAGGAACCCGTCAGGGTCGATCACCCGCGACCCGATGTACGGCATGCGAGCGTTGCCCAATTTGGCCAGACGATAGAGAACTATCGAGCGATAGGGGTCGCCGGGAGCGATCAGTTGCGGGTCCGCCATTCCGAACGTGCCGATCCCCGGCTTGTTGAACGCCTTCGCATCCTCCAGCGAATAGTGCCGCCGCAGATAAAACATCGAGATCGATTCGCCGCGAGGGTTGTGACAGATGCCACAGTTGACGTCCAGGTAGGAGCGCGCCCGCTCGGTCAAATCCAACGCCGGGTCGTGCGGATCGACCAGGCGGGATGCCTCGTCGTTTGCCGCCTGCGGATCGCCGTCGAAGATTCCGATGGCGGTCAGCAGTTCGAGCTGATTGTGCGGGGCGCCGTCACGTTCGACCACGCGGTCCAGTTGTGAGGGCACGAATCCGAGCACGCTGCCAACCTTGTCCCGATGACAGAAGACGCACTCGGCTCGGCTGGCGATTAGCCACGTCTCGTGAATCGGGGCGTCGGGGGCCGCCGCGTCCTGGGGCAGTGCCAGTTGTTCGCCGGCGGGCGACACCAAAGTCGCATTCGTCTGTTCGTCATTCCAGCGGTAACTGTACGCCCGCCAGCTGCCCTCCTCAAAATGCAGGAGGCGGGTCTCCAGCCGCTCCGGGTCCTGTTCCGGTTGTGTGCGGTAAAAAACCGTCTGCACCAGAACCGTACCTGAGGGAAACACCCACTGGGGTTTTTCATCAATTTCCGTCGCGGCGATCTGGGAGTGATCGGGCAGCGCCAGTAGTCGCTCAGCGTGAGCGCCGTCCATCCAGGACTCGGCCGTCACGTCGTACGGGATCACGCCCGGCGCGGGCTGCAGAGCCGCGACGCTGGTGAACAACCCGGTTGCGGCCAGGTCCTGGGGGAAGTCGGGCGCATCGCTTTCCCGCGGCGAGGGGACCAGGCGGTACGTCCGACCGGTCATGTCGTGATCCATCACGAGAATCTCGCCGTCGGCTGTCTCCATGAATGCGATGATGGCGATCGACGAGCGGGCCAGGTGGCGATGCTGCGGTTCGCCCTGGTCGTCCAGCTTGATGGCCCAGATGTGTCCGGTGCGGAAATCACCGTGGATGAACCAGCCTGCCAACTCGGAGTATTTCTGGCCGCTATAGACGATGCCGCCCGTAACAGAGCAGGCCTCGGTGCGCGGGTAGTCCTTGACGGGCGGCGTGATGGGTGCCGGTCCCTGCTCGATCTCGGATCGCAACGGTTTGCGGCCTTCCATGATCGGCCAACCGTAGTTGCCGCCGCTGGAGACGTAGTGCACCATCTCCCACGTTTCCCAACCGACGTCGCCGACCCACAGATTGCCGCTGAGCGGGTCGAAGTCCATTTTCCACGGATTGCGGAAACCGAACGCCCAGACCTCGGGCCTGGCCTCGAGAACGTCGACGAACGGGTTATCTGACGGGACGACGTACGGTCGATCGCCATCGGTGGTGTCGACATCGATCCGCAGAACAGAAGAGAGCACGTTCGTGATATCCTGGCCGACATCCTTCGAATCAGGTGGATTGGGGCCGACGCCGTCGCCGGTCGAAATGTAAAGGTACCCGTCGGGCCCGAAGCGAACGCAGCCGCCGTTGTGACCGGTGGCGGACCAGGAGAGGAAGCGAGTTTCGGTGTCGCGCAGCAGTTGCGGCGGATCATCCGCGCTAAGCTCCATCCGCGCCAACCAACATAAAGACTCGCCTTCGGGAGGCAGGTATGTCAGAAAGACCTGGCGGTTGGACTGGAAGTCCGGATGGAACGTCAGGTCATACAGGTGCTCGCCGGGCAACGGATTGTCGGTCGTCACGGGCGGCCGGCCGCGGGCCGGTGCAGGCGGCCGGTTGGGCACGTCGGCAAACAGATCGATGACCAGCGCCGGTTCGGCGTCGGGAGCGGTCATGTCGATCGAATAGACGCGGCCGCACAACTCGCCAATCAAAAACTGCTGGGTACCCGGAATCTGCTGGATGGCGACAGGGGCGTAAAACGAAAGGCCGTCGAACGCTTCTTCGACGGTGTAGGGCAGGGGGGGATCAGGCGAGCCCTGGACGCGCGAGGTGGTCCATGCGGGACGCGGCGCCAATTCGGCTGGTTCCGCGGCGACATCAATGCCATCGAATTCCAGCACGTAGCCTTCCGCATCGTCCTCGGCCGGGAGCGGTTCGACAGCGGCCTCATCTGACTGCGCTGAGTCCTCGTCTGCGGCTAACGGTTCGGTTGTTGCTCCGCTGGGCTCGCTGACGGCGGCGGGTTTGCCGGTCGTCGAAGTTGTGGATTGGGTCGTTGTATTCGTGTCGGTGTCAACCGCATCTGACGCGCCCTGGTTGGCTGGTACACAACTCAGCAGGCTGGCCGATAGAACACCGAGAATCGTCAAGCAGCGCATCTGAGTTCCCTCCTGTTTAGGTGCGTCTGAATGTTCCCTCCTGTTTAGGTGCGTCACATTGTGGGCATTGCCGCCGCGAAACGGAAGATGGGCTGAAGCTGACAGCGCGCTGGTATCTAGCGAAAAACCTAACGATCGCCCGACCGAGCCGCGGGATCCTACGTTTGGTTGCGGCCGACTCTTCGACAGCTAAAATGAACCGATCCAATCTCGAAATGAGTTCCGCCGCAAGTAGACTTATAGAACGCACGAAATAGTCGCGGCTGCACCTGAAATCGACGGGGTGTGGTTTCTGCGGTTCAAGAACCAAGAAAGATCATCTTCAGCATCAGTCCACCCAATTGGCGGCCTTGCAGGCATTGACCGATGGTGCCACGCCGAAAGCAAAATCAGTCATCTTCATCTTCCTCACGGGAGGTCTGTCGCACCAGGACACGTTTGACATGAAGCCGGAAGCACCCGTGGAGGTGCGTGGCGAATTCAAGCAAATTTCCACGCGGACAGCCGGCCTGCAAATCTGCGAACATCTGCCGATGCTGGCCCAACGCAGTGATCGTTATGCGCTGCTTCGCTCCATGCAGACCAACAGCGGCGGTCACCTCGCGGCGTGCCACATGTTGTTCACCGGACGGATGGACTTGCCGCCCCAGTTCACAACGGAAGGGGCACCCAACCTCAACGAGTGGCCTTCGATCCCGGTGCTTGTCACTTACGCCCTGCGCCATCAAAATGGTAAAGTCCCTCCCGCCGCGGTTCTTCCGCAACCGAACGTGAACGAGTCAGGGGTGTTTCGCCCGGGACAATATGCCGGGCTGCTGGGGAAGCAATGGGAGGCCTGGCACATCGACATTGCTGCCGGATGCTCGCTGGGTAGCGGCGCTTGTCCCGACTGCTTTCGTTTTGACGGATCGCCTTTCAAGCACGCAGCCGAAACCGTCTTCGAGTTGCCGATGCTGACGTTACCGGAGGGAGGGCAGCATCGGCTGAAGGGGCGTCTGGATTTGCTCGCAAAAATCCAGCAGCAACAGAATGCACTGGAACGCAGTGCAGATGATTTTGACGGTCAACGCCGTCAGGCCGTCTCGGTGCTGGCGGACCCCGGAGTGACGCGTGCGTTCGATGTCGAAAATGCGGATCCTCGCTTGCGGGAACGTTACGGTGCGAACAAGTTCGGGCTGTCGCTGTTGATGGCGAAGCGCCTGGTGGAGTCCGGGGTGAAACTGGTACAAGTCAACCTGGGAAAAAATTCTTCGTGGGACACGCACAGAAACAATTTTGTGGCGTTGAAGAATAACCTTCTTCCACCGATGGATCGTGCTGTTTCGGCGCTGCTGGATGATCTGCACGAGACAGGGTTGATCGACGAAACGCTGGTGGTGATGACCGGAGAGTTCGGTCGCACTCCCAAGATCAATAAAGACGCAGGCCGTGATCACTGGGCACCGGTGAACACCATGATGTTTTTTGGTGGGGGTGTACGCGGAGGAAACATCATCGGAGCTTCGGATCGAACCGGCTCGGAACCTGTCAGCGACCTCCAGACACCGGAAAATTTCTCGGCGACGATTTACGAAGCGCTCGGAATTCCGCGCACGGCGATCTGGCCGGATGTGGACGGGCGACCGCACCGCATTTATCATGGCAAGCCGATTCAAAGTCTCTACGGGTGAGTCGGCGCTTGAACGAGCCAGCTAAACCGGGGCCATGAAAAAACACTGACATGCGGACCACTTGTTCGCGGGCCGCCCCAATCAGGTTCACAACCCGACGGCCGTACCAGTAGGCACCGGTCGTGGAAAACTCTCATGAAAATCATTGATCGGGGCATGGTTTATGATGCGGCGGCCGCCGAGGGGCCGCCGCGGGTCTGTTCATTTACGTCCCTGCTTCAGCTTTCCAGTGGCAGACTGTTGACGGCTTTTCGACGGGGCTCGGGCAAGGACTCGGCTGACGGCAATGTCGTGATCTGCGAATCGGACGACGAGGGCGCCAGTTGGTCGCTGATCAGCCGGGGATTTGAAACGAGGTTCGAGGGATTGACCGGCGAGATTCGCTCGGCCGAACTGGCCGAACTGGAGGACGGCCGCTTGTTATCGGTGCTGGGCTGGATCGATCGGTCCGGGGGAGGCGGGACGCTGCGGGACGCCGAGACCGACGCGCTGCCGACGATGCATATGCTGTTGGACTATTCAAGCGACGGCGGACGTACCTGGGGTGGGCGGCGAGTGCTGCAACGGATGGCGACGCTCAGTGGTCCGGTCGTGCGTTTGCCCGGACGGGGCTGGCTGGTGACCAGCGAGTTTTCCCATGCGGGGACGCCCGACCGGGAGCGTTGCCACGCTGCGTACGCTCACTTCAGTGCCGACGGAGTAAATTTCGAGACGAGCGTGAACGTGGTTGACGAGAACCCCGACATCTTCTATTACGATCAGCGGCAGCGGATCTGTCCCGCCACGGGTCGACCGGTGGCCATGTTCTGGACCTACGACAACCGGGCCGCTGCGGACATCGAAATGCACATGGCCTGGGGCGACGCCGACGCCTTGACGTGGGAGACGCCGCGGTCGATGAACATGGAGGGCCAGATTGCGATGCCGATTCCGGTGGACCGCGATCGGTTACTGGCCTTTTACGTCCATCGGCATCAACCAGCTTCGCTGCGTTTGGTTGTCTCGCGGGATGAAGGGCGAACCTGGGACACCGCCAACGAACTCGTGGTCTATGAGAGTGACGGCCCGGGTGAGCAGGGCATCTCGGCCGAAACGACCTACGACGAGTTCTGGGAGGCGATGGGGACCTGGAGTTTCGGGCATCCGACGGCCGCCGTGGTTGCCGACGGGTCCCTGCTCTTGGTCTACTACGCCGGTCCGGACGAGACCTGTCTGAGTGTGCACTGGGCGCGGGTGCAAATCTAAGCGGTCGCTCAACACGGACGAGGTGCAGCGCATCCGAAAAGAGTGGGAAGATTTAAAACGGACCGGCGAGTCCTTTGTGCGCGCTGCCGAACGTGCCTGATTGCAGTTGCCCAATCCGTCGTCTAGGCCTGCCAGAATTGCGACTCGCGGGGCGCGGTGTATTTCACGCTTAAATGGGGCGTGTTGAGCCGACGGTTTTTTGTGAGCGACTGGCAACCCGCCTCCACCAGGCCCGCCGTTAACTGCGTGCGCTCGACGGGGTAGGGGGCCGTGCCGGTCAGGAAGGTTTCTTCGGCCTTGGACATCAGGGCAGCCGAGTAGACAACATTCGGGTCGGGTGGCAGATAAAAGAGCGTGGAGAGGGGTTCCTGTCGGCCTTTCAGTTTTGCCGCAAAAGTAAAATCCTCCACCAGGCCGTTCATCAGCAGCATGGTCGCCTGCAGACCATCCCGGTGTTCGTAGCGGTAGACCACGGGGGCCTTCACCATCTGCCGCATCATCTCCACCGTGGGATAACGGTGGCTGAAGCGATCGGTCTGCTGCAACGTCTGGGACCGGCAGAGGCAGGCGTGGAAAAGGTCCGGATTCCAGCCGCCCTGCTCGAAGGATCCCCGGGCCATCGCCTTCCAGACCGCTTCGCCACGCAGGGCTTCCAGCCATTTGACGCCCGTCTCGCCACCCTGTCGCCGTTCGGCCATGCATTGAATCGTTTCCAGCGCGTGGAAGTCGTAGCTGTCCACCCCGCCCATAGCGAGGCACATCACCTCTTCGGTCGGGGCGCCGTAGGGCAGGTCAACCGCAGGCATTCGCCAGGTCACCGGCAGCGACGAACCGGCCAAGAAGGCGAAGTCCATCTCCCGGGAGGTTTCGGCCATCTCTTTAGCCCAGTCCCATTTCCAGGAGAGGTGCTTGTCGTTGAAGACCGGGGCCGTGCGCTGATCCTGACGGAACACGTCCACGGTCTGTTGGAAGAACTCGTAGCGGGGATAGAGTTTTTGCCCGAATTCATTGCGCGGATAATCACCGTGCTCGCCGATGATCAACACGGCGTCGACCGCCAGGTGCTCACCACCGCAGCGCAACGCCTGGGCGATCGTGTCATAAATCGGGAATCCGAATTCTCTGGACCGCCGCCGGGCCAGGTCATTCTCTGGAAACTGATCGACGTAGGCAGAGACCACTTGAATTGGCGGCTGATGCCAGCTTCCCTGCCTGGGGTAGCCGACGAGGAAGCGTGTGCCCATGTGCCAGGCATGGCAGTGGTAGCGCCACTCGGTCGTAATGATGGCCAATCGTTTGGGGGGACTGCCGTTGGCCAGCGCGATGGGTGCAGTTGCCAGGCCGGCCCCGAGGGTACTGAGAAATGTGCGTCGTTTCATGAGGTTTTGCTCCAGTGACTGGTGCCAGTTTATCCGCCCCACGCTCCCCGGTCGAGCAGGTTGGCCACAACCGGGGCAGGCCGCCCGGCAGATGGGTGTGTAAAAAGGGCAGTGTTTTCCATACCGGTTTGCTCGCTGAAAGACTACAATGTCTCACCAAAGGCAGCGAACCGGGAACGAAAAGGGGTGAAGTCCGGTGGTTAGCCCGCGAGGTATCGGGCGACAACAGGGACGGAACGCCGGCGCACTGTTCGCCGTCGGTGGAATGGCGGATTCTTTCGCAGGACGTCGGTCGCCACCGTTGCAACCCAGTCCCTCCCCGTTGGGCAAGATGATCTGTGCCTGGAGTGGACCGGCGGTCTACGATGAAACCGGCGACAAGGTTCCGGCCGTGGGCGAAAAAACTGCGACCTGCACTTTGTCGGAACGCGAAACATCGCTGCCGACAAAATAAGGAATCCCTTGGCAGGGGGAGGTGACCGAGATGGGCGAATTCTTTGTGGTCCTCTTTTTTGTCCTCTGCGTCGTGACCGTTGTGGGCCACGGAATCTGGGTCTTGATGGCGGCCATCCTGCGCCGGATGGGCGGAGTACGGGAACCGGGAGAATACATCACGCAGGAGACCAGGGAACGTCTTGCTGAGGTGCAGGCAAGCTGCTACTGCTGTTTGTTCTGGTCGGTTGGTCTTCGGCTGCCGAGCGGCCCAATTTTGTCATCTTCATCGCCGACGATATCGGCTGGAACGACATCGGCGTTTACGGCAACAGCGGTGTGCGAACACCGCACATGGATCAACTCGCCAGCCAGGGCATGCGGTTCGATGCCGCCTTCCTGACCTGCAGTTCCTGCAGCCCGAGTCGCTGCAGCATCATGACCGGCCGCTATCCTCACAGCACGGGCCGATACTGAATTTCATGGCTTTACTGAACAAAACATGGCCTACGCGTTACGCGATCATCTTCTTCACAACCTTGCCGTGTACGTCCGTGAGGCGATGGTGACGACCCTGGTATTTGAACGTCAATCGCTCGTGACGAATCCCTAGACAGTGCAGCATGGTCGCCTGCAAATCGTGGACGTGAACCGGATCGGTAGCCACGTTGTAGGAATAGTCGTCGCTATCGCCGTGAGAAATTCCGCCACGAATTCCGCCGCCCGCCATCCACATCGAAAAGCAGCGGGGATGGTGATCTCTACCGTAGTTGTCTTTCGTGAGCTTTCCCTGCGAATAGACCGTGCGACCAAACTCACCACCCCACACGACGAGCGTATCGTCGAGCATGCCGCGTTGCTTCAAATCCATTACCAGAGCAGCAGCGGGTTGGTCGGTTTCGCGGCAAAGGACGGAGATATCCTTGGGAAGGTTGCCGTGCTGGTCCCAGCCTCGATGGTAAAGCTGAATGAATCGGACGCCGCGCTCAGCCAACCGTCGAGCCAGCAGGCAATTCGCCGCGAACGAGCCAGATTTCCGTGCGTCGGGGCCGTACAACTCGAAGGTCGTATCGGTTTCGTCTGAGAGATCGGTCAACTTCGGTACGGAAGTCTGCATCCGAAAGGCCATCTCGTATTGAGCAATTCGCGTTGCGATTTCGGGATCGCCAAGCTCTTCTTGCTGCAAGGCGTTCAAGCGAGCGATACGGTCCAGGATATCGCGGCGCAGCTTCCGATCGATGCCCGGCGGATTGGAAAGATAGAGCACCGGATCACCACTGGCACGGAACTTGACGCCCTGGTGCTGCGAAGGGAGGAAGCCGTTAGTCCACAGCCGCGAGAGTAGTCCCTGCGGGTCGGGTTTCCCTTTGGTCCGCGACACCAGCACCGTAAAAGTGGGCAGTTCTTCATTCTCCGTGCCGAGGCCGTAACTGATCCACGCGCCCATGCTCGCCCGGCCCGGCTGTTGGCTACCCGTCTGCACCAGCGTAATTGCCGGGTCGTGATTGATCGCTTCGGTAAACATTGACTTGACTACGCACAACTCGTCGATCACCCCTCCCGTATGAGGCAGCAACGAGCTGACCCACGTCCCGTTTTGCCCGTGTTGCTTGAAAGGAAAGATACTTGCCGCGACGGGAAAGTTCTTCTGGTTCGCGGTCATTCCCGTTAGGCGTTGTCCTTGGCGAATCGAATCGGGCAATTCAGTCCCTTGCTGTTTGTGCAACTGCGGCTTGTAGTCAAACGTTTCCAACTGCGAGGGAGCGCCCGATTGAAAAAGGTAGATAACGCGATTGGCGGTCGGCGCAAAGTGGGGGATACCCGTGAGCCCGCCGACTGCCGGCGGGTCTGCAGCTGACGACTGGTGCAAGAGACTCGCCAGTGCCGCAGTGCCCAATCCGAGGGACGAACGCGAGAAAAAACCGCGTCGAGTAAGTTGTTGTCCGTATTGTTGCAGCGGGTTCATGGGATGTTCCGGTTAGGGATGCCTATTTCGTTACGAACTCGTCCAAATTAAGGATGACGTTTGCCAGGGCCGTAAAAGTTGCCAGTTCGGCAAGATTCGTTGTCGAGTCAGTTTTCGAATCTCCTACCGAGACCAGTTGCTTCGCAGCTGCCGGATCGGCCTCAAAATGCCGGCGATAAGTACCAAGGGCGTTGGCCAAGATGTCGAGTTCCGGCGGTCGAGGAGCACGCGAAATACTCTGCTTTAAGGCCAGTGTTATCCGCTCGCGGTCGTCCGAACCGCCGTCGCTGATCATTCGCTGCGCCAGACTGCGGGCCGCTTCTACAAACGTCGGATCATTCAACAAGACAAGTGCCTGCAGCGGTGTGTTCGTGCGTGAACGCTGGACGCGACAGAACTCCCGCTCCGGCGCGTCGAATGTGTTGAGATTGGGCGGGGGACAAGTTCGTTTCCACCAGGTGTAGACGCTCCGTCGATAAAGGTCGTCACCCGTGCTTTGCACGAAGGGCCCGCCACTGTAGCTGTCGTCCCCGACCGCAACTTCCACCCACAGACCGGCCGGTTGGTACGGCCTCACACTCGGTCCTCCCAGCTTATCGACGAGCAGTCCGCTAACGGCCAGTGCGGCGTCGCGGAGCACCTCCGCCTTCATTCGAAAACGGGGGCCGCGGGCCAGCAGCTTGTTGTCCGGATTCTGCTTGTGAAGTGCCGCCGAAACTCGCGACGATTGTTGGTAAGTGGAAGACGTTACGATCTGCCGCAGCAGATGCTGCACATTCCAGTCAGATTCCATCAGCTCGACCGCCAGCCAGTCGAGCAGTTCAGGGTGCGACGGGGCTGCACCTTGCGTTCCAAAATCCTCCGGCGTCGCGACCAGAGCCTGCCCGAATAGCTCAGCCCACAGACGATTGACGATCACGCGCGCAGTCAGCGGGTGCGACCGCGAGGTCATCCATCGAGCTAGACCTAGCCGATTACGAGGCGCGTCGGGTGGAAACGGTGGCAGAACCTCGGGAACGCCGATATCGACCTTGTCCGTTGGCTGGTCGTAGGCACCGCGCTTAAGGAAAAACGTGTCTCGCCGTTTCGGCATGTCGCGCATCACCATCACGGTAGGGATTTGCTTGCTGAGCTGCTCTCGCTGTCGAGTGAGTTCGGCTTGCTTTTCCAGCAGGCGGCTGCGCTGGGGATCATCGTCCCGCTCTGCTTTGGGATGCGCTTCGAGTAGTTGTTTGCAACGCGCAAGTGCCTCGTCAAGCGCCGCGAGCTGGCTGCTTTGTTGCGCCGTGGGTGCACTGATGACCGGGTTCGGATTGCCGACGTGCTCCTTGTGGTAACCGGTTTCTGGTACCTGATTGAAGAATCCGAAGAACTGATAGTATTCTCGTTGCGAAAGCGGGTCGAATTTGTGGTCATGGCACCGCGCACAGCGAAGCGTTAACCCCATGAAAACGGTAGATGTCGTGTGAACGCGATCGGCGACGTACTCGAGTCGATACTCCTCGTCGATGATACCGCCCTCGGAAGTGACGTTGTGGTTGCGATTGAAACTGCTGGCAATCTGTTGATCCACGGTCGAGTCAGGCAACAGGTCTCCGGCCAGCTGCTCCGTAACGAACTGATCGTAGGGCATGTTGCGATTGAGGGCCTGAATCACCCAATCGCGGTATCGCCAGTTGTAGCGTGGCGTGTCGTTATTGTAGCCGTTGGTGTCGGCATATCGCGCGGCGTCGAGCCACATTGTGGCCCAGTGTTCTCCGTAGCGAGGAGACTTCAACAGCTGATCAACAAACTTCTGGTAAGCTTGTGGGGAATCATCCGCCGCAAAAGCTTCGACCGTTGACCAGTCGGGCGGCAGACCTACCAGATCGAGAGAAATTCGGCGGGCGAGCCGGTGGCGATCAGCAGGTGGAGATGGCTGCAAGTCTTGTTGTTCCAAGCGGGCGAGAACGAAGCGGTCGATCGCATTTCGCGGCCAATCGGATTGTCGTACCTTCGGCAGCGCGGGACGCTGGGGAGCGACAAAAGCCCAGTGAGTTTCCACAATGGCTCCCTGGTCGACCCAGCGCCGGAGCCGGAAAATCTGATTGCGAGTCAGCTGCCGCGACGAATCAGCCGGCGGCATCCGTTCGTCGACGTCGACATGTTCAATGCGGCGTATTAGCTCACTGGCATCGGCGTCGCCGGGAACCAGCAGCTCGTCCTTGTCGTCCACCTTAGAACGAGTCGCTAATTGATCCAGCCGCAGATCGGCCTTCCGTACCTTCGCGTCGGGACCGTGGCACTGAAAACACTTGTCGGCAAGGATGGGGCGGATGTCGCGATTGAAGAGAACCCTGTCCTTTTCCTGCGACGCGGCATCCTCGGCGAAAACGAAAAGAGCCGTGGCCAACCAGGCAACGATGAAGAATGAACGCATCGCGAGTAGCGGGAAATCTCGATTCATAACTCGCTTGCTCCTTCGCCCAATCCGACCAAAGCCGCGGTGGGTTGAGTGTGAAACCGATTCAGCCCCGCAACGGCGCGATTATAACACGCTTCGATCGGCTATCAGTGATTAAAATCACTATCAGTCGCCGATCGCCTCCTGAGGAACAATCACGTTGTAGGAGTCGGTGGCATCCCGGCAGGTGGCGTAGACACAGTGGCTGGTACTGATGCCCGTCACGATGAGGGTGTCGGCCCTCACACTCGAAAGCAGCTCGTGAAGATCGGTCCCCTTGAATGAGGAGGCGTACCGTTTGTAAACGATTTTTTCCGTTGACCGCCTTTCCAGACGCGGATCCAGCTCAAATAGATCACCGGGATCCGGTGGAATCTGCATCTTCAGCTTTTTGTCGTGCAGCCCTGGCGGGTTGGCTGAATCGTAAGCAAAGCTGGTGAAAAAGATCGGAATGCCGGCTGCCCGCGCCGCGTTCAAGACCCGAGCGCAACTTTCCACGACCGGATCGAGACAGCTACCCATCTGCATCGATGGATCGAGCCAGAACTTGGCCATATCGATCACGATCAGCGCCGGCCGTTCACCGAATCCGACTCTCCCAGCCCAGTCACGTTGCAGGTACCTTTCCTTTAGCTCTCTGAGGTGGGCAAGGACCGGTTCTCGAATCTCGTCGGGCATGCGCAGATCCTCGGCGCCAAAGCGACCGCTATCTGACGGTTTCTGGGTGCTCATTCTTGTTTGTCCTTTCTGTCGTTGCGGTTCGTTGAGATGGACGAAATCGTAAACAACGTCGAATCCCGCCGACAGTCCTTAGCGCACATAGTAACGTCATACCAACGACGTTTCCATTAGGCGTGCCTAACAAGAGGATTAATAGAGCCATGGACAAAACAGCGGACGCGCCGTCCGCGACAAAGGGTTATCTCAACACCAGTGATTGGATATGGACGGCCTCCGAGATCCACGATCTCTCCACACGGCACAAGAAGGGCCAACGCAGCAAACTCACGACGCTGCGCCTGGACCAGACGATGCAGATGCGCTGGGTAGGGGGCAACATCTCGGGAGAAGGGGACAAGCTCGTCCATTTCACCGGACACAATCACCACATTGCCTTTGTGGGTACAACCCTTTATTCTGACTCGATGATCCATTGTGATGGCCTGGGCCTCAAAGCGAACCGTATTGAAACATCCCTATTGATCAACCCCGGTAAAATTGTCGCTGCGTCTGACAGTTCGATGAAAGTAGAATAATTGAAAGCGAAAATAGCATGACCGCGTTCAAATCAAACGAAACAGTTCGCCTCACGGTCGGTCAGGCGATTGTGAAGTATCTTCAGGCTCAGCACAGCGAGCGTGACGGGGAAACGCGGCGTCTGATACCCGCCATGTTCGGCATCTTCGGCCATGGCAATGT
>Ga0310123_10002577_pt1 | contig 14396 bp, 12 predicted proteins | sample CB6_AW_1057_MG_FD_203505 | JGI IMG/M metagenome (GOLD analysis project Ga0310123, IMG submission 203505) | Marine microbial communities from Western Arctic Ocean, Canada - CB6_AW_1057 | ecosystem: Environmental > Aquatic > Marine > Oceanic | place: Canada: Western Arctic Ocean | collected... | reverse complement strand
GGGGCGCACTTCTCCCGCACTCGAATTGGGGAACCGCCGGGTGCGGCGGGGTGCGGCGGAGCCGTACGCCACAACAAGAAAAGGCGGGTTCGGCGACCCGTGCTTGGCTGTTTCAACTTTGTGTTCTTGCGCGGACCGATTGGGCACAGGCTGTAACCGTTCCCTGACGGCCGCGGCTCTGAGTCTCTGGTTCTGAGTCTCTTTAGTTGAGAGGCCTCTCATGCTCCCATCGCGATAGACCATCGTCTCCTCCCCCGACGGGAGCCACAAGGAGGAGCCTTGCAAACGTTTCTTCAGGGGCGAAAAGGCGGAGATCGTTCGCTTGCGCCTCAGCCAGCACCCAACCGGCGTTAGCGCTCGGAACCGTCCCGATTTTTCACCTGAAGTCCGCTTGCGGGGGATCACCCACGGAGCGGAGAGCAACTCGCACTGTCTCGGCCGAGAAACGGTCGTGTTGGTCCGGCGGGCATTCCTGCCGGTCTCTTAGTCTCATTGTAAGGTGTGTGTCAAGCCGGGGCTGGAAATGCGTGGGGAATTCCGACGAAACGGTGTCATTTCACGGAACGGCGTGGATGTGCATGAAGGACGAAAGGGCTGGCCGCCCCACCCCAGGCCCCGCTCGCCCGCCATGGAGCAAGCGAGCGCCGAAAGCTTGCATAGCTTCGTTGTGCTTGCTCCGAACGATTTGGCGTCGCCGCGTTGCGGCGATGGACCGGCAAGAGTGCCGGTCCCTACTGCGGGCCCCTCGTACTGACGGGCCTCTCAGGCACTTCGTCTCGCCACGTGGTGAGAATGCGGGCTTGTGGCCCGCGGGCAAACTGATTCTTCAAAGTGGTGGCCCTGGTATGGCCTGCCCACGCTAGAATGTAGTGCGAATGGGCGACTTCGCTGGATATTCGTTGGATAGATGCCGAGAACAGATTTTCAGTCGAGGAACGAGCCATCGCATCCGCCGCAACCAGGCCGCAACCAGGCCGCGACTCGGCCGCAGCCAGGTCGCCGCGGATCGGACGAACGATTGGGCCACGAAAGAGCTGCGTACTTGGGAAAACGTATCCCCGTGGCGGGTCGCCGTTGACGCCTAGCCCGCTTGCATTTCCCGAGGAGCAACGATGCCCGAGGAGCAACCATGAATGAAAAGTGGCTGAAGCGAATGGGGCTCTGGGCTGCCTTGCTGCTATCGCTGGCGAGGATCCCCGCCCCAGGGCAAACCCCGGCACTGACACTAGAGGACTGCGTGCGGCTCGCGCTCCAGGCGCCGTCGGCGGCGCAGTCGGCCGAGCTGGAACAGACGATTGCCGCCGAGCGCCAGACGGCGGCTCGCGCCGAGCTGCTGCCGCGGTTCGGATTGAGTTCGAGCTACGCCTACAACAGCCCGGCGGCGAACAGTCCGAATCCCTTCAGTTTCGTCGCGTTGAACGGCATTCGTGAATACCTGGCGACGGCCGATGCGAATTGGAGCCTCGATCTATCCGGCCGGCTGCGGGCGGGGCTGGCGCTGGCAAGGGCCGGCCGCGACCTTGCCTTCGCCGATCTGGCGATAGCCCGCCGGGACTTGCGGCGGGCCGTGACGCTGGCTTACTACGACGTGCTGCTGACGCGGCGGATCGTTGCGCTCGAAGAACGCAGTCTCGATGAAGCGCGCGAGTTCGAGAGGACTGTTCGGGCTCGGCAGGCGCAGGGCGAGGCGTCTCGAGCGGACGTGCTGAAGGCGTCGGCGCAGAGATCCCGGTTCGAACAACGATTGGGCCAGGCCGGTCTCGACGCGCGGTTGGCAAATCAGATTCTGGCGTCTTTCTGGACCGCCGATGTCGATCGGAAGCTGCCCCTCGCCGAAGGGCTGAACACGTCCGCGGAGCCACCGCCCGATGCACTGGAACAGGAGCCGGAGCCGGTCATCCAGCAGCGGCCGGAATTCCAGCGGTTCGAAGCGCTCAGCCGGTCCCATGAGGCTCAGCGCACAATCGCGCGGGCCGGCTTGAGGCCGGAAGCGAACCTGATTTTCCAATACGGACTCGACGCGAATCAGGTTCGCGCCGATCAGCGCGGGTACGCGGCGTTCGTCAACTTGAACGTACCCATCTTCGATTGGTTCCGCTCGCGCAGCGGGGTACGCGAGGCCAGATACCGGCAAGCACAGTCGCAACAGCAGCGGGCCGCCGCCGAGAGGGCCTTCAGCCGTGAATATCTCGCCGCCCGCGCCCGCGCGCAGTCGTGGTATCGACGGATTCCGTTGGCGCGGAGCGAGTTCGACGACGCAAGCGAAAACCTGCGCCTCGTGGGGCTGTTGTACACCGCTGGCGAGGGGCCCGCGCTCGACGTCGTGATGTCGCAGGTGCAGGCGGCGCGGGCGGGCCGCTCTTTCTACTCGGCGGTTGCCGAGTACCAGCGCGCTTTGGCGGACTTCGAGGTGGCGGCGGGACGATGACGGAATTCGCGAAGTTCCCGGTGATTGCGGTGCTGGTCCTCGGCGCTTGCGGTGCGCCGGAAGAAGCGCCCGAGCCAGAGGTCGTCGTCGAAGTGCGCACGGCGGAGGCGACCGTTCAGGACGTGGAGGTGATCGTGAGCGCGCCCGCGACAGTCTATCCGATTGCAGAAGCAAGAGTGGCGCCGAAGGTCGCGGCGCCCGTCGCGCGCCTCGCGGTCCGAAAGGGCGACCGAGTCTCCAAGGGCCAAGCGCTGGCATGGCTGCGCAGCGAAGACTTGGAAGCGCAGCTGGCCGAAGCCGAGGCGCAAGTCACCGACGCCGAAGCCAACCTTGAGAAGATTTCGGCCGACACATCGCCGGAGGTCGAGCGAGCGCAAGGTGAGGTTGAGAGGACCGGCGCGGCGCTGGCGGAAGCCGAACAGATCTTCGAACGGCGCCAGGCTTTGGTTTCCGAAGGCGCTCTGCCCGAGCGCGATCTCCTGATCGCCAAGACGCGGTACGAGCAGGCACGAACGGCCAGCCGTGTCGGCAAATCCCTTCTCGAGCTGCTGAGCAGCCAGTCCCGCTTGCAGGACATCCGGATCGCCAAGAGCCGTTTGGCGCAAGCGAAGGCGCGGCTGAATCTGGCCGAGGCCCGGCTCGGATACACCCGAATCGACAGTCCATCGCACGGAGTCGTGACCGAGCAGTTCCTCTACCCCGGCGACATGGCCCGGCCCGACGCTCCGATCTTCACCGTCATGGACCTTTCCGCGGCAGTCATCCGCGGTCAGTTCCCGGAGGAGGACGCGGGCGGTTTGCGGGTTGGGCAGCCTTGCCGGTTCTCGGCGCTCGACGCTCCCGGGCTCCCCCTCTCCGGAAAATTGACGGTGATCAACCAGGCGGTCGATCCGATGCGGCGCAGCGTCGAGGCGTGGTGCGAGATTCCAAACCCCGGCGGCAAGATCAAGGCTGGCGCCTACGGAGACGTCTCGGTCGCAATCGATCTCCATCGCGGCGCCGTGACGGTTCCACTTGCCGCCGTGGAGGTTGAACCGGATCGCGAGTCTGGAGTCGTGTGGACGGTTGGGCCCGACAGCCGTGCTCGTCGGAACCGAGTCAAGACGGGCGTCGTTTCTCGCGGAACGGTCGAGATTAAGGACGGACTCGGGGGAGGCGAGACCGTCGTCATCGAGGGCGGCTACGGACTCTCCGAGGGTATGGCCGTTCGCCGGGCGGAAGCGGGCCGATGAAGACCGAAGCCCTCGCCCGCTTCGTGGAAGACTACGGCAAAGGACTTGCTCTGGTCTCGTTCGCGTTCGCCCTGGCGGGTTTGGCGCTCGCTTTCCGCCTCCCGGTATCGTTGTTTCCGCAAACGGATTTTCCGCGTGTCGTCATCCTTGTGGACAACGGCGTGACGCCGGTCGATATCCAGATGTTGACGGTGACGCGGCGACTCGAAGAAGCCGCGCGCCGGGTGCCGGGCGTCACCGATGTCCGCTCGGTCACCGCACGGGGCGAGACGGAGATCAGCGTCTTCTTCCGCTGGGACGTCGACATCGTTGACGCGCTACAGCTCGTGCAGGGTGAAATTGCGCTGATCACGCCGACCCTGCCGCCCGAATCGCGGTTCTACATCAACCGGCTGACCTTCTCTGTCTTTCCGATGGCCGGTTTCAGTTTGACGTCGCCGGACCGCAGCCTCGCCCAGCTCTGGGAACTGGCTTATTGGGACATCGCGCCGCAACTGTATCGGATTCCCGGCGTGATGGAGGCCCGAATCGTTGGCGGCCGCGAGCCCGAGTATCACGTCATCGTCAACCCCGAGAAGCTCCATCGCTACAACCTCTCGCTCACCGCGGTTGTGGATGCAATCCGCTCCGCCAACATCATCTCGGCCGGCGGGATGATCCAGGAGAACTACCACCTGTACCTGGCCACGGTGACGGGTTTGATGCGGGACGTTTCGCGGATTGAGCAGACAGTTGTGGCCGTACTCGATGGCGTTCCCATTCAGATCGCCAACATCGCCGAGGTCGTGAAGGGTGAGCGGCCCGTCTACAACATCGTGACCGCCGACGGCCGCCCGGCGGTCCTCATCAACGTACTGCAGCAGCCTGACGGCAACGTGCTGCAAATTGCGCGGGCCGTGAACGAGCGCATCCGCAACATCGAACGGACACTCCCAGAGGACATCGATCTGGCGACGTTCTACGATCAATCGATCTTGGTCCGGGATTCGATCCTCGGTGTACGGGACGCCATTCTGCTCGGGCTCATCTTCAGCGTCGGCGTACTGATGGCGTTCCTGAAGGACTGGCGCACGACTTTGGTAGCGGCAACCGTCATTCCAATCTCCCTTCTGATCGCCGTGGTTTTCATGGGCTGGTTCGGCATGAGCTTCAACTTGATGACGCTCGGAGGTATGGCGGCCTGTGTCGGGATCGTCATCGACGACGCCATTGTGATGGTCGAGAACATCAGCGTACACAGGTCCATGGGACAGACTCGGGCCGAGGCGGCGCGCAGCGCCATTACGGAGCTGACGCCGGCGCTGATCGGCTCCACTTTGACCCCGATGATGGTTTTTGCGCCGCTGATCTTTCTCGGAGGCATCACGGCTGTATTCTTCCGCTCCTTAGCGGCCACGATGGTCACGGCGCTGCTGGCGTCGCTGTTCCTGGCAATCTTCCTCACGCCCGTGCTCGCGGCCGGAATCTTGCGGGCACGCGGCGGAGGGAAAGCCGCGACGCTCGAGGAAGCCGAGCAGGCCGGCGACGGCAGGCTGATGCTTGCAATCGCGGAGCGGTACGATCGCCTGCTGTCGCGGTCTCTGGATCATTCAGCGGTTTTTGGACTGATCTTGGCCCTTGTCGTGGCGGGCTCGGCCGGCATCTATCTTCAGCTAGGGAGTGGATTCCTTCCCGAGGTCGACGAGGGCGCCTTTGTCCTCGACTACGTCATGCCACCGGGGACTTCGCTGGAAGAGACGAACCGCGTGTTGCTGCATGTGGAAGAGATCCTGCGCGAGACTCGGGAAATCGAGAGCTACTCGCGGCGCACCGGCGCAAGACTTGCGCTAGCGATCGCGGAGCCGAATACCGGCGACTTCCTGGTCAAACTGAAAGGTTTTCCGCGACGGCCGCTTTCAGAAGTGACGGCTGAGATCCGCGAGCGCGTCATCTCGAGTGAGCCGGCGATCGAGGTGGAGTTCCCTCACATTCTCGAAGACCTGATCGGCGATCTTGCTTGGTCCCCCGAACCGATCGAGATTCAAGTCTCGCACCCGAACCCGGCGACGGCTCTCTCTATCGGAGAGCAAGTCGAAGACTGGTTGGGAAGCGTGCCGGGAGTGGTCGACGTCATGAACCAGAACGTCGTTATCGGACCGACCGTTCGTTTCCGCGTCGATCCGGTCAAGGCGGCCCGCGCCGGCTTTTCGACCCAGGAAATAGCGGACTTACAGGCAGCGATGCTTGACGGAGTGCGCGCTTCCGAGACTGTCGTGCGGAACCGTATCTACGGAATTCGAGTGCGCTATCCGGAGCATCATCGTTCGCGAGCCAGTGATATCGAGGCCGCGCTCGTAACATCGTCGACCGGAAATACCGTTCCACTGTCAAGCATCGCGGACGTGACGGTGGAAGAAGGACAGAGAGAGATTCATCGTTACAACCTCAAGGAAGCGGTTGTCGTAACGGCGCAGCTTTCGGGCCGCGACCTCGGGTCGGCGATGGCGGAGATTCAGGAGCGGCTGCCGAAGGAAATCGAGTTGCCGGTTGAGACCGACATCGAGTACGGAGGGATCTACCAGATTCAACGGGAGTCCTTCCGCGGCCTGGCACAAGTCCTTGCCGGATCGATCTTGCTGATCTTTATCATTTTGGTTTTCGAGTTTCGCGGTTTTGCGCAGCCGCTTGCGATCCTGATGGCAACCGTGCTGTGCGGATCCGGTTCACTGGCGGCCCTTTGGTTCACCGACTCGACGTTGAATATCTGCTCCTTCATGGGCATGATCATGGTTGTCGGAATTGTTCATAAGAACGGAATCCTGATGCTGGATTCCGAACAGTTCTTCCGCGGGCAAGGACTGACGGTTCGGGAGTCGATCGTGCGGGCCGGACGCCGTCGTTTGAGACCAATTATCATGACGGCCCTTGCAACCATCCTTGGCATGGCTCCTCTTGCGTTCGGAGTCGGGGCGGGCGCCCAGATTCTCCAGCCGTTGGCCATCGCGGTGCTTGGGGGCGTCGCCGTTTCGCTTCTACTTTCGCTGCTGGCGACGCCGGTGATTTACTCTGTATTGTTGCGCGCGGGGATCCACTAAGCCGTCTCGACCCGCGTACTAGAGAATTGGCGCGAAGAGTTCCGCGGCCGCGAGCAGGGCTAAGGCGCATTTCTCACCGGCTGACGGGGAAGGCGCACGAGATGCTCGCCTTTACTTCGCTGCGCTTACTTGCGGTGCTCGCGGACTGGGTCGAGGCGACCCCGGCCCGGGGACCGACGCCTTGAGTTTCGAAATTCCGCGGGTTCGACACGGGTTGGGCATCCTTGCCCACCAGGGACCCGGTTGAGAGTCGGCGCTACTGTTGAACGGCGAGCGCCCATCTCAGGACCGGCAGTTACACGGACCCGGGGCGTTGGGCTGGAAGCCCATGGGAGACGAAAGCCCGTTGAAACGGGCTGAAGGACGGCGTGGGGAGGCCCTTGTCAACCGGCCCTACAAGGACCGGCCTAGCCGAGTCAAGCCACGTAAACGTGGCTCAGGCAGAGGACCGCGTGCCTCTGAAATGTAGAGGCTCCAGGCGGCGCGCGCCACCTCGGATCGGGGCGCGCCTCGTACTGACAGACCTCTCATGCACTTTGCCTCGCCACCCGATGAGAAATGCGGGCTAGATAGACACGGGGCCGGGATCTGAGATAGACTAACATCTAATAGGCTCCGCTCCGCGGACAGCCTCGTCCGCCGAGCCCGCGGGGTTGGCAGGCGCCCTTGCCCGGGTTGATTTCCTTTTAGTTTTGGGTCTAGTGGATAGGAGCATGTCTCAAGATGAAGACGTTTGTCCCAAAAGCGACCGAAGTAACCAGTAGCTGGCATGTCATTGATGCCGAAGGGCAGGTGCTGGGCCGGCTGGCGACTCGCGTGGCCGTGGTCTTGATGGGTAAGCACAAGCCCGACTACACACCCTTCTTGAAAACGGGCGACCACGTGATCGTCGTGAACGCCGAAAAAGTGCGGCTGACCGGCAAGAAAGAAGATCAGAAAATTTACTATCGCCATTCCGGGTATCCGGGAGGCATCAAGGCGATCAGCGTGCGGCATCAGCGCGCGAAGTTTCCAGAGCGTCTGATCGAAAGCGCCGTAACCGGTATGCTGCCCAAGAATAAGGTGGGCGATCAGTTGACGACCCGTCTCAAGGTTTACAAAGGACCCGACCATCCTCATGCGGCCCAGGAGCCGCAACCGATGTCGCTTTGAGACAGATCACTTTGAGACAGTTGCCCGAAAGAAGCAGACACGACAGTAGCGGAAGCGAAACTTGGAATATCGGCCAGTTGAGCCGGCCAGAGTTGGATTGGTGAAGCGAAGACGTTTAGGAGTGACCAAGCAATGGCGACAGGAATAGTTCAATATCTTGGAACGGGGCGCAGAAAGGCCGCCGTGGCGCGGGTCTTCTTGAGACCTGGAGACGGAAAGGTCTCCATCAACGGACGCTCCCCCGAGAACTACTTCCCATCAGCGAGCCATCGGCAAAAAATTCAGCAGCCGTTTCTGATCACCGAGACGGCGGGAAAATTTGATCTGCTGATCCTGGCGCATGGCGGCGGGATGACCGGACAGGCGGACGCGATTCGCCTCGGCATTGCGCGGGCGCTGCAGAAGTTCAACATGGAACTCCGCCAGGTCATGAAGAAACAGGGATATCTTAGGCGCGATCCCCGCAAGCATGAGCGGAAGAAGTACGGCCGCCCAGGGGCGCGCAAACGCTTCCAGTACTCGAAGCGCTAATCGGGTCGCAAGCGGCGCGGATGGGCTGAGTTCTACAAGTTCCGTCCGTCGTCGCTGGTTTCAGGTGGAACCCAACCTCGCTTGGACGGGTTCCGCTCTTACAGGAGGTTATTTTTTTGCAAGTCACAATGAAAGAATTGCTCGAATCAGGCGTTCATTTCGGGCACCAGACCAGGCGCTGGAATCCGAAGATGCGAGAGTATATCTTCGGCGAACGCAACGGCATTCATATCATTGACCTTCAGAAAACTCTGAAGATGTTCAAGGACGCCGCCCGCTTCGTTACCGAAGCAGCCTCGGAAGGCAAGACCGTGCTGTTTGTCGGCACTAAGCGCCAGGCCCAGGAAGCGATTGCATCCGAAGCCGAGCGCTGCGAGATGTATTTCATCAACAACCGCTGGCTGGGAGGGTTGCTGACCAACTGGGCAACCGTACAAAACTCCATCAAGCGCCTGAAAGAGCTGGACCTGCTCGCCGAAGAAGAAAGCTACGAGGGCCGCTCCAAGAAAGAGGTGTCTCGCCTGGAGCGAGAAAGAAAACACCTGCACCAAAACTTGAAGGGCATCAAGAACATGCCGGGGCCTCCAGGCGTGTTGTTCGTGATCGATTCCTACCGCGAAGAGATCGCCGTCAAAGAGGCGCGGATACTCAACATTCCGGTGGTCGCCGTCGTTGACACCAACAGCGACCCGACCATCGTGGACCACGTGATTCCGGGCAATGATGACGCGCTGAGGGCCATTCGTCTCTTTGCCGAAAAGATGGCTGACGCCATCATCGACGGCCGTGCTCTGGCAACCGAGCAGGAATTTGCCGATCAGGCCGCCACCGAGGAAGCGGCGCCGGCCGAAGAGTTGGCGCCCGTCGCCGTCGAGACGGCGCCGGTGGAAGCAGTGGCTCCGGTCTCGGGCGGCGTTACTTTCCAGACCGGTTCGACGGGCCTGGAGCCGGCCAAACCAAATGGCTCCGGCGCGCCCTCTTCCTAACCGGCAGCAAACCTGTTTGACGGCCGACTCCGGTTGACCGTCAAGCTTTGCTGTCAGTAAATCGGCTTGAGCAAGACGCAGGGCCGGAACCATTTTTCAACGATCATTTTCAACGAATCCCAGGAAAAAACTATGGCGGAAATTACCGCGCAATTGGTCAAAGAGCTTCGCGAACGCAGCGGGGCGGGCATCATGGACTGCAAGACCGCTCTCAAAGAAGCCGGCGGCGACGTGGCTCAGGGTGAGCTCGTTTTGCGCAAGCGGGGCATTGCGGTGGCGCAGAAGAAATCGTCCCGCGCGGCGAACGAAGGAACGATCGGCACCTATATTCACCCCGGCGGTAAACTAGGCGTGCTCGTCGAGCTAAACTGCGAGACCGATTTTGTGGCGCGAACCGATGATTTTCAGGAGTTGGTTCACGATGTGGCCATGCACATCGCCGCCGCCGATCCGCAATTCATTCGCAAAGAGGATATCACCGCGGAAGCGCTGGAGAAAGAAAAGCAAGTTCAGCGCGCTCGCGCTCTGCAGGAGGGCAAGCCGGAACACGTGATCGAAAAGATCATCGAGGGCCGGATGGGGAAGTTCTACGAAGAGATTTGCCTTCTCGAGCAACCCTTCGTCAAGGACGGCTCGGTAACCATCGGTGAACTGATTACGGCTAAGATCGCCAAGCTCGGCGAGAATATCACACTCAGCCGCATGGCGCGATTCAAGATCGGGGAAGCCAGCTCGTCGGATTCCTAGTTTTCAGCTTGAAAAGCATCCGGGCGGGCGCCACGCCTGCGCGGTTCACAATCGGTTTGCACGGCGAAATTCTGCTGGATCGTTGTGTTCCCAACATACCCCCCTGTCTTGAGCAAAGCGCTGCGTCGTAGAATAGAGCGAGTGCCCTTCCTCGCAGCCCTATCCGGGTCCAGGGGGGGTCGCTCTTCCCCACGGGTCGGTGGCTGCCAAAGATGAAGTACAAGCGTATCCTGCTGAAACTGAGTGGTGAAGCCCTTGCCGGCGAGGCCGGATTTGGGATCGACAGTGCTCGCGTTTCCGAGATCGCCGGCGAAGTCGCCGAGATAGCCCGGCTCGGTGTCCAAGTCGGCGTGGTCGTCGGAGGCGGAAACTTCTTTCGCGGCATCGGCGCGCCGGAAACCGGTCTGCGCCGTATCTCGGTCGACTACATGGGTATGCTGGCAACGGGAATTAACGCCATCGCGCTGCGAGACTTCCTCGCCGCTCACGAAATCAAAGCCAGCGTGATGAGCGCCATCGATATGCCGCCCATCGCGGAGTCGTTTTCGCCCCAAGCGGCCGTGGAGCAACTCGACCAAGGCGGGGTCGTCGTTTTCTCGGCGGGCACGGGCAGTCCGTATTTTTCGACCGACACGGCCGCCGCACTCCGAGCCATCGAGATCGAGGCTGAAGTCGTGGCCAAGGCAACCAAGGTCGACGGCGTCTACGACAAGGACCCTGTTCGGTTTCCCGAGGCGCGGCGCTATGACAAGATCTCCTACGCGGAGGTGCTTTCGCAAGGATTAGCTGTCATGGATGCGACGGCGGTATCCTTGTGCAAGGAGAATAATTTGCCCGTCGTTGTCTTCGACCTGAACCTGCCCGGCAATATCCGGCGCATGGTGTCAGGCGAAGAAATCGGGACATTGATTTACTGATACGGATTTACTGATACGGAAGAAGCGAGGCAAAAGGCGATGTCCACGATTTATGGCGAGTCGATCAAGGAAGTCGAGGCCGAAACGAAGTCTCGAATGCACAAGGCGATTGACGATCTGCACCGCGAGATGGCCACAATCCGCACGGGGCGGGCATCCCCGACCATTCTCGAAGGCATTCGGGTGAATTATTACGGTACGCCGACTCCTTTGAACCAGGTCGCTAACCTGTCGGTACCCGAACCGGCGCTGATCATGATCCAGCCCTGGGACGTATCGCAGATTGGCGCGATCGAAAAGGCGATCTTGGGCTCGGATCTTGGGCTGAACCCAACGAATGATGGCAAGGTGATTCGGCTCGCGATCCCGGCGCTGACCGAGGATCGCCGCAGAGAGCTTGTCAAGCATCTACATCACATGGTCGAGCAGCATCGCGTGGCGGTTCGCAATGTTCGGCGTGAGGCCAACGAGCAGCTCAAGCATCTGGAAAAAGATAAGAAGATTTCAGAAGATGACCACCATCGTTCTCATGACAGCGTTCAAAAGCTAACCGACGGCATGATTGCCCAGCTCGACGAAGCCGGAAAGGGAAAGGAAGCCGAGATTCTGGAGATCGGGTAGCTATAGGTCGCCGCTTCGTTCTGGGCCGCCAAACTTGACGGTGCGGTGGGGAGCAGCCATCACAGGTGGTGTTCTACCAACCAACGCGCTTCAACCTCGCAACGAAGTCAAAGTGCCGGTCGCGGCTCAGAAGCGGCAGTGCGTGTTGCCGAGCCAACGCGGCGATCCAGAGGTCATTCGCCGGAATCGGACGCCCCGTGCGCTTGAGTGCGACCCGAATCTCCGCGTATCTCTCCGCCGTCTCTTCATCCACAGTTAGGACTCGCCAGCTCGGAATCGATTCCGCCAGCCACCGTTCATACCGCCTTCGGTCGCGCGACTGGCGGACGCCGTACCTAAATTCGCCCAGCACAATGACGGGTACGGCGATCTCGGTTGCCGCGCGAAGGACGGGTTCCACGGTCAGGTCGCCGTCCGCCAGCGCCGACAGGCCGTTTGTATCAAGAATCACTTCCAGTCCTCGGCCTCAATTTGGCCGAACTCTTTCTCGATGATCCGATTAATCCGGGCTGTCTCTTTGCGGAGGCTCCGCAACTTGCCGAACGTCTTCATCCACGGTTTGTCCTGGCTGCCGGGAGGTCGCAGCTTGTCAGCCAGCGCCTCGGACACTAATGCACGCAGGGGAATACCTCGCTCGGCCGCCTCCGATTTCGCGTGACGGAACAATGCATCTGGGATTTCAATGGTGGTCTTCATCCGAACTCATTCTCCCATATTTACGGGAAGAAATCTGGAGGTTGTCCTTCACCTCGCCACGGGATGAGAAATGCGGGTTCGTTTTTGCTCGAAGGATTTAGCTCCTTCGACGTCGCCTCCCGACAAAGCGACCATGGCCATGTCGGAGTTCGGGCGACTCAGGATTGGCCAAACGGATACTAACGAATCGGCCCGATGCCAAGCTGTTTGCAGATCTCGATTGCCAGCAAATTTTCGCCCTCGACGTGACGAGGAATCGCGGTCTCTTTTCGATTCTTGGGATTCCGGTAAATTGAGTGTCTGGACCCCTCTCTCTTCAAATCACAGCCCTGCTTTACCAGATGCCGGATCAGTTGACGTCGTTTCACGGCCAGGCAGTTCCAACCGTAACTGACAGCGGCACCAGCTCGATTAGGTCGGCCTTGGGATCGGCCGCCTGGGGGTCCGGCACGGGGAGCGGGCGTCCCTCGTCCAAGCAGCTCCGCGCCAGGTCTTCCATGGCACTGGCGATCATGTCTCGCGCATCGGCCAGACCGAAGCCCTGGGTTACAGCACCGGGAAAGTCCAGAGCTTTAGCCACCACCATGCGTTCCGTACTCGGGGGCAGGTAGAAAGCGACGTGATAGCGCAGCATACCTCTAGTTTACCTCGTGCTAAGGAATGGGAAGGGCGGTCGACCGCTCGAAGTCGCCTTGGAGATTTGCGTTCGCGGCCGGCACAGCTAACCCGCTTTTCTCACCGCCTGACGGGGAAACACGCGATAGGCGCGCCAGTGCTTCGTTGCGCTTGCTCGGAACGATTGGGTGTCGCCGCGTTGCGGCGATGGACCGGCAGGATTGCCGGTCCCTACGGCGGGCGGATCGTACTAACGGGCCATTGACGCACTTCGCCTCGCCACGCGGTGAGAAAAGCGGGCTAATCGAATTATGCTCCCGTTGTCGGGAAACGTTCGCGGTATCTGAAGCGATTGCCAAGGAAGTCCCTTTGTTATAATCAGTTCCAACGTTGTCGCGGTTCGGACCGGGGGCCACGTTCGGCGCTTGGCCCCAGCGATGCCGGCCGTCCCCCGGCCGCGAAGGACTCCTTGTGGAGCACAAAAACCAGCGCGTCTCCCTGATTGCATCGAGCATTCTGCTCGCCGTGCTCGTGGCGCTGGCGTTCTGGCAGACCTCGCTTGATTTTGGGGAGTTTCGGCCCTCCGGCCGCGGCGAAACCATCATCCTATCGGCGATTTCGACGATCGTCGTCCTCGGAGCTTTCACACTCGGATTCATCGTCTTTCGCAGTCTTCTGCGGCTCTATGTCGAGCGCCGCCAGAACCGGCTGGGCTCGAAGATCAAAACGAAGCTGGTCCTCGGCGCCCTGGCTCTCTCCATCGTTCCCGTTGTTTGCCTTGTCTTGTTTTCATTCACTATCCTGAACCGCACGCTGAACAAGTGGTTCGAGCAACCGACGGTGGAGATTCAAAAGAACTCGGAACAACTGGTCGCGCGCCTCAACGAGATCATGAAGCAGAAGATCGAGACCGACGCCGGCTGGATCGCCTCGATGCCCGAGGTTGCCGCAGCGCTCGGAGGGGAGGGGGCCGGCCCCCTGTCACTGCCGAGGCTCGGCGAGCTGGCGAGCAGCGTCAACGCGCACTACGTCGGTCTGTTGCGGGCGGATGAAACCAAGCCACTGCTCGAGTATCGTTCGGGTGATTTGGTTACCGGCCAAGTGGAATGGCGTCTGCCTCCAGCCGGCGGCCAAGATTCCGAACCAAGCGGCGGCGTCTCGCGGATAGCGCCCGACTACATTTTTGCGGCTGCGCCGGTCCGCCAGCAAGGCGATCAGCTCGGCCGCGTGGTGGTCGAATGGCGTATCCCGCAAGATCTCCTCGACCGCCGCGCCAACATGGCAAAACAAGTGCGGCACTATGCGACGCTGCAGCAAGACCACCGCGAATATCGATATCTCTACTCCGGGATTCTGGCGCTGATCTCGGTTTTCGTCTTGTTCGTCGCAACTTGGCT
>Ga0310123_10002576_pt1 | contig 14398 bp, 11 predicted proteins | sample CB6_AW_1057_MG_FD_203505 | JGI IMG/M metagenome (GOLD analysis project Ga0310123, IMG submission 203505) | Marine microbial communities from Western Arctic Ocean, Canada - CB6_AW_1057 | ecosystem: Environmental > Aquatic > Marine > Oceanic | place: Canada: Western Arctic Ocean | collected... | reverse complement strand
GACGGCGGCGAGGGCGCGGACGAGATCCACGGGAACACCGGCAACGACCTCATCACCGGCGGTGCCGGAGACGATCACCTGGTCTGGAGCCCCGGTGAGGCCAACGACACACCCAGTGGTGGAGCCGGTTTCGATACGCTCGAAATCGAAGGCAGCAACGGCGACGACTCGTACACGATCAGCAAGACCGCAGGTGGTGGAGCCAGGATCCAGATCACCGATGGCAGCCACTGGCTGACCCTCGGGTCCTCGGTCGAGGTCGTTACGCTAACCATGGGCAACGGCAACGACACCGTCGACATTGAGGACCTCAAGGGCGTCACCGGCACGCTACTGGCAATCTACGGCGAAGATGGACACGACACGCTCAGGGCTGCCGACTCCTCCGTCGGTACCGTCCGAGTGCTGCTCGATGGCGGAGACGGTAACGACACGCTGACAGGCAGCGACGGTGACGATTCGCTCTACGGAGGCGATGGCAACGACTCGGTCATCGGAGGAGACGGCAACGACACCATCGAGGCCGGGCTCGGAGATGACCTGCTCTTCGGCAATGCCGGACACGACGTGCTCGATGGTGCGGACGGTAACGACACCATCGAAGGCAACACGGGTAACGACTTCCTGCTGGGTGGACCGGGCGACGATTCACTGGTCGGCGGCAACGACGACGATTCCCTCAACGGCGGCGAAGGCGACGACAAGCTCAACGGACAGCGCGGCAACGACGAGCTGTTCGGGGGCATCGGAGCCGACACGCTGACCGGCGGCAGCGGTGATGACCTGCTCGACGGGGGACTCAACGACGACCGCCTGCTCGCCAACGACGGCGACGATACGCTAATTGGAGATGACGGCGACGACGAACTCCACGGACACGGCGGCGACGACCTGATCGGTGGCGGTGACGGAAACGATGCCATCACCGGCGACAGCGGAGCCGACCTGATCAACGGTGGAGACGGCGACGACAACATCAACGCCGGTGGCAGCGACGATACGATCGTCGGCGGGGACGGCAACGACACGCTCTTCGGCGGATCCGGCAACGACATTGTCCTGGGTGAGAACGGCAACGACCGGATCTTCGGCCAGGGAGGCGTCCACGACACGCTCGCTGGTGGTGAAGGCAGCGACCAACTGATCGGCCTGACCAGCGAAATCGACGAGGCATTCACCGTCGATGCGTCGGTTCGCGCCCTGCTCGACAGCGTGTAGACTCGGGCGAAACCCCGAGGATTTCCGACACGATGCAGGCCTTCGAACAGACCCTCGGACGCCTGAAATCAGTCGTCGTCGATACCGTGCACGACGAACAACCCGCCGAACTGGCCGTCGTGCTCTGCCACGGGTTCGGTGCACCCGGCACCGACCTGGTCGGCCTTGCGACCGAATTCTGCCAGCTCGAGCCTCGGCTGGTCGGCCGCACGCGGTTCGTATTTCCCGCCGCACCTCTGGCACTCGATGAACTCGGGATGCCCGGTGCACGAGCCTGGTGGCACCTCGACCTCGAAGCACTCAACCAGGCGATCGCCCAGGGCGAGTTTCGTGACCAGAGACTGGCCACCCCCGATGGCCTCGAGCAAGCCCGAGAACAACTCGGCGAACTGATCACCGACATCACCGACCAATGGCAACTCGATCCCGGACAACTCGTGCTGGGAGGATTCTCCCAGGGTTCGATGATCGCCACCGATGTCGCGCTGAGTATGCCCGAGGCACCGGCGGCACTGTGCATTTTGTCGGGAACGCTGTTGTGCCAGGACACCTGGCAAGAACACGCCCGGCAGCGTGGACCTCTGCGGGTCTTTCAGAGTCACGGACGCTCCGATCCGCTGCTGCCCTTCGCCGCCGCACGGTGGCTACACGACCTGCTGGTCGAAGCGGGTCTCGATGTCGAGTTCCTGGAATTCCCCGGAGAGCACACCATCCCGATGACGGCCGTCGAGAAGGTCGCCACGCTGCTCGATGAGACCCTCGCGAACTAGTCTGCCGCCGCCTCGGCTTCCAAGGCGGCCGCCACCTCGCTCACGCCCTCGCTCAACTCCGACTGGTCCACATCCTCGGCAAACGACTCGTACCCCGCCGCTGCGATCATCGACTTCACGTTTCGGCCGAGTTGATCGAGCGTGAAAGCCACCGGGCAACCCATGGTCAGACGGTCAAGGTGGAACATCCGGTTCACGCCATTCGGTGCGTAGTGGTAGTGCGGATCGTTATCGAAGCAGTCAAACCGCAGCAGCTGCACGCGCTCACCGTCGATCTCGCCCAGCACCTTCACCGACGGTCCCCGGTCATCGCCGTTACGACGATAATCGACCGCCAGCACAACCCCACCAATCTCCAGCTCGGTCATCTGCCCCGCCTCCTGACCTACGTCTTGAATTTCAGTGGCTGTCACGATACCAAATGACCCATTCCCCGTCCGGTCCACCTCCGCCGCAACGCCTCATCATGCCCGATTCCTCCGACACTTCGCTGCAGGCCTACCTGGTCACAGAAGTCGACGGCCAGGTCCATGCCGGACCCCACACGATCCGCTACGAAGATCTTCCCGAAGGGGAGGTCGAGATCGAGGTCGAATGGTCGTCGCTGAACTTCAAGGATACGCTCGCCGCAGCCGGCAACCGCCGTGTCGTCGGCGACCTTCCGCATGTCCCCGGGATTGACGCCGCCGGAACGGTCATCGCCGACGGCCGCGAGGTGCTGGTGACCGGTTACGGATTGGGGGCTCCGCACTGGGGGGGCTGGTCCGAGCGGATCCGGGTCCCGGCCGAATGGGTGCTGGCGCGGCCCGAGGGAATCGATGCGCGGCGAGCGATGCAACTGGGGACCGCCGGCCTGACGGCTGCGATGGCGGTCGAGGCAATCAAGCGGGGACGGGTCGACCCGGAATCCGGGCCGGTCCTGGTCACTGGAGCCACCGGCGGGGTCGGGCTGCTGGCCGTTGGCCTTCTGGCCCATCTCGGCTACCACGTGGTCGCCTCGACCGGTAAGCCCCATCAACAGGGGCTGCTCGAATCGATGGGTGCCGCGGAGGTGATCGGCCGGGACAAAGTGCTTGCCGAATCCGACCGACCGCTGGCCTCGGCCCGCTGGGCCGCCGCGGTCGACGTGGTGGGAGGCAACACGCTGGCCGCAATCATCTCAGGCACAAGGCCCCAGGGGACCGTCGCCGCCTGTGGGCTGGTCGGGGGCACCGAGATCGCGACGTCGGTCTACCCGTTCCTGCTGCGAGGCGTCACGCTGGCCGGGATCGACTCGGCCGGTTGCCCCCTCCAGCTGAGGGTCGACCTCTGGAACCGGCTGGCCGGCCACTGGGCCTTCGACGGGCTCGATCAATTCACCAGCGAAATCACCCTCGACGAACTCGACGCCTCAATTGAACTGATGCGAGCCGGAGATCACGTGGGACGGACCATCGTCCACCTCGATCACGGCAACTAGTCCTCGACCACGTGCTCGGCAAAACCCGCACACGCGGACGCCCAGGCAGAAGCGTCAAAGGCCCCGTCACCCGACAGGCAGCTCGCCGCGGCAAACGACATCGCCAGGGCGTGGTGCGTGTTGTCGTGAGCAAACAGGCCCTGCCGGCCCAGGGTCACCAGACCGCCGCGCTGATCGACGTGGGCCAGCACGGCAGCCAATCGCTCGTCGTAGCCGTGATCGTAGACCGGGTACACACCCCCGACCCGTCGCACCTCCGCCGCCAACAACGGCTCAAGCGGTGGCAGCCCGATCCCGATCACCTCCTCCTGTACCTGCCGGACCAGGTCCTCGTCAGAGAGTCCCCAGGTCGCATCGCCAACGTCGCAGGGCAACTCGACACACACGCCCGTCCGATCGGCTCGAGAGCTCTCGGCTGAATAATGAGTCGGCTCGGACGTCCGCGACATCCGCACATCCCGATCCGGCACGTAGTGGGCATCAAATGGAGTCCAGCGGCCCGACTCCAGCACCACGCAGACCAGCACGGCTGCCCGGCTACTCAATCCTTCAGCCGCGTCGATCACCTCCGAGGGTGCGGCAGGTTCGAGCAGCCCGATCAACCGCGAAATCGGGATCGTCGAAAACACCCTCTCGAATTCACGATGACCCGCAGAAGTCTCGACCCGCCACCCCGAGTCGACCTGCCGCAATCCCGTGACCGGTGTCGAGGTCGACAATCGACCGCCACGTTCGACAAAATCCTCGGCAAACGACTCGGCAATCCGACCAAATCCCCCGTTTGGGTAATAGAAGGATGCACCCCGACGGCTTCCCCCACCAAACCACACTTGCCGAGCCATGCGGCGGATGATCTGCCAGGGCGATCGGACCGAGACGCGGCGACGAGCCTGCTCGGCATCAATGTCACCCGGCTCGCGACCCCACAACTTGCGAGCCATCGGAAAGTAGAACTCGCGACACAACGTCGTCCCCAGCTGACTTTCAAGCGTCGAGGCAAACGAGTCGGCTGCCTCGTACCGCGGTCGCACAAACATGTCACGCAACAATCCGCACTTGATCCGCCACGGTAATCCCAGCACGGCATCCAGCGGCCGCAGCGGAAAACCGATGAAGCGGCCACCCAGGACAATCCGACCGTGTCGCGGTCGACGATGCAACACACCGGGCATCAACTCCCGCAGTACCTCCAGGATCTCCGGATCGATACTCGGATGCAGGCGGTGGCTGCCGTGATCGAAGACGACTCCCTCGAGCGAAAAACTGGCCGCCAGACCTCCGACGGCCGCGTTGGCTTCGAAGAGCTCGACGTCGATCGAATCCGCTGCCTGGCCGGCCACGATCTGCCGAGCCAGCCCGACTCCTGCAGGTCCTCCACCCAGGATCGCCACGCGGAGTGTCATGACTGCAGCTCCGCATGGCGAGGCGACCGGACCGCGGGCATCTCTGAGGAAGGATCACCCGGGCCCATGTAGAGGTCGTGCCAGGTCAGAAAATTCAGCAGGCCCCATAGAGGCCGACCATGGTCGAATCGACCCGACTGGTGCTGCTCCCAAAGATTCCCGATGGAGTCTGAATTCAACACCCCACCCGCCGTCGCAGACTCGCTCAACAGAATCTCAGCCGCCCACTCCTTCAATTCGGCCGTCAGCCATCGCGAATAAGGCATCTCCAGTCCCACCTTCTTCCGCGACAGGATCTCCTCGGGAAGACGGCCAACCAGGCCGCGACGCAGCAACTGCTTCCCGCAGAGACCACGCAGCTTCAGCGACGGCGGCCAACCCACCAATCGGCGAGCCAGCGCGATGTCGGTAAACGGCACCCGAGCCTCCAGGGAATGAACCATCGTCATCCGGTCGTTCTTGACCATCAGGTCATCAGGCAGAAACACCCTGCGGTCAATCTCCAGCAGACCGTCGAGCGGGTCGACCGCAGTCGAAGATTCGTAGAGCGAACGGAACAGCGAGGCGGTCGTGGCCACAGGGGTATTGCTCGTGATCAGCTCGCGGCGAGCGTCCTCGCTCAACACCTCACGCCAGAAACAGTGCGACTCTGGAATCCCCAACTCGACACCACGGATGAACCGCTTCGCCTTGAACTCGAAACTCAACTTGCGGTGCGAGACCGGCAGCAGGTCGACCAGCGGACGAATCAGACCGCGGCGCAGCACTCCGGGAACACGCCGCATCCGCAGCCGGGCACGGCACGCCGCGTGAGTGTCGTACCCGGCGTGCAACTCGTCACCGGCCTCCCCCGACAGCAACACGGTGACGTGGTCCCGAGCCGACTCGGCCAGCAACCAGGTCGGAACCGCCGATCCGTCGGCATACGGCTCGTCGATCGCCGATACCGCCGACCTCAGTACCTCGATCACACGCTCAGGTCTCACACGGATCTCGTGGTGCTCGGTCCCCAGGCTCTGGGCAACCTGCCGAGCTGCAGGCGATTCGTCGAAGCTCGGGTCGTCGAAACCCAGCGAAAATGTGTGGAAGCCGCCGTCGCCACGGAGCTCGGCGTACAGCGCAGCCAGGGCACTCGAGTCGAGGCCACCCGAGAGCATCACTCCGACGGGAACGTCCGAGACGAGTTGTCGTTGGACCGCGGCACGTAACAGCTCGGTCGACTCCGCCGCCGCCTGCTCGATCGACTCGTGGGCCACACCGTCGCCGGCGGCCAGCTGACCGAACTCCCCCTCGCCCAAGACCCGGGCCTCCAGGCCGACCTCCAACCACGTACCAGGGGCCAGTTCCCGGATCCCGGCAAACGCCGTGCGCGACCCGGGAATGTAGTTCAGGCCGAAGAAGTGGTGCAGCGACTCGAGATCGATCTCGGGCCGAAACCCCGGCACCTCCAGCAACGCCTTGATCTCTGATGCAAACCAGAAACACCCGTCGTGCTCGAGCAGAAACAGCGGCTTGATGCCAAACCGATCACGCGCCAGCAGCAGCCTCTGAGTCCGATTGTCCCAGGCGGCCAGGGCGAACATCCCATCGAATTCGTCGAGGACACCGTGGCCGGACTGTTCGAGCAGGTGCAGCACCACCTCGGTGTCACTCCGCGACCGAAACGACCCGACCTTCCGCTCCAGGTTCCGCTCCCGTTTCAGTTCCCGGAAGTTGTACAGTTCCCCGTTCCAGACCAGGGTCGTGGCACCCGACGGACTCTGCATTGGCTGGCGTCCGGCTGTCGAGAGGTCAATCACACTCAATCGACGATGAGCCAACCCGCAGCGACCGTCCCAGGCCAGGCCCGCATCGTCGGGTCCGCGATGGGCCAGTCGGGCCGACATCCGCTCGAGTACTTCGGTCGGATCCCATCCGTCCCGGCTCGTTCCACGCCCGATTACGACTCCTGCCAATCCGCACATCGTCGATTCAGACCTCTCCCGACTCGGAGTGCGTCCGCTCGGTTCGCAGGCGGGCCGGAAGGTAATCCGCTCCCCGCCGACTGTCCCGCCGTGCCATGCTCTCGGCCATCATCCCCATCAACAGCGTCTGCACCGCGACCAGAAACAGGACGACCACAGAAGTCGAAACCGTCTCGGTCTCCAGCAGGTCACCGGCACCCCCAGCACCCCCCTTGCCCGCCGCCACGCTGATGTCCCAGGCCAACTTGACTCCCCCAAGGAAAAAACTGGCCAGCGCCATCGGAGCAAACACCCGCAGCGGCCGGAACAGGATCGAGAGCCGAGTGACCAGCGACAGGAACCCGAAGAAGTCCCAGGCAACAAGCTTCGAATGACCCACCCGCTGGCGGTACTCGATCGGACGGTAGACCACCGCCAGCCCGTCACACAACGAGGCGATGGTCAGCGTGGTGGTGAAGCTGAAGCGTTCCGAGAGGATCGGCAGGTACTGGGCGACCAGGGATTTCCGAAAGACCCGTAGCCCCGAATTGAGATCGGGGATCGAGATGCCGGTGACGAACCTGGCCAGCCCGCGCAGAAATGCCTTCGCCGGTCGCCGCACCAACGGGATCGCCGCGGGGTGACCCGAACGGTCGCCAACCACCATGTCCACTCCGGCCAGGGCCTCGACCAGACCGGGAATCGCCTCGGCCGGGTACGTGCCATCGGCGTCGATGATCGCAATCGTCTCGAAACGAGCTGCCTGGATACCGGTCTTTAGAGACGCCCCATAGCCGAGGTTACGGTCGTGCCGCACCAATCGGACTCCCGACACACCGGACTCAACAACCACCTCGGCCGTACCATCATCCGAGGCGTCATCGACGACGACGATCTCGACCAGCCGATCCCAGCCTTCAGCCATCGCCTGCAGTTCCGACAGCACCACACCCAGGCCTTCGCGTTCACGGAACGCCGGAACCACCACCGTCACGCCACCCGCTTCACTCATCGGCCCGATCCCCCGCCCGACCCATTGCCCGAATCCCGTTCGAGCCGGCCCAGGTTCAGTTTCGCGGCCTGGAAATCGGGATCGACCGCCAGGGCCTGCCGCCACGAGTCAGCCGCCTTCCTGGGCCGTTCCTGATCGAGGTAGGCCAAGCCGAGGTTGGTCCACGCCTCGGCGTAGTCCGGCGACAACCCCACGGCTGCCTCGAAGTGGCCGGCCGCGTCTTCGAATCGCCCTTGCTCGGCGCGGATCATGCCCAGGTTGTTGTGGGCTTCGGCGAGTCGCGGATCGAGTTCCAGGGCGTGGCCACAGGATACGGCGGCCTCGTCGAGTCGGCGCTGGCGAGCGACCACGAATCCCAGGTGGTTCCAGGCTTCGGCGAAGGATGGCCTGGCGTCCACGGCCTTTCGAAACGACGCCTCGGCCGCCGCCATGTCACCACGGTGAAACAAGATCCGCCCCTTCCCGTCGTGGGCCTCGGAATACTCCGGTTGCAGTTCGAGCGCCCGGTCGAGGTGCAATTCAGCGCCCGGGTCGTCTCCGTCCTCGAGCAACACGCCGGCCAGGCTGAGGTGCGCCTGGGCCGAGGTTGGCACCGCCGCGACCCATTGTCTCAAAAAGCCATCGTGACTGCGATAGGCCGTGCCCCGCGACCAACCCACCAGGGCCAGGCCGCAGACGACCGTCACCGCAGCAAACCTCGCCAAGCCACGTCGACGACCGCCGACCTCGACCTCCGCCCCCCATAACGCCAGTAATGCCAACCCCGCCAGCGGCACCGTGGCCAGGAAGCCATAGCGTTCGGCCAACAGAGTCTGCTGCCCAACCAGGTTGGCCGTGGGCGCGATCACCAGCACAAACCAACCCAGCCAAAACAACACCACCCGCCCCGTTCCGCTCTGGCTCGAGGCACACCGCCACCAGACCGCACATCCGAAGAGCCCCAGGATCAGCATCGCCACCGGACCCCGCAACGGGTGCCACCACATCGAGAGATCCGGTTCATAGACCAGCGACCAGCCCGGAGCCAGCAGGGTCTGCAGCGTGTAGCCGATCGACTGCAACGAAGCCAGCGGATTGTCCAGAACCGCCAGCCGATGCTCGCCCGTCCCGCCAAACAGGGACCAGCGGATCGTCAGGTATCCCGCCCACAGGACCGCCGCGGGAAGGTGTCGACGGATCCAGGCCCGGGCGGAATCCAGCCGCGAGCCGACCAGGCCCAGCAGGTCGGCCCAGATGAACAACACCGGCACCACCACCGCCTGCTCGCGGCACAACAGACCCACCGTGGCCAATCCCCAGGCCATCACCACCCACAGGCGGCCCCCTGGCCCGTCGCTGCGCAGCCAGGCGGCGACCGCCAGCGTGATCGCCACGGCCGCCAACAGCGTTTCACGCCCCGATGACACCGGATAGACCGCACAGGCGGCGACCGGATGCAGTGCCGCGACCATCGAACCCACCGCCGCCGCCGGCCAACTCAATCGCAAACAACTCGACAACAGCAGCCAGAACACCGACGCCACGAAACACGCCGCCAGCAGCACGTTGACCGCGTGAAACGGCACCGCCGAATGACCGTGCAACGCGGTCTGCACATCGATGGTCAACCAGGTCAGCGGACGGTAGTACGGCAGATTGTCGGCCTGGCGGCTCGTGAAAATCGAAACCCACTCGCTCCACCCCGTCGGCACATTTCGTGAATGGACCACCAGGTAGTCGTCGTAGATGAAGCCACACCCAAGCGCCGGCAGGTAGACCACGATCACCACCGCGGCCAGGCCACAGGCGATCGGGCCCGGCAATCCGCGAGCGGGGGATGGGTGCATCGTGACGGCCCCGCGACTGCAGCCGGATGGATGGCCGGGCAGGTGACGAGTGGAGTGGCGGAATCGTGTTGAACCTCGAGTATAGGAGATGACCGACCCCGTCTGGGGCTCTCACCGCATTTCCTACACGATCGCTGGATTCGCACTCAGGTTCTTCGCCGGTTATGCTGCTCGGGTCCCGGTCTTGAGACCTCCACGATGACCAATCAGAGAATGAAGCTGGGCATGTTTGTCATGCCCGTCCACGATCCGGACAAGCCGCTGGCACAGTGCTTCGACGAAGACCTCGAACTGGCGGTCAAGTGCGAAGAACTGGGCTTCGATGACTTCTGGGTCGGCGAGCATCACTCGTCGACCTACGAGAACATCGCAATGCCCGAGATCTTCCTGGCACGCGTGTTGGGGGAAACCTCTCGGATCCGCATCGGACCGGCACCGGTCTGCCTGCAGTACCACCACCCCGTCCACGTCGCCAGCCGACTCGCTTTCCTCGATCACCTCTCCCACGGTCGGCTCAACGTCTGCTTCGGACCCGGGGCAATCCCGACCGACATGGAGATGTTCGGAGTCGATCCCAAGGAGTCCGGGAGACGGGTCGTGGAGGCCATCAACATCATCCTCGACATCTGGACCAGCACCCCACCGTATGACTTCGACGGCGACTTCTGGTCGATCCAGCTGGCCGAGAACCTCGACCCCGAAATGGGCCTCGCCGGCATCCACCCTCCACTGCAAACTCCCCACCCGCCGATCTTCACGCCCTGCATCAGCCGCGATTCGATCGGGCTCCGCAAGGCCGCTGCTCGAGGCTTCCGCCCGATCAGTCACCACATGATCGGCACCGACGTGTTGAAGAACCACTGGGACACTTACTCGGAGGGCTGCCGCGAAGGTGGCCTGGAACCCGACCCCACCCACTGGTGCGTCTCCAGAAACGTCTATGTCGCCGACACGACCGAGGAAGCGCTGGCACGGGCTCGAGTCAATTCGATGGGTCGATGTATCGAGTACATCGTCGAGTTGACTCGACGCGGGGACGCCCTGGACCTCTGGAAACGGACGCCCGATCAGCCGGATCACGAATTGACGCTTGACTACTTCCTCGACGAGGTGATCATCGCAGGTGATCCCGATGAGGTGACTTTGCAGTTGAAGAACCTGCGGAGCGAGATCGGGGCATTTGGCACGCTGGTGCTGGTGGCTCACGACTTCGACGATAAGGCCGATTGGCTGCACAGCCTCGATCTGTTCGCACACGAGGTGCTGCCGGCATTTGAGAACGACTGAGAGCAGAGTGGGCGGGACGGAACCGCCACGGGGTTGAAGCGACCAGGAGGGTCGGCGCGGTGTCTCGAGAGACGATCCTGATCACCGGCGGAGCCGGCAACCTGGCTCGCCAGTTGACCGACGAGTTGGCCGCGACCGGGCACCGCATCGTGCTGGTCGACCTGCCGCCGGCCGATCCGGGATCGCCTCACGAGTACCACGTTGCCGACATCGGCGATCGCGAGCGGATCGACTCGATCCTGGCCGAGGTCCGGCCCGACCGGGTGATTCACTTCGCCAGCCTGCTCTCGGGTGGCTCCGAAGATGATCGGACCCGCGCGTGGCAGGTCAACGTCGACGGAGCGTTCGGGCTCTTCGAAGCCGCGCTGGCAAGAGGCGTCGGCTCGATCTTCTTCCCCAGCTCGGTCGCCGCCTACGGCAGCCCGCTGCCCGAAATCGTGCCGCCGGATCAGCCCCAGTGGCCCACCGGCCTCTACGGGGTCACCAAGGCCTGCGTCGAACGACTGGGGGTCTACTACCACCGCAAGTTCGGACTCGACTTCCGCTGCCTGAGGCTGCCGGTGGTCGTGTCGCGGTTCGCTCCAGCAGGTGCCGCCAGCGCTTACGCCTCGAGGTGCTTCGTCGAGGCCGCCACCGAGCACAAGTTCACCTTCCGAGTCCGCCCCGAAACGCGACCATCGCTGATCTATGTCAAGGACGTGCTCGCGGCGGTGCAACGGCTGATCGAAGCCCCCTCCGAAGAGCTCACCCGCCGAGTCTACAACCTCCAGGCACTCTCACCCACCGCCGCAGAAATCTGCCAGGCGATCTCCCGTCGAGTGCCCGAAGCAGAACTGGATTTCGATCCCGACTCCGAGACGGTGCAGTTGATCGAGAGTTGGCCGGTGCGGTTTGACGATACAGCCGCAAGGACCGACTGGGGCTGGGCTCCCCGTTTCGATCTCGACACCCTGGCCGACGACTTCCTCGAGGAGCTGCTGGATGGCGATACGGATGGACGCCACCTACGCGGAACTGCTTGACCGGGCAGCTCGCTCACACGCGGCCAACCGGAATCCCGCCGGCATCTCGGAGACCGACGTCGCCCGGGCGAGGTTGTACTGCTACGGCTACCGGGGCCAGGTGATCGGCACCTTCCACGCCACCCGGGTGGCACTCGACGAGCACCCCCCCGCCGCCGGTGAAGCCGCCGCGTGGCGAGTCAGGGCCACCGATGCCCTGGCCGACCTCGCCGACCTGGCCATGGACCCGATCCCCGACGATTATCGAGCCGTCATCTCCACCCTGCACCATTATCACGCCGGGGTCCGCCGTACTCTCGAGAGCCTCGAACACGAATCGGCCATCGCACACAACGTGCACCTCGCAAGAATCACTTCGCTGTTTCAAACGACGATTGAAACGATCAGCAACTGCGGCGGGCTGCCCTGTGCCCAGGACACCCATGCTCCTGAACAGGCCAGCTTCCTCGTGCCCAACCTGGGAATCTCGATCGTACCGCTGGTCTATGGCGACTTTCACTCGTGGAATCTTGCCTGGCTCGACGGCGACGAACGCAACGTGCCCACTCACCAGCACGAACGCGGCGTCGAAATCCACCTCGGTTACGAACCAACCCACGGCGAAACCGTGCTCGGCGAAGTCCGCTGCCGCTGCGACGACGGATACGCGATGCCGATCCCGCCCCAGACCCGCCACGGCTGGGTCAACACCAGCGAGGACCCGCATCACGTCCCCTTCATCTTCGGGTCACTGGACCACGGAGGTTGGGGCGTGTTCCTCGACGTCGAAGCCCGCACCGAACCGGTCGCGACACTCGAGTTGGTCCCGCGAGACGGACCCGAGTTTGCCGAGATGATCTACTTCGAACGTGAACTCGAACGACTCGCCCAACCCGGCGACACCGCGAGGGATGTCCTGATCGCTCATGCCGTCACCGACCGGGACGGCACCGGAGGACTCGAATTGGCCGCGTCCCGGGTCGGTCCCCAACGACTGGTCTTCGACGATGTACGATACCGGATCGTGTCGATCGCTCGAGGCAGCGGCCGGGTACGGATCGCGGGTATCGAACGGGCCGTCGAAGAGCACGACCACTTCGGCATCCCAGCCGGGATATCCGCCGAGTTGATCCCGACAGGTGACAGGACCCTGGTCGTTCTCGATGCGACCATCCGCACCGATCAGCCCCCCGCGGGCGACTGAACCAACCGCTCGGCGATCTTGCAACCGGGCAACGCGCGTCGCAGTTCGGCCACTCCCTCAGAAGTGACCCGCGTTCCGTCCAGCCGCAAGAGTCTCAGTGTCTTGAGCTCCTCGAGAGTCGAGAGTCCCGCGTCGCTGACCCGGGTCTCAGAGAGATTCAACACATTCAGCCGCGGGAGTTTCGCGAGGTGGACCAGGCCGGCGTCGCCCACGGAGGTTCCCGAGAGACTCAACAGGCGGAGACGCTCGAGGCCCGCGACCGGCTCGATCGCCGTGTCAGTGATGCCCAGCCCCGAGAGTCCCAGGCCCTCGAGTTGCGGCAGATCCGCGATCCACCGGATCCCCTCGGCGCTGATCCGAGGACCCTCCAGCACCAGCCGCTTGAGTGACTTCAATCGGACCAGGTGAGACAACCCGCGGTCAGTCACGTCGAGTCGTCCGAGGCTAAGGCCGGTGAGGTCGGGAAAACTGGCCAACTGCTTCAAGCCCGCGTCACTGATCGGAGCCTTGTGTAGGTGCAGCCGCTTGAGACCGTTGACCCCGGCCAGCTTCGGCAGCCCCTCGTCGGTGATATAGATCCCCTGCAGGAACAACTCGCGAACCGTCCCCTCACCCCCCTCGACAATCCGCACGACCGGCAGGTCGGCATCGATTCGACCGGGTCGGCCGTCGCGGCGACCGGCCGCGTCGGCTTCGAGCAGCTGCAGGGCCCCCAGCACGTTTCCACCGGCAGCCGTAAGCGCTTCCAGCAGGGCGTCCTTGGGGGCCGGTCCCAGACCGGCGAGTTGACCCGATCGAGGCGGCGGGGCCGTCTCATCGGCCAGCGGGTCGGTACAGCCCACACCGGGTCCCGAAAGGACACAGCACAACGCCACGATCGACCCGGCTCTTCGAATTGTCAGACTGGAGGAGTCGTTCATGATCGCCAACCCGGCCTCAGTTACCGCGCAAGAAAAATCCCGGGAACAGCCGGTCCCAGGGGGGCGAAGGACTCGAACTGCTCCCGGGACCGATTGGTTTGCCGTGTGAGCGCGCGGACAGTAGGTCTTTCGCCAAAACACGTCAAGCAGAATCTCGTCACTTTCCCGACAACGCCAGTGATTCGACGTGCACGCCGGCCACGTTCAACCAGCCACTGATCAACTGCGCCACGAGCACCAGCACAATGCAGCCCAGCAACACGCGCCGTCGATACAAGTCGGCTCCCCGACACGCCATCGCCGCCCCCAGCCCGACAACCAGGGCCACGGCAAGCACCAAGCCCAGCCGTAGCCA
>Ga0310123_10002575_pt1 | contig 14399 bp, 11 predicted proteins | sample CB6_AW_1057_MG_FD_203505 | JGI IMG/M metagenome (GOLD analysis project Ga0310123, IMG submission 203505) | Marine microbial communities from Western Arctic Ocean, Canada - CB6_AW_1057 | ecosystem: Environmental > Aquatic > Marine > Oceanic | place: Canada: Western Arctic Ocean | collected... | reverse complement strand
CGATCCTGTGGCGCAGATGCAACTGCCACGAATTCATCTATTCATACCTGATGGGCTACAGGCGAATGATCTTGGAGGCGACCACTTTTTCTGGTCGGAGCGAGATGAGGAAACGTTTTGCTCTGAGCATGGTTTGACGCAGACTGATCCAGAGTTTGATCAGGTGATCGGTGAGCACGATGCTAGCTCACGGGCGCAGCGTCAGGTAACCCGCAGGGAACTGCATGAGGTCAAAAAACTGGAGCAATTTTTTCTGCGGCTACAAGAGTTGGGCTTCGAAGTAGGTGATCTATTCCTGGCTCCTGCTGAATCCATTTCCGGCGAGGCGTGTCCTGCTCGATACGAACTGCACGTTGGTAGCAGTGATCAGTCGCCCATAGTCATTCCGGTGCCCAATCTCCTCCACCTCCTGGACGGGATCCTTGAAGTAGGTAAACTTGGTATCGATATTAAACGCTTCAAAGGTTTGGGCGAGATGGATGCTGATCAGTTGTGGCAAACCACGATGAATCCCGAAAATCGGGTTCTGCTGCGAGTGACCTGGGACACTGCCAGCGAGGCCGAGCAGTTGTTCAGTGTGCTCATGGGCGAGGAAGTCGAGCCGCGGCGTCGATACATCGAGGACCATGCACTCGAAGTAAAGAACCTAGATGTCTGATGTTATGATTTGGTTCTCGTGTATTTGCCCCAAGGCCCGTGCCGCTGAAAATTAGATCAAATGTGTGATGGGACGCCACTTGGTGCGGAGAAACTGGCTTCAGTTCCATCGCGGCGAAGCTGCGGGCAGAGTGATCTGGGCTATCGTTTCGAGAACTGGAAACGCCGCCTTGCTCCGCGTTGACCGTACTTTTTACGCTCGACTTCGCGAGGGTCACGAGTCAGATATCCCTTCTCTCGCAACGTGGGTTCTAGTGTCGGATCATAGCTTTTCAGTGCCCGGGCCACACCGAGAAGAATGGCTTCAGCCTGTCCTGTGATGCCCCCCCCATGTACGTTGACATAGACATCCAGACCATTTTCAGTTTCGGTGTCCTGAAGACAAATCCGGCAGGCATTGCGATGTTGCGGTTCGGAGAAGTAATTCTCAATTTCGCGTCGGTTGACTAGGAATTGGCCTTTACCTTTTTCCTGGGCCGGCCTCACTCGGACTCGTGCAACGGAGCTTTTACGCCGGCCGGTTCCCCATACAAAACCACCGCGATCCGGTTTGGCAGGGGCGGTGGGGGTTGCGGTTAGCCCGGTGTCGGTATCGGCCGAGGGTGGAGGAGTTGTTTTGGTGTTGGTGTCTTGTTCCATGGGGAGGCGTGCGCTTGGATTAGAAGAGGCTGAGCGGTTGTGGTTTCTGAGCTTGATGCGGATGCTCCGATCCGGCGTATACCTTCAGCTTCTTGAGCATTCCGGTTGCGAGGCGATTCTTTGGAAGCATACGGCGTACAGCTCGGTGTAGAAGCAGTTCCGGCTTTGTTTCAAGAACTTGTCGGTAGCTGCGTGTTCTCCGACCACTGGGATGGCCTGAGTAGGTCTGATAAACCTTTTGGTCGAGCTTATTACCGGTCATGCGGATCTGCTGGGCATTGGTTACTACGACGTAGTCTCCAACATCGACGTGGGGGGTGTACTGTGGTTTGTGCTTACCCATCAGGAGGACGGCCACACGACTGGCGAGTCGCCCCAGTATCTGGTCAGCAGCATCTACATGATGCCAATTCTGCGGCACCTGGCCCTTTCGTGCGTGGTAAGTTTGACGATTCATCTCCGGATCGCCTAGCCTAGAAGTTAAGGCAGATTCTCATAAAACCGAGCCTGTCAGTCTAACCTTGGCACGCCAGGTGTCAAGCCGGAGAGGCGGATGGCTGCTGAAGGCCAGATTGGCTGCAGTGGCCTGGTGCAATTAAATATCAGCGGGGCGATGCAACGGGGGCGTGTCGCCTGCTAGCTTGATCAGGCGTCGGGCTGTTCAAGCACGGAGAGTTCAGGGACCGCCTGCGGGTCGAATACTCGCTGGGTCCGGCTCAGTAGCAGGCGGAAGACCAGTAAGAGCAGCAACGCCATCGTGGCCATGGAGCCCAAGGCGATGCCGGCAACCTTCAATTGCTCTTTCTGGGTGGGAATTTCGGTGCGGGACACCGCTTGGATGATTCGCGTCGTTTCGGTACGGTTTTGAGCCCGATCTGCTGCCATGCGATATTTGAGATAGGAATCACCTACTGCTTCCAATACGGCTACGGCCTGTTTGTTATCGGTGGCACGATAGGTCAGCAGGAGATTGGGTGGCTGGCCTGTGATGGTCAGGTGCTGGGCGAGGTGTTCACCCAGCACCGGGACACTGGTCAGTGAGTGGACCCCACGCTTGTCCAGTTGGCGTGCCGTTTCGGTCAGTATCCGCTCACCGATCAGTGCCTTCTGCTGCTGAGCGAGCCAAAGGTCGTTGGATTCGGGTTCGTCAGTCGACTTGACCTCCAGCACCATGGTAGATTGCCACCTTGATGGCACCAGCTTGATGCCCAGCCGGTAGCTGAATGCGGACATCATGAGTCCAGCGATGATCAGGCCGATCATCGTGTTCGTTGCTTTGCCTGTCGCCCAGCGTTTGGCCATTTCCTCTTCGGAGGACTCAAGAAATTTCTTGACCTCGATGAGCATCTGGCGTTCCCTGGCGATTCCGGCGAATTGGGCGCTGCTAGATGCGGTTTGAGCCTCGGCCTTTTGGATCGCCTTTGATCGCTCTCGCAGCAGTTTTCGGTAACGTTGCAGTTTTTGCCGACGATGTTTCAGAGCCCCGTGAGCTCCCTGGATATGAGTTTCATGTTGGCCGACTTGTTCTCGTTCCTGCTGGATCCTTTCGAGTTGCTTCTCGAACTGAGCCTGCTTTAATTGGAGCTCTTCCCGTTCGGTAGACAGTGGGTCCTTGTCCGTGGCGATGGCGTTCTGGATTGAGCTCTGCGCCGCTTCGAGTGCGACCATCAATTTCTCTAATTCCGCCCCGCGATCAGCCAATTCTTGTGTCTGTGCTTGTAATCGTTTTTCTTTGGCATCCAGTTGTGACGATCGGTCTTTCAGGTGGGCAACCTGATCTTGCAGTTTGCCTGCGGGCTGGGCCAAGCCAGTGGCCTGCTGTTCAATCTTGACCTCCCGGCGCCGCAGCGACTCTGTTTTCTGTTCGATTTCGTGTGCCCGGTCGTCCAGTTCCCGACTGCGGGTCTCAAGAAATTCGCTACGTTGCTGTAGCTTGACCCGACTCTTCTCCATCTCGGCTGTGGTGACATTTGTCTGGTGGACATCGGTCAGTTGGAGTGCAGCCATGGAAGCGGCCTGTTCGGCCAGCTCGGTTCGGGCCCGTTCTAATTGCTGCTGCTGGACATCAATCGCTTCTGATCGCAGCTTGAGGTTGAACCGTTCGGTTTCATACAGGCGATTCTGCTCTAAGAGGTCCGCCTTGAACTGTTCGGTCTTGGACTGATCAGTTTCGAGTGATTCGATCTGTTGCAGGACGACAGCTCGGTCCGTCTCGAGCTGTTTTCGCAGTGCATTGGTCTGGGCACGCTGTTCATCGATTTCAGCGTGCCGACTCTGGTATTTCTGCCATTGCTCTTGAAGCTCTTTCTCTCGCTGGTCGAGCTGCTGTTTCTGATTCTGGCATTCATCGCCGAGCTGGTTCATCGCGGCTTTCTGCTCGCGGAACTTCACCCAAGCTTCATCTATTTTCTGCCGGTTCTCGGTGATCTGAAGTCGTGTCTGTTCGAGTTGTTTCTGCTCCGTTTCCAGGTTTTCCCGGTGCTGCTCAAGCTCGTTTTGCTTGTCTTGCAGGTCGGCTCGGGCCTGCCCCATTTCGTTCTGATTCCGGGTCAGCTGCTGCTCACGCTGCTCGAGTTTGTCGGTGCGTTGCTCCAACTGCTCGGCTTGGCCCCGACAGTGTTCGGCGTGCTGATCGTTCTCAACCTGCCATTGTTTAAGTTTGCCCAGACGCTCCTCAAGATCGCCCAGTAAGCCCATGACCTGATCGGTATTTGGGGCGTCAGTTGCCTGGGGTGGGGTGTGTTCTGCGCTCATAGATTTGTCTCGACCGGGGTATGCTTGGTAATTTGATCGGATTGAATTGCAAGGAACCTGAGCTGTAGAACTGTAAAATTGCACCCAACCGATTTAATCGGACATCGCGGAGCGAACAACCATTGTGACCCGGTGCCTTTGCAGGTTTGCGGTATGACTATGTCCGATAACGATTCAACCCAAGCGGCGATGTCTCTGGACGAGGTATCCTTCGGATACGAGCCAGGCACAGCCGTTTTGCACAAGATCAGTGGGGTGCTGCCCGCAGGTCGCGTATGTGCCCTGATCGGGCCAAACGCGGCGGGAAAGTCGACGCTGCTGCGTCTGATGCTTGGTCACTTACGGCCGTGGACGGGCCACGTTGTGCTGCGGGGGACCGATGTGCTCCGATTGCCCGAGAAGCACCGGGCTGCTCTGGTTAGCTTTGTTCCGCAGCGCGGCTCGATCGCATTCACATTTACCGTTCGCCAAGTTGTTGAAATGGGCCGATTTGCTCTTGGTCCGGATCCTGATGCCGCAGACATGGCATTGAAGACATGTGACCTGGAGGCGGTGCAGCAGCGAGTCTTCGGTCACCTGTCTGTGGGTCAGCAGCAGCGAGTCCTGCTCGCCAGAGCGATGGCGCAGTCACGGGGTTTTGGCCAGGTCATGCTGCTCGATGAGCCTACGAGCGCGATGGATCTGCATCACGTATACCAGTGCATGGACCGGCTCGTACAACTAGCGAGATCTGGGCTGGCAGTACTGGTTGTATTGCACGATTTGAATCTGGCAGCTCGTTATGCCGACGAAGTGTGGCTGATGGATGGCGGTCGGCTTGTCGCTGCCGGATATTGGGCGGATGTGTTGTGCCGTGAAATCCTCGAGCCGGTATATCGGGTGACGTTGCAGACGCTGACCGTAGAAAATTCAACCCGGCCTCTGTTCTGGGCCGAGCCGATTGGTACACTATTGTCATGACCTTGGGCTCTGACCTCTTGGTATTCGGCATGGACTTGGGCGATGTGTTGTACATCGCCATCTTTTTAATTGTGGTTTTCGGGGGCTGGGCCACCAGTATGATCAAGCAGCTGGCGGCTCGACGCCAGGCAGCTGAGCGGGCCCGGACCAGTGGCCCAGCGAGTCGGCTGGACGAACTGGCTGCCAAACGTCGTGCCCAACGTCAGATGGCTGGCCGAGGCGTGGCCGAGGGAACCACTTCAGTATCATCCGAACCGGAAAACATGACCATGGCTGAGCGCATTGCACGGGCCCAGGCCAAGGCACAGTATGAGAAACGGGCCGCGGACCTACGCCAACAGAAAAAGGCTCCGCGGCAGCCGCAGCAGCCACAAGCACCGTCCCGGACTGCCCCGCCTCAGCCCGTACGAAGTGTCCCATCAACCCGGCAGCGCCCATCTTCGCAGTCCCGAGAGGAGTTTCAGGTTCGGCGTACTGAGCAGGTGCGACGCCAGCATGTGCAGCAAGCCCGGAAACAGTCTCGGCCGCCTGTGGGGGCCGCGAGGCCGGCGCCGGTGTCAGCATCCATGCAGAACGTAGCCGCCGAACATGAGCCACTCGATACGGGCATGTCCATCGTACACCGACACATCAGTGATGCTCCATCGACAGAGGGCACACACCGCCGCGTGCAGCGTGGAATGAGATTGAACATCAACCGGATGAAGCAAAGCGATTGGCACCGGGCAATCGTGGTTAAGGAGATCTTGGATTCACCTCTCGCGCTGCGTTTCTAAGCCAGATCGCGGTTGGAATAGAGCCACCTGGCGGCTTTGAAGTCCCGGGCCGGCATGCTTGAGTTCACAACTGATCGGCATGGCGGTGGATGGGGCGCGATTTATTTTCCTGGGAAGTACACTGGGGCAATGCTGGCTGCACTGGGCCGAATTGCCGTCAACACCGGCGACATCACTAACCCGCCTGGGTCATGGGAGGTTGATGCAATCATCAATGCTGCCAATGAATCGTTGCTTGGCGGTGGCGGCGTTGATGGGGCAATCCATCGAGGCGCTGGTCCGCGTCTGCTTGAGTACAACCGCACATTGGGCGGTTGCCCCACGGGGCTGGCCAGAATCTCACCGAGCTTCAACCTGAGCGTACGCGGGATCCGGCACATCATCCACACCGTGGGTCCGGTTTGGCACGGTGATGCGCAGGCCAAGCTGGGTCAGACCCTGGAGGATGTGTTGCTGGCCTCCTGTTACCAGCAGTGCCTTGACCTTGCTGCAACCCATGACGTCCAGACACTTGCGTTTCCGGCCATCAGCACTGGGGCGTATCGGTTTCCCAAGAACCGAGCTGCGAAAATTGCCATCGGGCACGTACTGGGTTACCTCGAAACCAATCAGCGGCCAGGACAGGTTATCTTTTGCTGTTTTAATGATGCAGACACTGCCGTATACCGAGAGGTTATTGATACGCGGGAACAGTGGATGTTCGGCCGCAGTCGCGTGTGACATGAGGGGATAAACTTCCAAGGACCTTGAAGGCAAAGAATCGATATGTGGCAGTAACACCCGAAACGCTCAAGCATATTGCGGACATGCGTTGCCTAATTGCAGATGGTGGCGCAGCGGCAGTCTTGCAGCAGATCACACGTCTAGCCAAGGAACAGCCGGTTTATGAAGCACTGAAGCTCTTAGGTGAGTGCCACTTGGCTCGTGGCGACACTCAATCGGCCGTCGTGCCCTTTGGCCGCGGCTACCGGATTGACCGACCATGCCGAGCCTGCCGCCCTGCTGGCTCAGGTTCTTCTGGAGATTGGGCGCAAGGACGAGGCACTTCTGATCGCCAAGCGAGTTCTTCGTGGGGATCCACGGAATCATCAGATGTTGCGCATCGTGCAACAGGCCAGCTAACTTGGTATTGGGCTCACCAGGCCTGTTTCATCGTGGATTGGACACACAAGCAACTTGCGCAGGACGGACAGCAGGGTGGCTTGTGGTTCTAGGTACCGGGCGGGGGGCCTGTAGTAGATCGTTTTATCGTCCAAGGTAGTAATCCGGCCAGCAGAACCGGCTATTACCTGACCCAGGTGCGCGGTGTGGCACACGGTGAAGATCAGGTCAGGCGGCTCAAGTTTGATGCGGGCGATGCCCAGGATGGTTGCGGCGATGCGAAGTTCGGTAAGGGCAAACAGGGCCTGGGCGGGTGGTGGCGGATCCCCATAGGCATCTTGAAGGCTACCGATGACCGATTCAAGTGATTCAAGGGTGATGGCGCGACTCAGGCGACGATAGGCTTCCATCCGGAACTTGTCACTGGAGATATACCGCTTGGGAATTACTGGCGTCGGATCACTGAGTTTGATCTCAAGATGCGTCTTTGCAGGCTCAATGACAGGCTCATGGCGCAGTCGACGGGTTTCCTGTTCCAGCAGCCGGCAATACATTTCATAACCGACCGCGGCGATGTGTCCGGACTGCTCGGCACCCAGCAGATTACCTGCTCCACGGATTTCAAGATCTCGCATTGCGATCTTGAATCCGGCACCCAGCATGGCGTACTGTTCGATTGCACGGAGCCGTTTTGTTGCCGATTCGGTAACCGGACGTTCCTCGGGTAGCAACAGGTAGCAATATGCACGGTGCTTGTAGCGTCCGACCCGGCCACGTAACTGGTGGAGATCTGCCAATCCAAAGTGATCGGCCTGGTTGATGAACATGGTGTTTGCCGTCGGAATATCGATGCCCGATTCGATAATTGTGGTTGCAACGAGCACATCCACTTCACGGCGAATGAAACGGAGCATAACCTGTTCGAGCTCCCGCGGCGGCATCTGTCCATGTCCGACAATTACCCGGGCTTCGGGCACGAGCCTGTGAAGTGTATTTGCGATCTCGTGGATGTTGTGTACACGGTTGTGCACGAAGTAGACTTGGCCGTCACGGTTCAGCTCGCGCAGAATTGCCTGCTTGATCCGTCCGTGGTCGAATGGAACCACTTCGGTCACGATTGCACGCCGGTCCAACGGCGCAGTGGATAGAGAAGAAATGTCGCGCAGGCCGACCATCGACATGTGCAGGGTGCGTGGGATGGGTGTTGCAGTCAGTGTCAGCACATCTGCAGTGAGCCGATATTCCACCAGCCTGTTCTTATGCTCGACACCGAATCGCTGCTCTTCATCGATAATGAGCAGTCCCAGGTCTTTGAAGGATACGTCTTGTGAGAGCAATCGGTGTGTCCCGATAATGATGTCGATGCCGCCGGCCTCCAGTTTCTTGAGCACCTTGCGTTGCTCAGCATTGGTTTTGAAACGGGACAGTGACGCGACCTCGAACGGATAATTCACCAGGCGTTGTCCGAAGACACGTTCATGCTGCTCGGCAAGGACGGTCGTGGGCACCAGTACCGCGACCTGCTTACCGTTTTCGGCCGCCTTAAAGGCGGCGCGGATTGCCACCTCGGTTTTTCCGAACCCCACATCTCCACAGATCAGCCGGTCCATCGGTCGGGATCGGCTCATATCCGCTTTGATCGCAGCGATGGCGGCCAGTTGGTCTTCAGTTTCTTCATAGGCGAACTCAGCCTCAAACTCTTTCTGCCAGTTGGTGTCGGTGGGGTAGCGGATTCCGGGCAGGGTCTCTCGTGCCGCCTGAACCTGCAGCAGCTGCTTGGCCATATTACGGACTGCTTCGGCCACGCTGTGTTTCTGCCGTGACCATGTCTTGCCGCCAAGCTTTGACAGTGGTGGCCGCCCGTGGAACCCACCGATGTATTTCTGGATCAGATCGATCTGGGTTGCGGGTACGTGCAGCAGCACCCGGCCAGAGAATTGCAGCGTCAGGTATTCCCCAGACTGGCCTTGGCGACGCATGGTTTTAAGACCGGTGAATTTAGCGATCCCATGGTCCACGTGAACGACGTGGTCACCAGGCTCCAGGTCTAGAAAGACATCGGTGCCCGCAGAGGCGACCTGGCGCACTCGCCGACGGACCTCATAGCGGTGGAACAGTTCGTGGTGGGGCACAAGATGATACGAGCGTTGCAGGTTTCCGGAATCCATTTGCCATTCGAAGCCCTGGTGGAGGCCCCCAACCTCAAGACGGATAGCATCCTGGTGATTCGGAACATGTTCGTCTAGCAGTTCGCTGAGTCGATCCCGTTCCGCCGCTTGGCGGCAGAGTACGACAGTCTGACTGTGACTCCTACTGGCCAGCTCACCCAGTTCCGTTAGGGCCGTCTGGGCGTCCGTGTCAAATGTCATTAGCGGATGGACCGGTAGCGCAATATCCTGTTCCTCGGGGCCGCCCATGGTGTACTGGTTGATCTCCACGCGCGAAAATTTTTCCATTCGGTGAAAGAGTTGGCTTGGCGAATAAATGCCGTCTGGCATGGTCAATCGTTCGTAATAACCGCGGGCCTGTTCTGTGAGCTCGAGCGATTCATGCATCACGACCGTACATTGATCCGGGATTAATTCGAGCAAGTTGGTGGTTCGGCGGTCCGACAACAGTTTGTCCGTATCTGCCCCAATGATCTGGGCGGTTCGAACAGTTTCGGACGACCCCATCGTTTGAAGGTCGATGCGGCACATCGAGTCAATCTGATCCCCAAAGTAATCGAGCCGGATTGGACCGGTGTCACCAAGTGGTACACCGGCGCCATGGTCATCACCAATCGTGCCCGCCGGAGGATAGATGTCAATGATGCCTCCACGGGTAGCATAATCTCCGGGCTGTTCGATCGTTTCCTGGCGGGTATAGCCAGCGTGGTGAAGCCAGTCGAGCAGCTGTCCCGGTGACAGGCGATTGCCACAGTGCAGCGACAGGGTGTATGCGCTAAGGGCATCGAACTCGGGGACGGCTTGCATGAGGGCTTGTACCGGTGCGACTAGGACGTCTGCGAATCCACCTTCTCGGATGCGTTGGACGACACCGAGGCGTTCGGCCAAAAGTTCCAGGCTCACCCCCGATTCACCGGGCAGCACCTCAAGCGCTCCGAATCGCTCGCAGTGCAGCGGGCGGCCACCGGCTCCAAACAATTCCAGGTCATCCAGGGCTTCATCAGCTTCGTCGAGATGCGCAACAACCAGGACCACTGGACGGCCCAGATGCAGCGCAAGGGCGCCTGTGGCGAGATAGGTGCTGGAGCCATGACTTCCGCGGGCGACGACGCGGTGGTGGCGCACAACAGCATCTGCCAGCGCTCGCAAAGGCTCCGACTGGACCAGATCACCGAGCCAGGAGTGGCAATCACCCGGCATGTTCACCCCAGTGTATCGGCCTCTAGTCGGCTGTGATCATAGATTTTGCGCACGATTGGGACCACGTAGCGATCAGCCGCCAGTGTGGTTGGTTCGGGTCCTATGGTTTCCGGGACGTCCTGGAGTTCGCGAACCATGGCGATTTCGTCGCAGTCTTGATTCTTAGGACAGCGGAGGCATTCGCTCCAGACCTTCAATGGCAGTTGCGATCGATCCACGACCACAAATTCCAGCCGGGTAAAGAATGGTTGCTCATAAGTCAGGGTCATTACGCGACGGATACCGAGCAATCGGGCTTCCGCCAGGCATGCCTCCACAAGCTGCGCACCAATGCCGCGTCGACGCTGGCCAGGCGCCACAACCAGCGACATCACCTCGGCAAGGTTGGCCCACACGACAGAGAGCCCGCACACGCCAAGGATGGGCATAGTGCCGGGCGGGGGATCAGGTTCTGGCGTTGGGTGACACGGATTTTGGGCTACGTGGAAGCCGCGTACATTCTCGTACAGGTGCGCCAAAGAGCGAGGCAGCATCAGACCGTACTCGGCGCTGTCGTTGATCAGCTTCGCGATCATGGGTACATCGGCGACAACGGCACGTCGGATTTCGGCTTTCGGTGTAGGTTCGGTCATGAAGGTGGTTGTGGGGGCCGTTGGGAAGAGGTCTGGTCGAGCAATTTCAGCAGGGTTGTTTCATCGATCGTCTTAACATGGAACTGCTGGGCCTTATCAAGTTTACTGCCGGGGTTCTCTCCGACCACTACCAGGTCGGTATTCTTTGAGACGCTGGCGGTCAGCTTGGCGCCGAGAGCCTGGAGATGACCACTGAGCTGCTTGCGATCGAATTGGTCCAGGGTGCCGGTGATCACAATAGTCTTGCCAGAGAATGGCGAATCCGATACCACCTTCTTTGGGCGTGTTTCGGTTAGCTGGACACCAGCGTCCTTGAGTTCACCGATTACGTGGCGGCCCGCTTCGTGTTGCAGGAAGGTGTGAAGCGACTCTGCGGTGATCGGGCCAATCTCATCGATCTTGGCCAATTCATCAGCATCAGCTGCAATCAGGTTATCGATATTACTAAAGCATTCAGCCAGAACCTGGGCGGCGCGGCTACCAACATGGCGGATGCCCAGTCCGGCAAGCACCCTTGCCAAGCCGCGGGACTTGCTGGTTTCAATGCCTGCCAGCATGTTGCCGACTTTTTTGGTGCCCATCCGTTCGAGCCTGATCAATGCATCTTTCTGATTCTTCAAGCCATAGATCTCGCCATACGACCGCACCAAGCCCGCATCGTAGAGCTGCGCTACCGCCTTGGTACCGAGGCCTTCGATATCCATCTGATCTCGCCCCACGAACCAGATCAGTCGCTCGCGTAGTTGTGCAGGACACTCTGGATTGATACAGCGGATATCGACTTCCTCTTCATTGCGCACCAGAGGTTCATGGCAGCCTGGACACCGAGTTGGCGGCTTGATGGCACGACTAGCCTTTGGTCGTTTCTTCTTCACAACCCCGAGTACCTGCGGGATGATCTCTCCCGCTTTCTGGATGACCACAGTGTCGCCCAGTCGCACATCCTTTCGCTCGATTTCGTCAGCATTGTGCAGCGAAGCATGCCGCACCGTGGTTCCGGCCAGTGGTACCGGTTCCATATTTGCGCGTGGAGTTACCCGCCCGGTTTTGCCCACCTTCCACTCGATTTCGAGCAGGCGGGTCCGGACCTGCTCGGCCGCATATTTGTAAGCGATAGACCAGCGAGGGAACTTGCTCGTGGCCCCAAGCTTTTCCTGTAGCATGAAGCCGTTGACCTTGATTACCATTCCGTCGGTTCCAAAACCGAGTTTACTGCGCCGGGGTTCAAAATCTTCAATGTGCTTCCATAGTTCCTCGAAACGACTAACTTGATGGCAAGCGACCGTGGGCATCCCGAATTGTTTTAATGCTTCCAGATATGAGGCCTCGGTTTCAGGCGTGGTGGGATCAATGACACCTCGCCCGTGGGCGGCGAACCGGAGGCCACGGGCGACATTGCGTGGATCCTTCTGCTTTAGGGTTCCCGCTGTTGCGTTACGGGGGTTGGCTAACTTGTCGGAGGTTTTACGATGGGCATTGATGTCATCGAACACCCGATCGGGCATGTAGATTTCGCCACGGATTTCTAGCTGTTGCTCGGTATGTTTGCCCTCCAGAACCAGCGGGATTGGACGGATCATGCGCACATTGGCCGTGATGTCATCACCGGAATCGCCATTGCCGCGAGTGAGGGCCTGAATTAGCTGGCCGTGAACGTATTGCAAGCTTACCGCCACGCCGTCAATCTTGGGCTCGACGATCAGGTCGACCTGCGGTGTGCCAAGCTTCTTGAGTATTCGTTCGTACCAGGCACGCAACTCCTTCTGGTCATAGGTATTGTCGATCGAGAGCATTGGGACTGAGTGGGGGACGGTTTGGAATCCTGCAATCGGTTCGCCACCGACACGCTGTGTGGGTGAGTCCGCAGTGATCAGTTGCGGGTGTTGTGTCTCCAGTTGGCGAAGCTCGGTCATCAGTGCGTCATATTCCCGATCGCTGATCTCGGGTTTGGCTTCCACAAAATACAACCGGTCATACCGGCGGATCTTGTTGCGTAGTCTCTTAATGCGCTGGATTGGGCTGGGCATGGGGTGCTCTAAGGCATTTATTGACGTACCAGGATTGCGCAGGATGGGTTCCGTTTGAGCCCGCCACAACACAATAGCTTCGTGTGATCAAGTCACACATCAAAAGGGGCAGTTGTTGCGGCGGCGATTCAGGCAGTCAGGGCTTTGTCCAGAACTGATTGTGCCTCAGGATAACGGATAGTGCGGCGGGCTTGGCGCAATACCTGCTGTTTACCGTTGCGCTTGAGCTGTTGGACGAGCTGCTTCAGATGCAAATTACGATCACGTGCAAAGCGGCTGAAGTGCTGTTCAAGCTGTTGCCGCGTGTACTTGCTTAATGGATCTTGCAGGCCGGTCTGGGCACAGGCCCATTCGATTAGGCTGCGTGGCGCAGTGGAGAAGCGAAAGCTGTCCAAGGTCGCACTTAGGCGTTGCGCCACGGAGGTAAACGGGTCCGTCATTGCATCGGGAAGATTCCAAAGCTCATGGGTGGGACCGTTCTTGCTCGCCTGTTCGAGCGTTCCGATCCAGCCACTCGAGGTGGCGCTCGATGTATGTGTACTCATGCTTGCGGTACCTTCCTTTGGCAGCAGTGCGGCGATCTCGGTATTGATGATCACGCGGCCACGATTAGAAAAATCAACTGTCAGTCTCTGGGCTCCGCCATCCGCAGCAACGATTGCGTCGGTGCGGCGAATAATGCCCGTTCCCCACTCCGGCCGGCTGGGGTGGACTACCTCATCCCCGGCGCGATACCTGTTGTTTATCGCCATCTACCCTTGCTGCATATCAGTTGGCTGTCACCCGGCCACATGCTGGCCGTCGCTCTCTGGTGGCCACCTGGTGTTTCACCCGAACCATGCTGCCTCTTTACAAATCCTGCCACTAGCCTCTTTTGGGTAAAGGTAATGAGCACCATTGCACTTGCAAATGCTCACCCGCTGGGATCATCTGTAGTAAATTTTCACGACAGCGATAGGCACTTTATCGACCGACTTGAGCATGAAAATTATTCTTGGAACATTGTAACCGCCTTGGTGGATTGATTGCAAATAGCACCACTAGATTGCGTTTTTTCCGCTGGTTTAGGCTTGCGTTTACTGTATGGCCGCCTTATCCTGAAGACAGTTCAATTGCCCCCGGAAGCCCGTGCTATCTCTGTTCTGAGGTAGCGCGGGTTTTACCTAACAAGGCGAATGCGAAAGTGACCATTTGCTGAGCTGGTAGATATGTGGTGCTGGAACTTGCCAGAACCGGCGTATCATCAATTAGCTTGGATCAGTGGCCTCATTCGCTATAAGTGCGTATAAACCGTTTTCTGCAAAGAAGAAATGAATAATTTCTCATAGCGGCGTTATGGCATGTCGTGGATTCAGTGACGGATCCACAAGCAGAATGGGTCAACTGGCACCCGGCTGTTCGTTGGACAGTGTCCGTTCCGTGGTCAGCCAGAACCGGCCAATCTTTGCATCAAACTGTTCGCCATCCGTGCCGTGCTGCATACGG
>Ga0310123_10002573_pt1 | contig 14408 bp, 11 predicted proteins | sample CB6_AW_1057_MG_FD_203505 | JGI IMG/M metagenome (GOLD analysis project Ga0310123, IMG submission 203505) | Marine microbial communities from Western Arctic Ocean, Canada - CB6_AW_1057 | ecosystem: Environmental > Aquatic > Marine > Oceanic | place: Canada: Western Arctic Ocean | collected... | reverse complement strand
ATCATGATAAGAAAAATAGTTCGATTTCCGGTCGTGGTAAATGCCGGACAGCGCCGGTTATTGATTTCTACGACAGTTGCTCGAGGTCAGGACGATCGCTCGTCCAATTATCTTTCAAAGGTAAACTTTATGGGGAGTACGATGGAGTGAGCGGAGAGATCGTTTCTCTGGCGATTTCAGCGTTTCTCGTTTAGCCTCGTTGTCCTCCCCGAAATACCAAGGAGCTGATCGGCGAGCGTGCCGGGAGCAATGAACCGATGCTGCTACCGACGCATCAGGAGATCCAACACAACCTGACACTTTTTCCCAGACTCCTTGTTCTCTCCGGCAATTATTGGGCCGACAACGATGACGACAGTCGTCGTGCCGTGTCTTCGCGTGCCGCGCTTCATCGGCGGCGATTGACGCGCGCGCTCCGGCGGGCCGCCGCCGGATGGATTGCACTATCCACGAGTTCGATTCCGGCCATTTCAGCCGCCTTGCGCCCGATATTCGTGCTGAAAAGTCTGCGGGTCGGCGGTCGAATGGGACCAATTATTGCAGCATTTTTCATCTGGTTATGGTTAGCGTCTCCTCTGATGAGGGCGCCCGATCTCTTCGTGAGGTCGGGCGCTTTTTTTCCCCGAATATTGCGCGCAGACAGGCCCGGAATTCCGGGTCATGGCCGATGGCGGCGCTCGGGAACGCAACTCAAGTGCCGCCGTCCCAGCGGCTGAAGTTTTCGAGCATCTTCAGGCCGATGCGCCCGGAACGTTCGGGATGAAACTGCGTCGCCACCAGATTACCGCGCCCAACAACCGAGGCGAACGATACGCCGGCGTAATCCGTCTCGCCGTAAACGATCTCGGGCGCGGACGGCGCCGGATAGTAGCTGTGCACAAAGTAAAACTCGCTCTCGTCCTCAAGCTCGTGAAACAGCGGGTGATCCGCTTTCCAGCGCACCGCGTTCCACCCCATTTGCGGAATCTTACACATGGGATCCGAGGGCTCGAAGCGCTTGACACGCCCGGGTAGCAGGCCGATGCCGTCAACACCGCCGTCCTCATCGGAATGGTCGAAAATGATCTGGGTACCGACACAAATGCCGAGGAACGGCGTGCCGTCGTCGACAACACTTTTCACCGTCTCGGCGAGACCCAGCTCGCTGAGGTTCCCCATGGCCGCGCCCGCCGCGCCAACACCCGGAAAAACCACCCGGTCCGCCGCCGCTATCCGGGCGGCATCACTAGTTACTTCGGCCGGTACGTCGAGCACTGCAAACGCCAGACGCACACTTGTCAGATTTCCAGCCTTGTAGTCGACTATTGCAATCATAGTTTTTTCTTTCTATTGCGAACCGTTCGCAAGCGCGGGCACCAATGGGCACGGTTCGAGATGTTGGCGTCGCATTCGGGACAGGGGATTAAGGCCATTTTGAAATCTCCATATTTGGTCACGCTAAACCTGACCGTGCTATACGCACAGCACGGAAATCCGCCAAAAAGACTGCGTCAGATTCTCTCGAAATACCGCTGCCGCTCCCAGTCGGTAACGGCATTATCGTACGCCTCCTGCTCCGCCCGCAAAAAATGGACATAGTGCGCGACCACGTTTTCCCCGAAGGCGGCCTTTGCAAACTCACTGCTTTTGAAAAGCGTGATCGCGTCTTTGAGCGTCCGGGGGACCTCAGCGACATCTTCGGCTTCGTAAGCATTCCCCTCGAACATGGGCGGCGGTTCGATTCTGTTGGTGATGCCGTCCATTCCGGAGGCAACGGCGGCGGCATACGCCAGGTATGGATTACAGTCGGCACCGGGAATGCGACATTCGATGCGCAAGTCGTCACCGTGACCGACGATACGGAAGCCGGCAGTGCGATTGTCGAAACTCCAGGCCAGACGCGTCGGCGCCCAGGAGCCGGACTGGTAGCGCTTGTAGGCGTTAACGGTGGGAGCGTAGAAAGCCATGACGTCCGGTACATGGACAATCCAGCCGCCGAGAAACCACCGGAATTCGTCGGAACAGCGGATTGATCCCAGACTCCGGGTGCCGCAGAAGGCGTTCGCATCGCCGCGTTTCAGGCTCAGGTGAATATGGCAGCTCGAGCCAGCGCGGTCAGCCGAGTATTTTGCCATGAAGGTGACGCTCATCGCCATTTGATCGGCCACCTCCTTGAGACATTGTTTGAGGATCGCGTGCCGGTCGGCCATTGTCGGCACGTCCGTATAGCGAATATTGAGCTCATGCTGGCCGAGACCCCACTCGCCTTTCGTGCTCTCCACCGGGATACCGGACTGCTTCAGGTGCGCCCGCACGGCGCTGTTGAAGTGCTCCATACGCGCACCCTGAAGCATGTGATAATCCTCCAGATACCAGCCCGTGGGCGAGAGGTCATGATAGTGCTGATCCGCTGCATCACGGTAAGAATCCTCGAACATGAAGAACTCGAGCTCGGAGGCGCCGTCCGCGGTAAGTCCCTGGCTTTCGAGCCGGTCGATCTGTCGGCGCAACACGGACCGCGGCGCCTCGGCAACGCGGCTGTGGCCTGACTGGCTGTAGACATCGCAGATGACCAACGCGGTTCTGTCGAGCCAGTCCGCACATCTCAGCGTATCGAGAATAGGGACGAGATGAACATCGCCATAACCGCGTTGCCAGTTTGCAAACTCATACCCCGGGACCGGTTCCATTTCCATGTCGACGGTCAACAGATAGTCGCAGCCGTGCGTACCATCACGGGCGACGGTGTCGAGAAAAAAATCGACGTCAAAGCGCTTGCCCATGAAGCGGCCATAAAGATCGGTAAAAACGGCGGCAACGGTCTCAATTTCCCGGGACTTTGCGAGTTCACCGAGCCGCTTGGTTGTCAGCATACCAGGATTGTTTGTCATAGGAACTCCGCAGAAACTTGAATTGTCCGTTTAGGAATCGGGTGTACGGATCGGTCGATTGCAGCACAGGCTGGAAGCCTGTTCTATTTTGCACAGTCCGGCTACCAACAAAAGTTTCCCGCCAGAGGCGGATCTGCCTTCAACGGCGGAGGCATCCGTCGGCTGACGGATGCCTCCGCCGTTCCTGCCGTCCGCCAAACACCCATGTTTCCCTATGGCTTGACCAATGGGAACATGGGCCCGCTGACCCGGTACTGCTGTGAAACATAAACTTAGCCGACTTCGCCGGGACTTTTTATCCGTGATTCGTAATCGCCCCATTCGCCGCGTGAGTCCCGTTCCGTGTTTTCACGAGATCCCGCATGCGGGACGATCACGGGATAATCGCTCTGTATTCGAACATCGATTACGAGTGAAGTGCTGTTGAACGTCAAAAAAAACAAATTCCTATGCGATCAAAATATCGCGGTACTTCGCCGGTCCGCCCTTACCGGGACCCGGATCCTTCGGTACCGTCGTTGGCTCGCGATGCGGGCCCTTCGGCGTTGCCGTTCGGTGGCGTTGCCGCACCGTCGTAATTTGTGCTTTCGCGGCGGCCCGATCCCTCCACGTTCGGGTCCGCGGTTCGATTGAGCCGCTGCCCGAGAAAGGCCAATATGGTCGCGTAATTTTCGCGGGACGGATGATCCGGCCGCAGCTCGAGCAACTTGACGAAATGTTCATGAGCAGCGGCAAAATACTTGAGATTCGTATACTCGACATGGGCGAGCCGGTCAAGCAAATCCGTGGAATTAGGGAACTTTTTGAGCCCGGCCGCCAGGACCGAAGCCGCCTGCTCATATTCCTGCCGCTTCGTATGAATAGAACCGAGCATGGAAAAACGATTCAGACGGCGCTCATCGGAAAGCCGCAGCTTCGGCGTCAGCGCCTCGAGCGCGTCATCGAGACTGCCGGCCTGATAATGAGCATAACCGATAAAGAAACGCGCCGTGTCGTTGGTAGGTTCGAGCACCAGCACGCGCTCGAGGCATTCGATGGTCTTGTCGGTTTCTTTGTTTTCACTGTAAAGAGCAGCGGCTGCCATTAGAACGACGATGTCGTCGGGTCGGTCATCGAGAACCAAGGCGTAGTGCTGTGCGGCCTCGACACTGCGGCCGGTTCGTGTGAGAGCAATGGCAAGATTATAATGAATGTCCGCTTTACGCGGATGGATGATCAGGGCCTTCGTCAATTCGCCGATGGCCTCGTCATACCGCTCCGTGTGCAAATAGCAGAGGCCGAGATTGCGCTGGGCACTGGCGTAAGCCGCCCGAATCCGCAGGGCTGCCTGGGCATGTGGAATGGCCTCGGCATGCCGCTCCTCGCCCATCAAATGTGCGGCCAGATTACTGTGAGCCAGGTAGTTGTCCTCGGTAACACTGAGTGCGTAGGTGTAAAGCGTTTCATTGTTTCGCCAATATCCGGTGTGGCACCAGGTCGTTGCTGCCAGCACCAGGACAGCGGTAGCGGCGGCGGCAGCAAGCAATGGCGGGCCCAATCGGAATCGCCGAAACAGCGGCGGGAGCCCAAGTGTCAGCATGATGTATATGCCGATCATGGGAATGTAGGTGTACCTGTAGGCATGTCCCTGGGCGCCGACCTGGATGATGCCGATCACCGGCACAAGCGTGCCCAGATACCAAAACCAACCGACGGGGAGAAAAGGGCAGCGGCGGGCGAAATAGAGGACGGCGGCAGTGACGCCAATCAGCAGGACGGCCGCACCGATGACCACCATCGCCGGCATCGCATCGCGCGGGTGCGGCACGAATACGGACAACCCATGCGGGACTGCCATCTTCAACAGATAGATCAGATACGAATACAGGGCATTGGCCATCCGCATGCCGATCGGCGTGTGGGCGATTTTCTCGACAGCTCCCCCTCCCTTTTGTGCCAGGAACGTTATGACACAGGCGGCAACGGCCAGGCCGAAAAACGGCAGTTTCTCGAGTATGAGGCGCCCGAATGAAGCCTGAGCGACGTTGGCGAACAGGCCGCCGGATTCGGCGCGGGTTACCCGCAGGCTCGGTCCGAAGGCCATTCGCCGCAGCGGCCAGAAATCTAGAAGCAGGAGGACGAACGGCAAGGTCACCAGCATGGGTTTGGCCATCAGGCCGACCCCGAGCAGCACCATGGCAAGAAAATAGGAACGTATGTCACGGTCGTTGACATAACGCAGGTAGGCATGGCATGTGAGAAGCCAGAAGAAGGCACTCAACACATCCTTTCGTTCCGCCACCCAGGCCACGGATTCGACATGTATGGGGTGCACCCCGAACAGCGCGGCGGCAATGGCGCCGGTCCACAGGGATCCGGAGATTCGACGTATGAATCCGAACAGCAGAATGGTGTTCGCGATGTGAAGCACCAGGCTGGTGAGGTGATGCCCCCAGGCATTCAGCGCGAACAGCGAACAGTCAACCATGTGTGACAGCCATGACACGGGCAGCCAGTTGCTCCGGTGCGTCTGCGTGAAGGCCCATTTTATGCCTTCGATGGTCAATCCCGGATTGACCATCGGATTGTCGGTGACGAGCAAATCATCGTCGTAATTCAAGAAGCCGTTTCGCAGGACGGGCAGGTATGCGATGGCGACAATGACGGGGACAACGACGGCGAGGACTGTGGCAATGCGATCGCCGGCCGGCGCAGCCTCAGGGGCGGGTTCGTCGGCCGAGCCGCCTGGGTCGCGGTCAGGCGCCGGCGCGTCAACGGACACGGGCTTGGGATCCGCTTCGGTCTTTCCTGCAGCCGGTTGCACCGTACGACCGGCTTTCTGCTTCTTCTTCATAACAACCGAACACCGTAATTCGTCTCTTTGCGTTCCTTTTTCCTACCGTACGGTAGGATCAGAGCCCCGGCGAAGTCGGCTAAGTTCATCGTCTAGGAATTTGTTTTTGACACTCAACAGCACTTCACTCGTAATCGATCAATTCGTAATCGATGTTCGAATACAGAGCGATTATCCCGTGACCGTCCCGCATGCGGGATCTCGTGAAAACACGGAACGGGACTCACGCGGCGAATGGGTCGATTCCGAATCACGGATAAAAAGTCCCGGCGAAGTCGGCTAAGTTCAATCGTTCCGTAGATCCACGGCAAGGTGACAGCCCGCTACCGCCGGGGTCGGCAGGGGATTTCTCTTGCCGGCGGCCGGTCAACGGCAACCTGCGGACAGGTCCTGCAAGAAAGCCCGGAAGCCGTCAGCGCCCTCGGCCTCCCATGTCTCGAGCAATGCCGACCCGACAACGGCCATTTCAACCTTGCCCTGCAGTTCTCTGATATCGTCACCGGTTTGCAGCCCGAATCCCAAGGCCAGGGGTGACTTTGTCACCCGGCGGCAGTTTTTCAGGAAGTTGTCGAGCTGGTCGCCCAGTTCCGTTTTTCTTCCGGTCACGCCTTTGCGGGCGACGACATAAACGAACCCTTTCACCCGCTCGCCGATAGCTGCCAGACGTTCGAGCGTGTTCGTCGGCGTCATCAGCAGAATCGGACTGAGCTCGTTTGCCTCACTGAGCTCCCATAGATCATCGTATTCCTCGTAGGGAAGATCGGGAAGAATGTAGCCGACGCCGCCCGCGGCCCGCAACCGATTGCAGAACTCCCGGTGTCCAAGCTGATAGGCGGTGTTGTAATATCCCATCATCAGTTGCGGGAAACTGAAGGCCTTCGACGCCCGCTGCATCAGATCGAAGTAGTCGTCCAGGACCAGGCCTTTCTCCAGTGCCATCTGATTGGCGCTGACAAAGGTCGGTCCGTCGGCAATGGGTTCGCTGAACGGCATCTGCAGTTCGACCACATCGACGCCGACGCTTTCCATGATTGCCAACATTTCCCAATTGCTTTGCAACGACGGATACCCAGCGATGACGTGCGTCATCATCAGGATTCGCCGTGATTCGAGTCGTTTCCGGATATAGGCCGTAAGATCCATGCCGTTACATTTTCGCCGCTCTTTCCTTGAGAAATTGTTTCCAGCTCGCATCGTCGAGGGCGTCACCGATGGTAAAGATGTCCTTGTCCCCGCGCCCGGAAAGGTTGATCAGAACAGTCTGTTTCGAATCCATGTCGGGCACTTCCTTAAAGGCGCCGGCCACGGCGTGCAGGCTTTCCAGGGCGCCAATGATGCCTTCGGCACGCATCAGGCGCGTGAACGCGGCAATGACTTCGTCGTCGGTGGCGGCTTCGAACCGGACTCTACCGGCTTCGTGCAGATAAGCGAGAATGGGACTGACACCTACATAATCGAGACCGGCGGAAACCGAATGCGTATCGCGCAGCTGCCCTTCGCTATTCTGCAGGAAGTAGGTCTTATAGCCCTGGGCGACGCCCGGCGAGCCGTTGTTGCCGGCCAGGCGTGCGGCGTGCTCGCCGGTCTCGAGACCGTGGCCGCCGGCTTCGATGCCCACCAGTTCGACAGCTTCATCGTCGAGAAAGCCTTGGAAGATGCCGATGGCATTCGAACCGCCGCCGACACAGGCGTAGACCCGGTCGGGCAGGGCCCCGGTCAGCTCCAGCATCTGCTCACGGCTTTCCTCACCGATCACGCGTTGGAAGTAAGCCACTATCTGGGGAAAGGGATGGGGGCCGCAGACGGTACCCATGACATAGTGGGTATCGGCCATGGAAAAGGCCCAATCGCGAAGGCATTCATTGATGGCGTCCTTCAGGGTCGCGGTACCGGACTCGACGGTAACCACACGGGCGCCCAGCTGTTCCATCCAGAACACATTAGGACGTTGGCGCTCGACGTCTTCAGCACCCATGTATATGGTGCACGCCAGGCCAAGGCGGGCGGCCATCGTCGCTGTGGCAACGCCATGCTGGCCGGCACCGGTCTCGGCAATGACGCGTGACTTGCCCATCCGCCGCACCAGTAAGCCCTGGCCCATGACATTGTTAATTTTGTGGGCGCCGGTGTGGTTGAGATCCTCGCGTTTCAGATAGAGTCGCGTGCCGCCGAGTTCGGTTGTCAGGTTCTCCATCAAGGTGATCGGCGTAGGTCGGCAGGAATACGTCCGCATGACCCGCAGATACGCCGCCCAGAATTCGGGATCGCTGCATGCGTCTCGAAAGGCGGAGTTCAGTTCTTCGAGGGTTGTCTGAAGTATCTCGGGGACATAGGCGCCGCCATATGCCCCGTAGTAACCTTCCCGCTCGAATTGAAACAACTCTTTTAACAACGAAATAGACAAGCCTTTACCCAAGCGTCCCACACCAGTTCAACTTAATCGTACTGGCGTATATATTTAGCGTCCCAAATGTGCGTTGCCTTCGGCTGTCTCCCTTCGGTCGGCGGTGTCGTTGGAACGCCGGGTTCAATGGCTACAAGCCGGGCCACGTACATCTTGACCGCTGGAATTGTGAGGCTGCCGGCGACGTGACGAAAAAATAGAATGAGAATAAATGAAATACAAGATGGACGGCGCACCCCCCAAATTTGAACGTCTGCGGCTCACACTTTCTTTCGAAAAGAGCATTTTAACATTGAATTCGACGGAAGAGCCGTAATTATAGTAGCAACACTAATCCACTTTCGGGCGGCATCTTGTCGGGTCATCACAATCTCTCACAACCCGCCACCGCTTCGGAAGCCATACATCCTCTTGAATAGTCGCCTACGGCCGATTCGACTGAAGCCCCAGCCGCCGCTGTCCGGTATTTCTTGAATGCGCCCGGAATCGACGCCGGATCCCGCAGACTTCTCTATATCATCAATGGCGCGCGTTTATCCCCCCGGGGGCCGGGCGTCGCCCAACGACGACGCCGAATCATTGGCCCGGCAATTCGATTCCCATGCTGTCTTATCTGAGTGAATGGTCGACGGAGATTTCGTTTCTGCGGATTTTTCAATACATCACGTTTCGTGCCGGCGGCGCGGCCTTTACCGCTTTTTTGCTGACGATCCTTCTCGGTCCCATGACCATCCGACTGCTCGGCCGACAAAGTGCGACGGCCCCGGACCACCTCGACAGCGTTATGCCCGATGAGTTCCGTAACCCGGACAAGCGCCACGTGCCGACCATGGGCGGTATTCTCATCGTTTTCGCCATTGTCTGCACCACGGTTTTGTGGGCAAACCCAACCAACTCACTCGTCCACATTTTCCTTGCCTTGCTGGTGGCCCTGGCTCTCGTCGGCTTTATGGACGATTACCGCAAAGTGATTCATCAGGACAAAGCCGGCCTTGTCGGCCGATGGAAGCTGCTGTTTCAGATTGTCATCGGCCTGACCGTCGTCTGGTTTCTGCATGGTGTACCGGAGACCGGCGACAATGTACGCCGGTTGATGCTGCCGTTTCTGAAGCATCCGGTGATAGAGAACATGGCATTATGGCTGGCGCTGCCCTTCGGCTGCCTGGTGGTCGTCTCCGCATCGAACGCTGTTAACCTCAGTGACGGCATGGACGGGCTGGCCGTTGGCTGTACGGCGATTTGCGCAGCAGCCTATGCCTGTTTCGCATACGTGTGCGGTCATCGCGTACTGGCCGACTATCTTCTGGTGCCCTTCGTAGCCGGCTGCAGCGAGGTCGTCATTTTCGCAGCGGCGATTACCGGCGCCGGCCTCGGCTTCCTCTGGCACAACTGTCATCCGGCGGGCATGTTCATGGGCGACACCGGCAGCCTCAGCATCGGCGGCGCGATCGGGCTTATTGCCGTCCTCGTCAAACAGGAAATACTCTTACTTGTGGTCGGCGGTATTTTTGTCGTCGAGGCCGGATCTGTTATCCTGCAGGTCAGCTATTTCAAGCTGACGCGCCGGCTCACCGGCACGCCGAAACGGATCTTCCTGTGTACCCCCCTTCACCACCATCTCCAGCGCAAAGGCTGGACGGAGACACAGATCGTTATTCGCTTCTGGATTCTCGCAATCCTGCTGGCCGCCGTCGGACTGGCAACGCTCAAGGTGCGATGACGTTGGGCGATTCGGACGGCCGCGCCTATATCCGTCCCATCCGACGTGGTCTGAATGTTTCCTGTCCGCGGATTTAAATCATCCGGTTATCGTTAGTCCTGAGAGCAACGTCGAGCGTCAGCGGCGCCGTGTCCCGTGTCCGGGATTTCAAGGGCCAACGTTCTATATCGTCCTTCGTCCTCGATTCCTATTGCTTCCTGCTACATCCGGAGATCGCGCTTCTGCGCTCCGAGGACGAGGACCGTCCCGATCCCCTTCGGGTCCGGCACTGAGGACAAGCATCCGCCAGCCGGCGGACTGAAAGTCGTCACTCAGCGCCCGCATTCGTTATACTTTGGTTGAGAGAACGTCGGCGATGAGGCGCGGTGGACTTGCCGTTGCCTCGATCAAACTGCTCTAATCGTCAGCTTCCAGCTTTGCTTCGAGCTGCTCGATGGCATGGGCCAGGATGACCAGCCTCTGGCGCGTCAGTGCGCGCTCACTCTCTGCTCGAGCAACGGCAGCGTCGAATGGATCGGGAGGTTGATAATCCGGGTCCAGCAGGTTCCGCATTTCAACCGGGCAAGCATCCGACGGAGAAGCAATCGTCACGCCAGGCATTTTCCTGCTGACATATCTGGTCGCTCGTTGAAGCCATTTCGCATTCGCCACCTCGTCAAGCGGCCGATGTTCGGCCAGATCTTCTCCCTCACGCACGAGACGCTTGAAGTGGCTGAGTGTCCGACGTGGATTGTGTGCTGATTCGTTCAATGTCTCTTGCCTTGCAGATTTGTCAGTCTGATTGAAAATCTACCTAAGGAAGGTACACGCTACGCGTCGGAAGTGCAAATCACAAGCACCGTGTTTTCATCCGCGGCCTGTCGCGGTTACGTTTTGCGCGCGGCCCAAGCCAGACCCCGAAGGGTGAAGTCATCCGGTCCTGGCCTTAGATTATCGAGGTTGGCGGCAAAGTAGTCCCGATCGCCGCCGATGGCAACGGCCTCGAGGTCCGCGGCCTCCAGGAGCGCCCGCGACTCGCGAAGAATGCGGTCGACAGCACCCAGAAGCCCCATATCGATACCGGCGCGGATGGCCGCCGCCGTGGTCCGCCCGAAGGCCGCGGCAGACTCGGATTCCATCGGTATTTCGGGAAGCTGTGCGGTCCCGCCGGCAAGCGCCTCGCGGCTCAGACGCCGGCCCGGAACGATGGCGCCACCCATGAACCGCCGCTGCGCATCGATGAGCTCGGTGGTGATGGTCGTGCCACAGTCCAGAACGATCGCCGGTAAGGCCAGTTCATGTACCGCAGCGACCGTATTTGCAACCCGGTCGGAGCCGATGGTCGACGTGTCGATCAGGGAGAAATCCACACCCAGGTCCATGGCCGCCGAGAGCCATGTGATGGGACCGCTTGAGAGCTGCTCGAGCCTCTCGTCCAGTGACGGGACGACGGAGGCGGCCATACACGGCACCGGGCGCCGCGGCGGCAGCAGTTCCGAATGCCAGTCGGGCGCGCCGAGCCGCGCCGTGGGGTGCCGCTCCGCCGGGCTGATAGTGCCGCCGGCCCAACGGGCTAACTCCGTGTGGCTGTTGCCGACGTTGATGAGGATCGCTTCGTCCATTGAAACCGCATCCGTCTCCAGTTATATTATAGACGTTAAACAAGCCGTCCAGACAACCGACTATCACTCACGTTTTTTTGGAACAAGATCGCGTCGGTCCGAAATCCTGTACCGGGTCGCCAAAAGGTCTCGGATATTGAATCTCTTGACCAGAAAAAATGGCCCCAGTACCGGCGACGAGATCGGGTTTATCGCCATTGCGCTTAGAGTTCTTAGGTACGGGTACGTCATTCGGCGTACCCGAAATCGGGTGTGACTGCGATGTCTGTATGTCCTCCGATCCACGCGATCACCGCCTGCGGTGCAGTATCTGGGTTCAGGAAGGCCCGCTCAGTATCATTGTTGATACCGGACCCGACTTCCGGACCCAGTGCCTTCGCAGCCGCGTCTCGCGCATCGATGCCGTTCTGTTCACACATTATCACGCCGATCACTTTTTCGGGCTCGACGATGTCCGTATCTACAACCGTCGGCAGCAGATGGAGATACCGGTTTATGTTCCCGAATGGATGTTGGACCGATTCCGGCAAGTCTACAATTACACGCTCGATCACCGCGACGACGGCATTACGCGCCCGCGCATCCTGTTGAACCCCGTCGATAACCACGATATTGAATTTGCCGGTCTCACGGTTCAACCCGTCGCCGTCAATCACGGCAATCACGACATCACCGGATATCTCTTTCGGAACGACTCCTTTAAGGTTGCTTATCTTACCGATTGTAAATCACTTCCAGAGACGACTGTGGAGTCCGTCGCTGGCATTGATATGGTCATTCTCAGTGCCCTCTGGCAGCGGGAGTGGCAACATCCATGTCACCTGAATCTGTCGGGAGCGCTCGAGCTCGCGGAACGACTCGGCGCCGGCACAACCTATTTCACACATATCACACATCAAATGGGCCGGCATGCCGAAACCAATGCAACTCTGCCGGCCAGCGTTCGCCTGGCCAATGACGGTCTCGTGATTACGGCATAGAAACTGTGGTTTGACTGTTAGTGGAAGCAGACCGTGATTGCCGGTCGGGGCCCCGCTACTTTGCCACTGCTTGCATCCTATATGTACCGCTTCCTGAAATCAAAAACCCCAACACCGAACCCTGCCATGTCTATTTCGACATGGTCCGCCTCTGGCGGAAACCCCTAACCCTGGATCCCCACGTTTTCCGGGAGGCACGAACCGTATGGCTGACATACAGAACAAAGTCTGCCTGAATCACCCGACAACGCCGGCGGTCTGGCGATTCGGTGCGGCACGGCGGATTGTCGAGCGCTCCATCGAGGTATTCCCGAAACAGGAATGGGTGGATGAAGCGTATTACCAGGTGGCGCTGTGTGATGAAAAGAACGGCAACGACGAACGCACAATGAAAGGGTACAGGCGGTTCCTGAAGAAGTACCCGACCACACAATATAGACGACGCAGGCCGAAGCCCGGCTCAAGCGCCTGAAGGCGATGAATGAGTGAAGGCTCCGGCGGCGACCCGTCAGGCTTTTGCCTTGATGATTTCCTGGGCCTTTGCCAGAGCGTCCCCGAGCTTCGAGGCGTCGCGACCGCCGGCTTGGGCCTTTTCAGCACCACCACCGCCACCACCGCCGGCAACCTGCGCCACCTCCTGGGCTAGGTTACCAGCGTGCCAGCCCCCGTCCGTCAAATCTCTGCTGACGGAACACACGAACGAGCAGCTTCCGCCCTTGCTGGATCCCAGGACAACGATGCCGCGATCCATCTTTTGTAGGATCAGTTCGAGGATGTCGCGGGGTTTTGAATCCTGATCGCTGACATCGGCGACCAGCAACGGAATATCGTTGATCGTTTCGGCACTGCCGATCATCGAATCGATTGCGGTGGCCGCGACCTTACGTTGCATTGCCGACAACTCTTTCTCCAGTCGCCGCTGGTTGTCGATCAAGTTCTCAATGCGCTTGTCGAGTTCGGACACCGGCGTCGACAGCCGGCTGCTGATACCGCCCAATACCTGCATACGGTTCTGAATATGATCGAGGGCGCTGTGCCCGGCCAGCGCTTCGATGCGGCGAATGCCGGCGGCAATGGCACTTTCATGGGTCAGCACAAAGAGACCGATGTCACCGGTCGATCGCGTGTGCGTACCGCCGCAAAGCTCCATGGAATATCCGTTCAGATTACCGGCTGAACCGCCGATCTGAACGACGCGTACGACATCGCCGTACTTGTCGCCGAAGAACTGATTGATTTCCTTGTTGTTCTGTATCTCGTTTCGCGGCCGCTCGAACCAGTGGACCGAAGCGTTGTCGATGACACGCTCGTTGACCAGGCGTTCGACGGTCTCCAATTCGACGGGACTGACGGCGCTATGGTGATTGAAATCGAAACGCAGGTAATCCGGCCCAACGAAGGATCCCTGCTGTGCCGCGTCCCGGCCGACGACCTCGCGAAGCGCCCAGTGCAGCAGATGCGTGGCGGTGTGATGGCGCTCGATCGCATGCCGGGTCGGGCCGTCCACCCGCGCCTCGACGGTGTCACCTTCCGCCGGTGAGCCCTCGGCGTCACCAACAAGGTGTACATTGGCGCCCGCCATCGGCTGTGTATCGACGACGGGTATCTGCGAACCGTCAGCATCCATCACGCCGCGGTCGCCGACCTGACCACCCATTTCGGCATAGAACGGGGAGCGGTCGAGGATGACGCCGGCCCCTTTCTCGAGGCGCAGAACCTGCTGCACGGTGGCGGTTTCCTCGAGGGATTCGTAACCGGTGAAAACGGTTGGTGCGATCTCGAGATCATCGCTTACAACCTCGATCACGCTCTTCCTGCTGCCGGCCTGCCCGAGCTTCTGGTGCTCGTCCATCAACGCATCGAAGCGCTCGACATCAACGCTCAGTCCAGCCTCGCGCGACATCAACTCCGTCAGATCCAGGGGAAAACCATAGGTCGCATAGAGCTTAAAAGCCTCATCGCCGGAGATAGCCGTACCGTTCTCCTGAATCGCCGCCGCC
>Ga0310123_10002572_pt1 | contig 14408 bp, 14 predicted proteins | sample CB6_AW_1057_MG_FD_203505 | JGI IMG/M metagenome (GOLD analysis project Ga0310123, IMG submission 203505) | Marine microbial communities from Western Arctic Ocean, Canada - CB6_AW_1057 | ecosystem: Environmental > Aquatic > Marine > Oceanic | place: Canada: Western Arctic Ocean | collected... | reverse complement strand
GTGACAGCATCCGGCAGCAGGTGAGCTGGACAGGCGGTGATCTCTCCGGTCTGGCCGGGACAGCTGTGCGACTTCGATTCGTCATGCTGGAATGCGACGTGTTCTCACTGAAATTCAATTCTTGATTTATAAGCGCCTCACTCGTGGCAACGCCGCGCGCTTCCACTGCAAAACCAAAGGCCAATACGTCCTCATGGATGTAATACAGCCGCCACTCGCGAATGAAAGTTAGACTGGAATGGTCCGGCGACTCCTGCGCTGCCTTCGGAAACAGTCGCTTCTGAGCGACAGACTTTCCAAAAACCGCTGAGCAGTTTACCACAATCGTCGGGACTTGTTGGCGCGAGTTTCCGTCACTTCTCACGTCCTTCAGAGTGTCGCGCAGAGCGACACAAATCACCCTGGAACCATAAAAATGTTCAGCCCTGATTTGGGTCGATTGTTTTTTCCATCACCGTGACTGCAATGTCAATCCGCGCGGGCGCCGCCAGAATGCAGGTTACATGCGGCACCGAAGAAGGTGAAATCCCGAATTCCGCGTTGGAGAAGGTCCTCGATCAGCGGAGCCACGACGTGATCGAACACCGGTGGCTTCGTGTCGTAGCGCCGATCAGACCTTCGGCCTCAGTGAGTGAGGTCAGTCACCAGCGGATTCCCTGATACAGAGGTGCTACCCCACAATCAGAGTTCCAGAGGGGCAGACGAGCGGATGGTAAAGAGCTTCTTGACATATGTTGGTATTCGCCACGTGGTTTTCGTTCCCAGGGAGGAATAAGCACAGTCTCGCGCTCGCAATCTGCAACGTTCACCGCCTACTTCACCAATGATCACTTCGCCATCCAGGATCATCACCAACTCGTCCCAGATGTAGTCCCAAGTGAACTGGCACGACCTGCAATATCAGACGCCGTGGGTCAATTTGCGGTCAGCCGACTGCGCCGTGAGCCAGACCTTCGATTCCAGGTCACCATCGCGTATCTGATCAGCAGGAATGGGAAAACCAACGAATTGCGCAGACGAGCCCTTATTCACTTCCATCTTCATTGTCGGTGCGGCCATAGCTTAACAGGACGTTTCGCCCTGGGGTGCCGTTCCGGACAACTTTCGAACCGCCTGCTTCTGATAAGGGTTTCGTGATTCTGGTTGTTTCATGCACCGCCACCGCGACACGTTGATCGCATTTCGAAATGCCGACATGGCGAACTGCACAGCGATAATGCCGTTTATGGCTGGATTGCGAATACGACGGCCAGGCACATCAACCGAAGGTTTTCTGACCTTGCCGGCCTGTGCAGCTTGAATGCGTCGGTCGAACTGACCGGCGAGCCTGGGTTGCTGAAATCTGGCCGCTTTCGGTTCGGATTCGCTTTGATCAATGATCGCTGTGATTTACGCTTTGTTAATCGGTGTCAGGGTTTGCTGACGTTTCGCAGGAGCTTCTGAATGATTCCTCAGGTCAGTTACTCCACGGCAGGTTTCGGAGGACTCGAACTCGGTATGGCTCTGGACCGGATCGCGGGCACTGGATTCCGCTGTGTGGAATTTGTCTGTGATCGACACGCACCGGGTGACCACCCCGGCGTCGTAGCGCAGGAAGTCCGCCGCCAGCTTCGGGAGCGAGGAATGACCGCTGCCACCGTCCATGCACCGGCTCGCCGGACGGTCCTGGGGGCGCCGACTGAAGACTGGCGCATCGAAAAACTTTCGGTGTTGACCGACGCCCTGCGACTGACGAGCGAAATCGGCGCGCACGGCATGGTCATTCACGGCATTCCGAATCCGATGTTTCTCCCTGAGGATCGCGCACTGAAGTCGATGTACGCAGCGATGATCACCGCAATGAGACGTTCCATCGAAGACCTGATCCCTGCGGCTCAGAAAGCAGGAGTCAGGATGCTGCTCGAGAACCTGCCATACAACCGGGACCTTCGGGCTGCGGGCAGAGACGGAGACTACCCGCTGATGCGCATGGCCGACCTGCGCGCGTTCATTGAAGACTTTCCACCCGAGCAGGTTGGACTCATTGTGGATGTGGGACACGCCTGGACTGATGGCATGGACCCCGCGCGGGAGATCTTGATCGCTGGTGATCGGCTCTGGGGAACTCATCTTCAGGACGTTGATCGAGACAATCCACAGGACAACCACTGGGCCCCGCTGGATGGCGGCCTGGACTGGCCGTCCATCGTCACGGCACTTCAGCAGATCGGCTATGCCGGCGCCTACACCTTTGAAGTCATTGCGCCGCGTCGCGGCGAAAGTGCCGAAGAGCTTGCGCGGATGACCTTCGCCGCGGCTCGGGCGTGGGGATTGGTCAATGACAAATGACCACAACACGACTGCTGGATCTAAGGAACAAAAAGTCCAGGAACGCGTGTGCTTCGGTCCGATGGACAGAGAATTTTGAGAGCCAGCGAACCTGTGTGTATCAGTAAATCTTGGCCGTACGGTCAAACACGAGCCCACAGTCAAGCATCATCAGCAATTCAGTGTGCGGCGTGTTCCGAGTTTAGATCTCAGCCCACATCGTGACTTCGAGCCAACTACATTTTCATTGGGAATCATTCGAGGGCTGGATTTTCAGTTTGCAGATACTCGATCACGTCAGGCTGCCGGCGATTCATTCATCGGCCATAATCAGCAGCAGCATCTGCCACCGATGAAGAATAAAGTTTCTGGACATTGCGGTGATCGCAGAAATTTTCAAACGATCAACCGAACGTCGGAAGATGTAAACCAGTACGGCTAATCACCAGCCGCGGCAATGCGTGCAGGGAACCGGTCGTAATGGTTGTGTCCACACTCTGGTTATGGGGATATCGGCTGAAAGACGACAAGCCAGACTTTTTTTAACCACGGTTTTTACTGTATTTTTCTGTTGGCGGAGTTTTGGACCTTGCGGCTAAAATCCGCCGCCGAACCGTGATTCCGGAGCATCGGCATCCAATTCGCTATGGCGCGATTGCTACTGTCATTCAGCTTGTTGTTTTCCGGAACTGTCCAGGCTGCTCCGGGCGGTGGCAGGCAGGGCGTTCCATCTGGGCAGCAGAATCACCGCGGCCGTGAGGGCCATGGCGCCCAGCAAAGAAAATACGCCCCCCCATCCCCAACGCTCGGCAAAGAAGCCAGGAATCGTGCCCCCCAGGATCGCGCCAATGGACCCCGCGCCATTGACGAAGCCTGCCACGGTCGCCGCACCCTGTTTCGTACCAAAGTCGACCGCGGCGGGGCCGTTGAGAATTGCGTCCGGGGCATAGACGAGCACTCCGATAAAGAGGTACGACGCGGCCAGCACGCCTCGCGTCGCGGGAAGGTCGTCCATCACAAACATGAAGACGCCCAGGATGGTTAGCGTGATGACGCAAACGGGCATGCGTCTGGAGCCGAAGACGCGATCGGACACGATTCCGGCAGAAACGGCGCCCACGATCCCAGCCAGCTCAAACAGTGCGCTCACCGCACCCGACTCGGCCATACCGCTGCCGAGTTTTTCCTGGATGTACTTGGGACCCCAAAATAGTATCGCGTAGCGGGTTGGCTTCGTTAAAAAATATGCCAGACACATGACCAACACCGGGCGATTGCCAAGGACTTGCTTGACTAGTTCCCACGAAGTTTCTGCGCGAACAATCTCTTGGGAATCTGGTTCAGTCAAGACGGTCGTCTCCTCACCGTGATAGATTTCGATGGATGGCAATCCAACATCTTCGGGACGGTCGCGCTGCAAAAGCACAAACAGAATCCAAATCACCAGCAGCACAACGGCAGGAATGAAAAAGGCATACCGCCAACCCAACAGATCACCCCAGTAGCCGGCGAACACTGACGCAACCATGCCGCCAACGGCATAGTTGGTACTCCACAACCCGATCACGGTGCCACGCTCACGCTGGGAAAAGAAGTTGCCCACGTTTTTCACCAGCGGCGCCCAACCCGTCGATTGGCAGATGCCTTGCAGACCGAACAGAATTCCCAAGACGACGGTGACCGACGAAGCCCCCAGTGCTGCGGCAGTCAACGCCGAGCCAAACATGCCCACCACGACGACTTTGCGCGTGCCCGCCCGATCGGCAAGGATTCCCGCCGGAAATTGCCCGATCGCATAAGCCACCAGATAGGCCCCGTCGATCCAAGCCATGTCGGAGGTAGTGATGTTGACGGCAGGATCCTGTTCCATGCCGATTTTGGCCACCGAAAACGTCTTGCGCGTCAGGTAGTAGCCAAAGTACGTCAGCCAGGTAATGGCGAAGACCTGCCAGCGCCAACGTTCATAGCGAGAATCGTCGCCGATGAGTTTGAAAGGGCGTTTGGCCATCAGGTTTTCGGCCTCACCGCCACGCGCAAGTGTTGTCCCTGAATCGCGAGGTCGAAGGCAGCTTTGGCATCTGCCAGTGAAAACTCGTCGTGCACTAGATCGGAAAACGGAAACCGACCGCCTTGGGCGTCAAGAAATGCCACCGCCGCGCCCAAGTCTTCCGGACGATAATTGTGATTGCCGACGATCGTCAAACATCGCCTTACGACCGATTCGGGGTCGAGCGCAATCGGCGGCGTGGGGTACGTACTGCCGATCAGTACATAGCGACCGCCGATACGCAGCAGCTTGACACCCGTTTCGACGGCGCTGGCGGCCCCCGACAGTTCGACGGCGAGGTCAACGCCGCGCTCGCAGGTCAAATGCTGGACCTCGTCGACCAGGTCTTGTTCGTCTTCGGGAACCGCTAACGTGCGCGTGGCGCCGAAATCGTCAGCTCGCGTGAGACGATCGGCATTCACGTCGCAGACAATCACCTCCCGAGCTCCCCGGCTCCGCGCCATCGCAGCGGCAGTTAAACCGAGCATCCCGGCACCTTGAATCAAGACGGTTTGTCCCGTGCAGTTGCCGCCAAGTCGCAGCGCAGCGGCGACCGTCGCGGTGGCACAATTCGCCGGACAGGCAACCCGATCGGGTAATGTCTCCGGCACACGAAAGATTGCCGTTCCGGCGGCCAGGTGGCAAAAATCAGCCAACCCACCGCTGAGCGGATGTTCTGGCACAATCTCTTCGTGACCATATTTGAACAAACGTTCGCATTTTTGCGGGACGGCGTTGTCACAAAAAAAACAGTCGCCGCAACTGGCCGCGATCGACCAGGTAATACGATCACCCACCTCCAGTCGCTGGCCGGTGTAGTCGCTAACGGTCTGGTCAGGGTCGACGCACTCGACCACCCCTATGATCTCATGCCCCAAGATGGTCGGCACGGGAGTTGAGCGGCGGCCTGTGAACGTGTGCACGTCGCTACCGCAGAGCGTCGTACAGGTAATACGGACCAACACCTCGCCCGGCCCCGGTATCGGTAGGTCGTACTCCTCGAACGTTAACGGCCGACCCGGCTCGTGAAACACGGCGGCTAAGGATGTTTTGGTCATGGTTCTTGCCCGTTACCAGCGCATGTTCACATTCTTGATTTGCGTATAACTCAGCAGCTCTTCAAAACACTCTTCCTGGCCGATGCCGCTATGCTTCCAACCGCCGTACGGCGCTCCGAGGTAGCGGCCGCTGGAATTGATCCAGACGTAGCCGGCTTCGACACGGCTGGCAGTTTCCATGGCTTGGGCCAGATCATTCGTAACGATCGCGGCGGTCAGCCCATACACAAGCTCATTGACATGACCAATCATCGATTCGTAATCGTCCCACATAAACACCGACATGACCGGGCCGAAAATCTCCTCGCGAGCGATCCGCATATTTGGCTGCACTCCGTCGAACACTGTGGGTGCAATGAAGAACCCCTGCTGGTACATTTCCCCTTCCGGTTTCCCTCCGCCTGTGAGAAGCTGCGCGCCTTCTTCCTTACCCGAAGTGATGTAACCCATCACTCGGTCGTACTGCTCCTGGGACACAATGGGGCCGACCTCATATTCGTCCAGCCAAGGAAATCCGACGGGGAGCTTCTCCGCCTCTGCCACCAAATGCTTGACGACTTCCTGGTGGATCGACTGGTGAACAAACACTCGCGAGGTCGAACTGCACGACTGGCCCTGTCGGTTCATGTTCATTCCCTTGATCGCCAGCCTGGCTGCCTGCTGTGGCTGGGCATCGGGAAAGATAATGATGGGATTCTTGCCGCCCAGCTCGAGGGAGACTTGCTTGAGCCCTTCAGCCGCCTCCCGGGCAATGATGCGTCCCGTTTCCACCGAACCGATAAAGGCAATCCGCGGAACGTCCCGGTGGCGGACCAAGGCGGAACCTGCCACCGCGTCACCAGTCAACACGTTCACCACTCCCGCAGGAAAGATACCCTCGCAGAGTTCGCCAAACCGGAGTCCCGACAAAGGGGCTTGTTCCGGCTGTTTGACCACAACCGAGTTGCCAGCGGCCAAGGGGGCTGCCACCTTCTCGGCACAAAAACGAAATGGATGATTGAACGGGTTGATCTTAGCCACGACTCCCAGTGGTTGGCGCAAGGTCAAATTCAAATGCCGCGGTCCGTTGATTCGCGTTTCGCCCTTCAGTTCGCGCAACATGGCCGCGAAATACCGTAGCGTATCCGCAGAAATCTTGATGTCGCCCCGCATGCCCGCCACGGCATTGCCCGAATCGTAGGCGTCCATAAGAGCCAATTCTTCGGCGTGTTGGAGGATGCGGTCGGCCAGCTGCTCGAGGCACTTCGCGCGCTCAGTCGGCGGAACGTCACGCCATTCTGCAAAAGCCTGTTTGGCTGCCGCGACCGCGCGGTCGACGTCTTCTTTGTCGGCCAGCGGCACTTTACCGAGCACTTCACCGGTAGCAGGATTACGGGAAGTCAGCGTTCGCCCGGATGAGCTCGGAGACCACTGGCCGGCGATGTAGAGACCCTGCGGCGTGAAATCGAGATTGGAAGTGGACATGGGTATTTCCATTGTTTACCGACAGATTCCATTACAAACAAAATCAAACACATCAAAATTCCGCGGGTCAGCGGCCGCCTTGGCCATGTATTGGTCGGTTAAGGGCTCGGTGATCACCAAGGGCACCATCTCTTCATAGCGTCCGCCATGGGAACGCAAGCCGCCCTTGATAAGCGACAAGTCGTGGTACTCGGGATTGCGACCGATCACCACGTCGCGAGCCGACATTACAATCAAATCGCCGATCCGGTTGCCAGGCAACTCGAGTTTTTTTGCGGCCGTGGGGCGATCGTAGACCTCGGTGATACCCTCCAGTTCAAATACCCACTCCGCGATTTCCACAGTCTGTGAAGAGTCTTGGAGATAGATCATCACCTCGGATCCCAGCGACCCGTGGTGGACGACATAGGGATCAGTGATGGGGCAAATGACCTGGTTCCCCTTGCCAAATCTTTCGTCGAGCAGCGACTCCAGATAGATCACGTTGGGCTCGCCGTCGACAGTGTCCTTTTGATTCATGCCGTGGTCGGCGGTAATGCCGATGGCCGCTCCCAACTGAAGCATGCGGCCGATCTCCGTGTCCATCCCTTCGTAAAAATCAAGCGATTCGGACGTGTGCGGAGCATATTTGTGCTGCATGTAATCGGTCAGCGACAGGTAGAGAAAATCGGCCAGGCCTTGCTCGATCAGTTTGGCGCCCGCGGCCAGCACAAACAGACTCGCCTGGGCACTGTAGATCGGCGGCGTCGGCATTCCCAAAAGTTTTTCGACGTTGCCGATTCCATGTGTCTGACGTTCGGCCTGGTTGGCGAATTCCGAGGAAAATGCGATGCCTTCAAGATCGTGGGACAAGATATCCAGCAGTTTGTTCTTGGCCGTCACCATCGCCACCTTGCGCCCTACCTGGGCCGCGGCAGCCAGAATGGTTCCGCAACGCAAGTACTTGGAGGAATTCATCATCACCTCTTCACCAGTCTGAGGGTCGATGAAAAAATTCCCTCCAAATCCCGTCACGTTGGGCGGCACACCGGTTGTGATCGAGGCGTTGTTGACATTGGTAAACGAAGGCAGCGCGCCGCGGACCATGCCGCGATATCCCTTGGGAATCACACGCGCCAGGTGCGGCATCCGTCCGAGCGCCAAGGACGTACTGAGGTATTCGTCCCCGCAGCCGTCCATGCAGATCACCACGATGGGTCGAGCGGACGGGCCATACGAACGGCCATTTACGGAAAATTTTGTAATCGAGTAGTTCTCAGCGCCGGCCATCAACTGATATTTCCCATCTGGACTGAGGCTGGAATCGATCCACTCCTCGAAATGTCGCGATTATAACACGCTGCGCCCCCTCCGTGTATGGCGACATAAAGTCGGGCGTTTTTCCAATCCGACCCGTTACTGCAAGATATCCTGTGCGTCACGGGCCAATCATTTCTGTCGTGTGCGATCGAGAAGAAATATGACAAACCGCGAATGCTGTGCATGCTGGACGTCGGTGGGCCAACTGAGGGACTGAAGGAACTCAATGAGGTTGCCAAGGTGGTGATCCTGGCTCTCTGAATTTAGGCGACTGAATCTATGCCGGCCCATAGTCATATTAAGCTCTCGTGAGATAGTTCTCCTCAATGCTCCCCTGTGAGCGTGGCACGGTTCGCCAGTTCTTCCATGAACGCAGATTCGTTCGCGTCACCACAGCCGCCACTCACATTCGGCGTCGATGTCCACCTGTGCTTCCTTTCTTCTACCTGCTTTCGAGTACAAGTGTCAGTTCGACACTACGTCCTGAAGCTGTTCCGAAGACGACTGCAAGCTGAGAGGCATCGGATTTTCTCAGAGTTTTTCAAGGCCTTCTGAAGCTGACGGGAAGCCAACCAAAAAGGCAGTGCCGGTAGATCAACGACTTTTAATCCGCAGGTCCAGGGTTCAAGTCCCTGCGCCCTCACTTGAGTTTTCATAGGTGACATGCCTCTCAGCAGTCTCGGGTACGCCGCGGTGTACCTCCAAAATGGACCTTGGTGTGTTTAAATAGGTACATTTTCGAATCGCTATTCCACCTGGTACGTTGCGGTGGCGCCGGTGAGCCCTTGGCGACAGCAACCTGCCACTCCGTCACGGTAAGGGGTCCATTTACGAAGCCGGTATTCGAGTGCCAACGATTATTCACTGGCCCGGAATCACGACCCCCGGAACAGCGAGTCACGTGCCCGTCATTACCGTCGACTTTTTCCCCACAATTCCGGGGGCGGCCGGACTTAAAGTGCCACAGGACCTGCATGCCAAAAGTGACGGCCAGTCACTGGTTCCGCTCCTGCGTGATCCGGACACTGCGACACTGAACCGTGCTGCAGTTTTCTGGCATTATCCGCATTACCACATGATGGGTACGATCCCGCACAGCGCCGTCAGAGCCGGAGAATGGAAGCTGATCGAACGACATGCAGCAGGGCCGCTTGAACTCTACAACCTGGCAGATGACATTCACGAAGACCATAACCTTATCAACCTGCAGCCGGAACGGACGGCTGAGCTTCGACAGTCGCCTGCGCGCCTGGCGAGAATCTGTTGCAGCACAAATGCCCACTCCCAACCCGGATTACGATCCCCAAATCCCCACTGGTCGCAAAAGCGGTCCTGGCTGGAGTCAACCATCACGGGTACGGAAATAAGGCAGAAATCCTCCGACCGGGCATTCTCTCCTTCCTTCTGAAGCGAATTTCAAATTGACGACAAACCGGTAGAGGTGCCGGCTGGCAGGAACCGCATCCGGAATTGTTGTGTCAGTTACTTCTGAACAACCGGGCCGTCATTATGTTCAGGCAGCAGACCCGGACGTGAGAAGACCCGGCCTCTTCGGTCATTGTGATTTAGCCGCCCGTTGAGTCGATTATGGAACACTTGTGCTGCGCTGGCTTAGGGAACGTCCTGCGGATCCTGAAGAAATGCCAGCAGATCACGGAGTTCACGAAGTGTGAGCCGGCTGGCGAGGCCCGCCGGCATGAATGACGTGGTTGATTGGACCATTGACTCAATGTCATCGCGATTAAACCGGCGATTCTCACCGTTGGCATCTCGAAGGACTTCAGACGTGGGTGACCGCAGACGGATTCCGGTCATTGTCCTTCCGTCCCTGAGCTGTATCGTGCGAGGCTGGTACTCCGGGGCCATCTGACGACCGGGCTGCAGTATCGACTCCAAAAGCCGTTGAAGATCCTGACTGAGACTCACATTGCTCAAGTCTGATCCCACCACCTTGCCTCGCCCACGGTAGCGGTGACAGTTGGAACAACGCACCAATCGCGTCTGTTGAAAGATACGACGACCGCTCTCTTTGTCAGACGGCACCGCAATGGCAGCCAGAACCCTCAACCATGCCTGAGTATCTTCAATCGGCGGGCGGGCTGTCTTGAGTGATGCAGGATGCAGGATGCAGTATTGCACGGAAGGTATCAGTCGATTCCGGGTGCTGCACTGCTAACTGTTCCAGTCGAACACGCATTGCCTGTGTCAGTTTCAGGAATCTTAAACAGCGCAGTGCTGCTTCTCTCAAACCGCGAAGAGTACTGCCAGCTAATCGCAGCATGAGGTCCATCTGTTCGACAGCGACGGATGCCAGACCGACCATAGCTTCCGCCCGGACTGCCTCCGATTGCAGTTAGCCGGAGGCAATCCCGGTCAGCATTGTCTGACTCAAAGACGGATTCAGGCTGAGGGTGCGAACCACTTCAAGTGATAATAATTCTTCATTCAATGCTAATAATCCAGTAAGTAAATTCGGTGTCAATCCCGCAGGAAACGAATAGTGTATCTGTTCATCTTCGTTTACTGTCTTCCAGTTTGTGTCGTGTGCGGGCAGAAGTCGCAGGGCATGGGCACGCAACGATGGTGCTGCCAAATCATCGCAAACTTTGGAAAGCAGGAGTTCCGTGTCCCGAATGCCGGCCTCCGGCCGCCCTTTGAGAGTATTTATGTCGGCCACAGCGGCTTCGAACCGACGATAGTCCAGATCGCTCCGTCCCAGATATGCCTCGACACTTGGCAGGAACGCTGTCAGCCTCGAGTCGGCAATCCATCGCAGCGTTTCAAACTGAACATCAGTGCTGCTGTCCGCCAGCAGGGGCTCGATCCACTGTTGAGCTGGTGCTGTTGCCAACTTCAAAGCAAGGACTGCCGAAACACGGTCTTCAGCAGGCAATCCTGTGACATTTTTTGGTTCCCAGCTGGATGTCCGGGCGGACAGAGCCAGAAGTGCCGAGCGTGCCACGAATGCATCGTCGTTTCGACTCAGTTCCATGAGTTTCCTAAGTGAGTGGCTGTTGCTCCGAGTCCGCAGATCATTTGCGAGCCTTGCACTTTTCATGAGTGGCTCGGGATCGAGGTCTCCAACCCAGTCAGCTGCCGTCAGGTCGATTTCGAGTCTCCAAAGGCGTCCGAAACCATGGGTCTGATAACGACCGTCAACCCAGTCGGTCAGATACCAGATGCGTTTCGTCTCGATGGCGTTAGGATCGGGAGCAATACATCCCGGGCGAAAGTAGCGTCCACCGGTGAGCAGCCCGATGCGATCCGCTGTATAGCTGGCCCCCTGCTGCGAAGATGAAACAAGTCAATTCGATGATCACTCCACGACGGCACAATCAAACCGCAGCCCAGCGGAGTTACTCCACAGGGGGCTTCACCGCAGGGATGTATCATAGGGAGAGTTCCGCGGTGTCCAGCGGACCAGGTGACAAACGGATGATGAGCTTCGGAACCATACGCACGTTGATACCCGTAGTCTCCACCCTCCATAATGTGCAGCAGTCGACAGGGTGGTCGTTCACCAGGATCATTGTCAGCAGCAAAGATCTGCCCGTCGGTTCGCACGCAGATACCGAACGGATTCCAGAGTCCACGTGCGATCCGACGCAGTTGACTTCCATTGGCTAAGCAGCCAAAGATGCCGCCCTCACCAGTTCCGGAAACTGAACTGGCATCAGTACCGGTCAACGTCCACGGTTTGGCCTGGTTCTCTCCGAGGCCAAAGACAAGATCGCCGTTGGGATGCCCTGCGAGACCTTCCAGTCCGTTGTGAGGATGATCGGCCTCGGTGTCCAGAACGACAACATCTTCGGCGACCTCGGCTTTTCCATTACCATCTTCGTCCCGCACTCGCAGGATGCGGTCGCGTTCCGCCAGATACACCCAACCGTTCGGTCCAAGTTCCAGATCCATGGTGGCGTCGGTCGCGTCGTAGAACACCTGTCGCAGTTCAGCCCGCCGGGCGTTATCGAGATCGCTAAAGACGAGGACTTGATCATGTTCCGGCCCGACATAATTGTCCGGCCGGAAATCTGTGTGAGTGGACACGACCCAAATGCGACCCTGTGAATCGACATCAATCCCGGTGGGTGTCGCCAGCCCGGGATGGTCGGCAACGAGTGTTAATGTCACTCCGGACTAAAGGATTTGCACCTGAGACTCTCGTTCGGCAGCCAATAGTGAAGCCACAGCCACATAGCTCAGCACCAGACCGACAATGCAGAGGATGCGCATGCTGAACTTACCCGTTGTGAATAGCTGTTAATATAAGAGCAACTGCCGTGTGAAGACGCACCCAAATTCCCCCCTGCAGGAATCAGATCGTCGAATGGCTGATCACAGGCTGTGAGCGTGGCCGTTGTTTTTTTTCTTCTGCAATCGAGTGGCAGACACTCGTTTCACCGTGGGTGGATTTGTGATTATTGAAGTCACTTCCACCAATAATCAACTCTCCGCTGATTACGGAAACAGCAGAGACTTCCCGATGGTTCTGCCTGTCGGCCTCATGATCAGTGTAGTGTTGTGGATCGGCGTCACACAATTGACCATTTCGTGTTTCTTCGCAGTCGCGCAGGCATTCTCACAAGGAAGCACTCGTACAGAACTGGTGTCTAAATAAACGTCACGCTCTCGGTCCGGAATGCCACGACATTCGGGTCACGCTGCTGCAAACACACTGGTATCAAACCGAACTCGTCGGAATCGTGGTCAAACCACTGCCATTAAAAAGAGAATGAACGATGCCAGGTGATTCAATTGACGGCCTCCTGTCAGAGAAATGTGTCTGAATACTGACAACGGATCCTGTTTTCCCTGATGACCAGTGGTTGTTGTTATTTTCTCTTTTTCTGCCGGGTTTTGATTTCCCCGCAATCAGCGATGTTGATGGTTGATCTTGGCTTCCCGGACCATGTACCCAGTGCTTCGATCTTTTTCACCAGCTCCAGACCCTCAACGACACGGCCGAAAACAACGTGCTTGCCGTCCAGCCAGAGTGTTTTAACGGTCGTAATAAAGAACTGTGACCCGTTCGTGTTGGGTCCGGCATTTGCCCTGCTCAGGCTGCCAACAGTCCCGTGCCGGAATTTGAAGTTCTCGTCTTTGAACTCCTCACCATAAATGCTTTCACCGCCAGTGCCATTCCCAGAACTAACCCGCATGCGCCGATGGTACCAGGTACGTGAGACGGTGGTTCGGGGACAGCGGAAAAACTCCATCCTCCGTTGACGAGGATTCCGTCACCTTGGCCCGATTCGTGCAAACAGCCTCGATGGTACGTACGGGACCCGGAGAAATTGTCGTATAAGCGGTCGCCATAATCGGTTACATGGAGCTTTGATTTCCGAAACGACTATTTGGGACTGCCTTGTCGGGAGTATCTGTGGAATCGCTCGGTGGCGCCGCGATGCCCCACAATTTGAACGATTTTGAGACACGTCATCGACCAGATGTGGGTGTCGATCAAGGTCCTGCTGGCGGTTTGGGCCCGGTGGACGAAAGAACTCAGCCGACTTCGTGCTGCTCTTCTGTTCGGAAGTTGCGGCTTCCCGGATTACCTCAACATCGCGGCTTGATTCAACGGCGAATCGCCTGGATGCTGGTTAGACCACCCTGATTCAGTATTGGTGCCTGACTGTGGACTGATGGCTGTGTCCGTTGAAACCGCGCGGCATTGGCGAAGAGTGGTCGTCGACGGCTGCGGTTTGACCCAGGCCCGTCAGATGGCAAGAATTCGAGCATCAGGATTTCAGGACTCCCAGGCGGGCCGTTGAGTGATTGGCCGACTTACGAAAGAACACATTGTTGCCGATCCGGGATTCAATCGTTGGAGAATCCCGCCCGCTTCGATTGCTATCCATCTTTGTATCGGCTCGGTTTACGCGTGGAGCATCTTCAACCCGGCTCTGATCAAGGAGCACGGCGTCGTCGCCGGCGCAGCCGACGACTGGACACTATCGCAGGTCGTGTGGATCTTTACCGTCGCCATCGTCTGCCTCGGTCTGTCTGCGGCAGTGGCCGGTCGGTGGCTGGAGCAGGTTGGGCCGCGCCTGGTAGGAACTGTGGCAGCTGTCTGCTGGGGTGGAGGATTTCTCGTCGGCGGATTGGGCATACTCACACATCAACTCTGGCTGCTGTATTTGGGATATGGAGTCATTGGAGGCTGTGGGTTGGGTCTGGGATACGTGTCTCCGGTCAGTACACTGATCCACTGGTTCCCGGACCGTCGAGGCATG
>Ga0310123_10002571_pt1 | contig 14409 bp, 10 predicted proteins | sample CB6_AW_1057_MG_FD_203505 | JGI IMG/M metagenome (GOLD analysis project Ga0310123, IMG submission 203505) | Marine microbial communities from Western Arctic Ocean, Canada - CB6_AW_1057 | ecosystem: Environmental > Aquatic > Marine > Oceanic | place: Canada: Western Arctic Ocean | collected... | reverse complement strand
TTTTTCACATTTTTTTCGATTCGTGAACAAATGCGTATTAGACCATTGATTTATAAACAGTAGTATATTAGTATTTATATAATCAGGTATTCTTGGGTTCCATTTGAACGGTCATGGTTCCCGGGGAAATGGGAAATTTGTGAAAATGTTCACATGTGAAAGATTAGTTATGAACATTAGAATACAGTGGCAAGAATTTCCGTTCATCAGTGTAGGATGAAACCGAAATCTCTGACTAAGAATTCCTACCAGAATCCAAGGATTTTCTGAAATCTCTAGGTTCTCTACGATGAGTTATTAGGCGCTGTGGTTCTGCTGATTGATTTGATTGATTGTTGTCAAAGAGGAAACATAGAGAGAACCATGAAAAACGGCACACCAAAACCAATACTCACGGCCCGTCAGCGTGAGATTTACGAGTTTTTGAAAGATAAAATCATCAATCGCGGGTATGGCCCCACTGTTCGGGAAATTGGTGCGCATTTCGGAATTCGTTCTCCGAACGGCGTCATGTGTCATTTGAAGGCGCTGGAGCGTAAAGGTCTGATCACGCGTGAATCGCATATGTCTCGGGCGATTCAACTCTCGGAACCTCTTCGCGGCACCACCAGCTTGCCAATGGCGGGTCAGATCGCCGCCGGCAGCCCCGTGCTCGCAGAAGAGCAAATCGAGACTGTCGATTTTGCCTCGCTATTTGGGCCGGAAGATCATTTCTGTCTGAGAGTCAAGGGCGAATCGATGATCGAGGATCAAATCGCCGATGGGGACTACGTCGTCGTTCGTAAGCAGGAGACCTGCCGCGACGGTGAAATCGTCGTAGCCCTAGTTGACGGCCAAGAAGCGACCCTGAAGCGCTTCTTCCGAGAGCCGAAACGGATCCGCCTGGAGCCGGCGAACTCGTCGATGAAGCCTATTTATTCGAATGACGTCTCGATTATGGGCGTCGTGATTGGCGTCCTGCGGAAGTATTAACCGAGACCGTCGATGGGCCAAGCTGCATATAGTCGGCGAGGATGACCGCAAACAGCTACAAAAACATATTCAGGAGACAGAAAAGAAGGGCGGATCTGTTCGATCGTTCTCCGTATTACAAACGATCAATTTCGTAGTGAATGAGAAATGCGGGCGAGCTGTTTCCGGTCCGGGAGAATCATTGCTGCGGTTGGATTTGCGAAATCCGAACCGCCTTCAACTCTGAGCGGGGGGTCCGCCGCAGAAAATAGATCACCAATCGTGATGTGCCCCGTTCACCGTACACCCATAATTCGCTCAGTTGACCGCTGGTGGCGACCCGCGTGACGGATGCGGGAACGCCCAGCGTCATACGAACCTGCTGGCTTGTCATTTCCACGACGACGCGGCCTTGGCGAATTGCCTTATCCACGAGATCTTTAGGCACCGCAACTCGGTCTTGCGCCAGCCATTGGCCGTTTTTGAGACGGTAGCCGAGCCGGGTCAGCATTTCGGCAACCCGCTTCGATTCGGGGCTGAGTTTGTACGCCTCCAGCAGCAGTCTGACGGCCTGGGACTCATCTTCAAGCAGCTCGATATACTCTTCGGCAGCCCGCATCAGTCCCACCGGACCTTCCTCGCGAAACTGTTGTTCGATCGATAGCAGCCAGTTTTTGAGGGTCAGGCATGACTGCTTTGGCTGATTTCGGCGACGGAACTGCTCGGACAATCGAAGCATTTCGGGACGCGTTAACGTTGCCACTTGTGACAGCTTGACGGAGAGTTCGCGATCGCGATAGCGTTCGGCCAGGGAATGTTGTTCGGGCAACTGCTGGTTGATGTTGGCAGCAACGTCGAACCCGTTGCTGCCGTCCGGTTTCGCGCCTTGCAGGATGGATGCCAGAGTTACTTGTCTGAAAAAAATGCGGCACAGCTTCCGACGGACCGATTCGTCCGCCAACCGAAAGACGCTCAGCGGGTCAGCCTCGTACTTCCGTTCCAGTTCAGGTTGCGGAGTTCGCAGTTGTTCCCGACAGCCGGCCAAATCGTGAGCCATCCGCTCTAAGAGGTCTTGCAATTTGGGTTTCTTCTCTGTTTGCGCCTGCGCCCAACGCATTCGGCATGCTTCGTGGAAATATTCCGATCGAATCAAGTCGGGCAGATTCAACTCGACAGCCTTTTTCGCCAGTGACAACAGACGATCCGGATTGTCCGGTGGGACATTGCGGCGCTCGAGGTCGATTCCCCTGGAATTGACCTCGTCAGCTCGTGCGCGCAGCTCTTCGTCGTTGTAGAAAGCGGCCCGGCGGGAGGCCCATTTCCCCAAGCGGTACCAATCGTCCGGTTTGTCGCTACGAATCGTGATTTTTCGAAGCCGGTACCTGTCCACGTCGTTGGCAAGCAGCCGCAAGCGTTTCACGACAAACACCGTCTGGCCGTCCAGCACTTGCAGTTGACCGAACAGTTCTGCCACGCGATTGTCTGACGCCGCTTTGGAGAACGTCTCGCCTTTGGCCGGACGAAAAGAAATCGGACAATGTTTCAGCCGCAACAAATGGGACGATATCGAAGAGAATCGCCCTTCGACCGTATAATTGACGCCAAGTGCGGTTTTCTTCTCGGACAGCAAGCGGTTGAAACTTCCGACGAACATGGCCGGCGACTGCGCCGCCGATTCCCGCTCAAGCAACCCGCATAGAGCGATGGCCGTCATCAGCGTTTTTATCCAGATCCAGGCTGGCTGCCCTGTCATGGCTCGACTCCCACAATTCGAGCTTGCGCATCGAGAACCCGACGGAGTTGTTGTTCCATCTGCGGACCGTCGATCTGCAAGCCGAGCGCTGAATAATTCTCGTAGCTCGTCCACAAAAAAGCGCTCTCGTCGCGCAGGTCGACCCATAAGGTCGGCTGCAGCGTTTTGGTCAACCGGCAGCCCTCCAACTGGGCGGCGAAAATGATCGTTTTCGGTCGCTTGTCTACCATCAACGGCTCGAAAACACTCAATTCCGCGTCGATCACGACCGTTGTCCCGTCAACCGTGAGAGGATAGTCGATCACGTATCGCACCGCTCCGTCGGCACCCATTTCCGAAATGACAGTGGATTCCATCACAATCCACTGCCCAGCATAGAGGGGCTGCGAATCAGTTCTCGCGTTCAAGTTTCCCTCGGTCTTTGCTCGTGGGGGCGACAACGTCTGGTGCGCCTCTTCGATGATCGTTAGTAAAGATTGCGTAGCCAGTCGGCTAGCAGCCGTCGCTTCCCGCAACATCTGACGAATTTTTTGCGCCAGCACGTCGTCTCGGCCAAGAATGTCCAACGCTTCGCAAGCGGACTGAAATTTGAGAGCGGCTGTACGAAAATCTCTTTGTTGAAGAGCGGCTTCCGCCTGTTCTCGGGCGGATTGGAATTGTTCCTCGGCCTGTTCGCGGGCATGAACGTGCCACATCCGATATACGGTTGTCCCCAACACTGCCACGGTCACCAGCATGATCATTCGAAAGGATGTTAGGCGCGGTTTTTTCCGTTCGACCGGCAATTGCGTGGGAGCACTCGGTTCGAAGATCTCGGCCGTCGGATGCGGAGCTGGCGTTGTTTCTGAAGCGCCCTTGCACGGTTGCTGTGGACTTGGTTTGAGGGGGCGGCTCTTTTTGCGTGGCAGCGGAGGATAGACGTCGACCGGCAGTACGAACAACCATTCGCCGCAATGGTCGCAACGGATCTCTCGAAAATCTGCTTCGCGGACACCGTCGTTTTTTCGGCCACAAGCACAGTCAACCTCAAACGGTTGAGGCTCAGGGGCACTGCTACGAGTCCAAGCCTTCGTCGCGTTGGCAAGCCAGCGGGGCATTTCGGTTGATTGAATTTGGGGGAAAACAAGATATGACGGTCCGCCAGCGTCATCGTACCAGCAAACGCGACGGTCGTACGGATTTGTCGCCTTTTTATCGATTATCGAGTCCCCGCAACGACAGGTCAATGTTTGCGTGGTCCGCCCCTATGGGAATCATTCCGAAATTTCGGTCTGTACCAATTCGACACGTCGCAGTTTGTTGTGTTTCCGCGGCCGGATGCGGCTCATCGTGGGAATTCCTATCCGCCAGATCGGGGCGACCTGCTCACCGGACGGCAAAACACTTTCTGTTGTAAGCTTTTTGACGATGGTCGTTTCGTGACCTATATCGCATGAGATATTTCATCATTGTGTCCCCGCGATACGCCGATCGACCCGCCTCTGATCGTTTTCCAACAACAGCCAGAATTTCTCTTTCCCTGTGAACATCCCTATGCTCGCCGTACATCACCCGTCCGTGTCGAGCTTGACGATTCGGCCACGTGAGGCCCTGCTGGTTCTCGAACCGGTGCAGAGGCATTCCGGTCTCGAACCCCTGATCCTCCTGCCGGGCCAGTGTACGTTGGGGTCGGCCGAGGATTGCACGTTGCCCCTGCGCGCGCAGGGAGTCCGTCCTCGGCACTGCACGACGGAAGCGGAGCGCCGGGCATTCGATCAAGAGCGGGACACCTGGAATGCCGAGCGGGAGGAAACGACCGCCTCACGGGCGCAACAGGAGCAGCAGCTCCAAACGCAGCGTGAACAACTTGCCGCCGATCGCGAACAACTCGACACGGAACGCCGGGAGTTCTTCGCCGATCGCGAACAGACAGAATCTGATTCGAAGATTCCGAGTGTCGAATCCGAGGCTCCGTTTGACTCGACCGATCGTCCCGACCAGATGCTGGAAAAATAGGATGATGATTTGTTGTCGCTCTTCGAGCAATGCGGAATGTCACCGGATGGCGGCAGGCTGGATGTTTACCGTCAGGATGAAGCAGAAATCGAGGACCCCCAGATCCCCGCAACGACGAATACGAAAAACGGCGAGGACGTCGCGGGGCTTGATTTGCGTACAGGGACGTTCGACTCTCAGAACGAAAGTGAACAATCCGATGCCGGATCGGCAGAATCGGCTCCGGTCACCGACCCAACAACGACGGCCATCTCAGTGGCACAGTCATTCGATTCGTCGAGCGTCACCCCAGACTCCGATGAAAACTCGTTGCATCTCAAAGATACCGAGGATCCTGATTCCGTAGCGAATTACATGGAGCAACTGCTCGATAGAACGCGGCGCAGCAAGGCCGTTTCGGGAGATCTGCCGACATCGGACAATCCGAAAACGAGCGAGTCGGCTGAAGAAACGGTTCCTGATCCGCATCAAGACCAACCAACGATCGGACAAAAAAGTGACTCCATCTCGCTCGAGTCACCTTCGCAACCCCGGCACCTGCAGGACAAACAGGTCGTCCGCTCCGAGATGAATTCGTTGCGCGAGATGGCGAATCTGTCAACCCGGACGGCGATCGCTGATCACGCGTCGAAACGATTGCGTGGAACAATATTCGTCAAGAGCGCCTTGGCAGTCATTTCGTTTTCCGTCGCCGCCGTGTTGCTCACTGGTGAGGTTTGGGGAACGGTGTCGTACGAGACAACTGGATGGGCAGCGATGGTGCTCGAGGCCATCATGGCTATCGAGTTGGCACGTTCGACACTGCTGATACACCGCGCATGCAAATGCTCCGCGAGCGGTCTTGGCTTTCCGAAGAGGGGCTGGGAGCCGAACACTCGGACGAAGAGTACGGGCCACGCACGGATTCAGACGACGATCGTCACGCCGTGATCGCTACGGTCGATGACGATGCGGACCCGGCGATCGATTCCAACTTGCAAAGCGACCGAGTAAACCCACCCGACCCGGTTCGAGACGGCGTTCCTATCGCAGCGTCCGACACCAACACTAACGACGCGTTCGAACTTTCCGATGCCGACACGAACGATGAAGTCTACGACGACGTCTCTTCGTCGGCTGATGGGGATGCCGCTTTACTTCCAAAAGACGACGACGGCGAATGAGTCGGCGATCCGCATGTGACGCGCTCCATCCTCACTCGATTGTCCTGTGTCGTTTTCGTGCTGGCAACTGCCGAGATCAGTCCCTTCGTTGTCATCACTGAAGTCGAGCGACCGACATTCCTGGCCGCTGCACGATCGAGAAGCTTGGTAAAACAGGCTGGACTGGGTCTTGGACGTCGTAGCAGGCGCGCAAAAAAACGGTCGATTGCGCTTTTGACCGCAATCGACCGTCGTGTCCGCTTTCGGAGCTTCGCTCAGGCCGAAAAACTTTGCCCGCAGCCACAAGACTTGACGGCATTGGGATTGTCGAATGTGAACCCCCGTTTTTCGAGCCCTGTGTAAAAATCGATGGTCGTGCCGTCGAGGAAGAGGGCGCTCTTTTTGTCGACGGCCACCTGCAGGCCATGTTGGTCAGAGACGTGGTCCTTGTCTTCGTTTATGGTGTTGTCGAAGCCAAGATTATACTGAAATCCACTACACCCACCGCCGTCCACGCCGATACGCAGAACCGTTTTATCCGGCATCTTCTGTTCGCTGATGACCCGTTTAATTTCTTCTGCGGCCGTTTCGGTGATCGTGACTGCCATCGATCTCGTTTCTCCCTTGAAAACCACTTTCGATTCATATTTCCCGGTCATGCGGAAATTCACCAGGTTATTATATCACTGAGAGTGGCTTGAAACGAGGCTAACTTTTGGTGGAGTCAAAAGTTTTTTTTGCCGCGTAAGAAACGGATTGGTCACCGGTTGCGTCTGAACGACCCTGGTTTTGCCGCAGATGCGTCCCCCCCGGACAATCTTGCTGGAAACCTGGTCACGCGAATTTGTCGGCCGCAAGCCAAACGCTCTCCGCAAAGGTTGTGTAAAAACGTGCCGCCGCCTATCAACCGTGGAAACTTCTGAGTGGTCTGCGAGTTTGAATCGCTGACGTAACTCCGTTAAAGTCGAGACGGAGAGGGGAACCAAGCGGTGCCGTCCCGGTGCCGTTCACACCCCACAGACGGGCTCGACGGTGCCCTCATGAGAAATGCCGATCGCTCTTCCGGGCCGCTGAAACAGAAGCAGCTCATGCCCGCGTCTCCTGAGAATGAAGTCCGTCTCGTGAGGATCAGCGAGTTGGATGCCGGTCAGATGGGGGATTGTTTTGCACTGCTGGCCAGCCGAGAGCGGTCGACCACCCGCGACGGAAAACCGTACTTTCGCGCCAGCTTTCGTGACACCGCTCGAACTGTGACGGCCATGATCTGGAGCGATTCGCCCTGTTTTTCCGATTGCGAAACCCTCTGGAAGGTGGGCGGCTTCTACAAACTGCAGTGTCACTTCCACGAGAGCCAATACGGACCGCAGATTGAAATTGACCGCATACGGGAAGTCGAGCAAGCAGACGAATCCGACGGTTTCAACCCGGCCGATTTCTACCAATCGACACAGTTCGACGTCAACGAAATGTTCGCCGATCTTGTCGGCATTGCCACGCAGCAAATCAGCGACGTCCCGCTCAAGCAACTGGTGGTCGGTCTTCTGCAAGAGCACGAAGAGCCGCTCAAGCGGCTTCCGGCCGCCTCACGCAATCATCATGCTTTCACCGGCGGCTACCTGGAGCACGTGCTCTCGGTCACGCGGACGGCGACATTTCTGGCTGACAAGTACCTTGCCGACTACCCGAGTATGCAACCGCCGTTGTCGAAGCCGCTCGTTGTTGCCGGTGCGATCCTTCACGATATTGGAAAGTTGATCGAGCTTGACAACCGCCCGCAGGGGTCCGGATACACGGCCGAGGGTCGGTTAATTAGCCATATCTTGCTGGGTCGGGATCTGATCCGCGACAAGGCGGCTGAGGTCCCCAACATGGATGCCGAAGTCCTCTTACGGCTGGAGCACATGATCGTCGCGCATCAGAACATGTCGGAGTGGGGTTCCCCGGTCGCCCCACACACTCCCGAGGCGCTGCTCGTCTACTATGCCGACGACATCGATGCCAAGTTTCACATGATGGCCCGGGCGTTGATGGAGGAACCCGGGGAGGACGAGCAGTTCACCGGCCGCGACAACCCGCTGCGCAGACAGATCTTCCGAGGACTGCGTTGAAAGCGTTGCGCCCTGTCCAGAGCGATCGAGGTCTTGCAGCGAAACGTCTGGCGTCGTGATTCGGTCTGAAACGTGAATGTTGTTCGCGCTTTTGACGTCTGAATTTCCGCAGGCCAAGTTTTCGCTTGCGGTATAGCGGGCAAGGGGGCCAAGCCCGTTGTTTAGGGGAAAGTACCGGAAGGATCCTATGCTACGTTTCACCAAGATGCACGGAGCCGGAAACGATTACGTCTATGTCGACTGTTTTGACAAACCGCCCCCGGCTGACATCTCCGCGTTGGCCCGCAATATCAGCGATCGGCATACCGGCGTCGGTGCCGACGGGTTGATTCTGATCGGTCCGTCGGAAACCGCCGATGCTCGAATGCGAATGTGGAACGCCGACGGCAGCGCCGCCGAAATGTGCGGTAACGGCATCCGTTGCGTCGCCAAATATGTTTACGATCGCGGCATTGCTAAAAAAGAAGATCTTCAGATCGAGACCGATCGAGGCGTACTAACGTTACAACTGACAATCGAGCAGGGAAGGGTCGCTGGGGCGCGGGTGAACATGGGCCACCCGATTCTCAAAAGCGCCGACATTCCGACCACCTTGCAGGGCGATCCGCCCGTCGATGTTAATCTAGAACTTGAGGATAGCAAGCGGGACTTGCCGGTCTTGGGATGGAAGCATCAGCCGGCTGGCGCCGGCCGCTCGCCCATTGCCGGTCCGGTCGCTCTCACAGTCACCTGCGTCTCGATGGGCAACCCGCATTGTGTGACGTTCCTCGATGATCTGACCGACAACTGGGTGCTCGGCGTCGGGCCGTTGGTGGAAATGCACCCGGCTTTTCCCAATCGCGTCAATGTTGAATTTGTGCAGGTCGTCTCGCCGACCGAAATCGTGATGCGCGTCTGGGAGCGAGGCAGCGGCGAGACGCGGGCCTGCGGCTCCGGTGGTTGCGCGGCGCTGGTGGCGGGCGTGCTGTCCGGCAGGACCGAACGACATGTCCGCTGCCGATTGCCCGGCGGCGAACTCCAACTCGAGTGGTCTCCCTGTGGAACGGTCTACATGAGCGGTCCGGCTGCCGAAGTCTTCAGCGGCGAATGGCCGACTTCCTCCCCGTGATTCTGAGCCTCAAAATCGGGAAGACCCAGATCCTTTCAGATGTGGGGGGCGAAACGATTGCCCTTCTTGGGGCCGCACCGCCTGATACGCTTCCGCTGGCAGCTCCTGACCGGTAATCACCTTAAACTCGGTGGAGAGCTGATCGACGTAAACATCGGCCGGCTCGACGATCTTGCAACCGCGCTCACGGGCTTCGGTCGAGAACGCCGAGTCTTCCGGCAGCCGGCAAACGTCGAGCAGGGTCATGTGCGGCCGTAGGTACGAGGGGTTCATCTCGCTTTTAGTGTAACCTGCGGTGAGATTGGGGTCGGCGAGAATGACCACGTCGACCAGCGTGTCGTACAAGCTTGCGAAAGGAATGCAACGGACGCCGAACTTCCGCGCGACCCGCTGTGCCTTTTTGTCGTCCGGTGCGGTGACGCTCACGATTCCCTTGCGGCGATGGATGCCGTGAATCATTGCCTGCGCCGTTCCTGTGGCGCCAACGACCAGCACGTTGCACCGGTCGAGCGGACGGTCTTCGGCGTTTTTGCGTCCCAGCTTGTCTTCGACGGCTTTCAGCGCACTGCGCCAGATGGTGTTGTAAGCGGTCCAACCACTCTCTTTCCGCTTCAGCAGCAGGTCGGCAAATCCGCTCTGTTGGGCAGCATCTTCCGCCTGATCGGTCAAGTCGAGCACATAGGCTCCCAGCGCGGGACTGACGAGGACCGTATTGATTCCCAGCGTGTCGAGCCGCCGGGCAAACTGATCGAAATCGCCCACTGCCAGCGGCAGACAGCGCGTGTTCAAACCGAGTTGTTTGAAACCGGCGTTGAAAACTCGGACGGTCCCGGTTTCGGTTGGCCCGAAGCCAATGACGCCGACGAAATGCGTGTCCGGTTCGATCTCGCTCCAGTGATACAGATCATTCAGTTCGAAGACGGTTGCCTGTCCGTCGTGCGATTCCATGCCTTGCTCGAGGGCGGCATAAATCCAGGGCGAACCATACTTGCGTCCCAACAGCGAAAACGTGATTCCCGGCCGCCCTAGACCCATGCCGACGACCGGCAGGTCGCGTTTTTTGGTGACGGCCGCCAACAACGGCCAGGCCGCTTCCAGCGTCGGCGTGGGCTGGATGAATTTGACCACGTCGGCATGGACACGGGCCGCCTCTGCAAAAATCTCATCGACGTTGCCCAGCGGTTTGTGCAGGCTAGTGTGACTGATGACCCGCTGGGTGTTGCCGAACCGCGGAATATCCAGGGCGATGTCCAGTTCCAACTCGACGTACTCGGGACCGGCAACGATGGCCTGCCGGATCAGCGCTTGCCGCTGCTGTTCGGTCCCTTCCCACTGACCACCCTCTTCCTTCCGGCGACAGGAGATTAGAATCGGCTTCTCGAAGCCCGAAATGAGGTCGCCCATGTCCGGCTCTTTGGCCAGGTGATCGAGGCAGACCTCGACCAAATCGCAATGCCGCGAGGCATTCAGAATGTCGACCTTGGCCAGTTGGCGCGACGTAGGTGTGACGGAGATGCAGATCATGATCATGGAACGGTAGATGGAAAAGATGATCCGTGTTTGCTCTCGGGCAATCAGGTAAATATCCAGATCACGAAAGCTCCTAACGCGGCTTATCGGCCGCAGCCAAGAGTCAAGAGCGGAGAGCCAGAATCTATCGATGTCGATCTTTCTGGCTCTCGACTCTCCACTCTGGGATCTCCGTAACATGTGCGCACTGCGCGCAAATGTGACAAGCTAAGACTCTAATGACAGGCATAGGCCATCCTCCATCTTCCTATCACTCCGCCACGCTCTCCGCCAGAATCCGCTCGTAAATCGTCCGTGCTTTGTCGTAGGCCGCTTGGGCCTCGTGCTGTTCCGAATCACGAATCTGGCCCTGCTTGGAGTTCCAGCAAACGTCGACGGCGCGGCGGCACCACTGGGCACTACGGCGGCTGGCACGGATCGGTTTGTCGGCGACTTCGATGAAGACCGGGTTGGTGTGAACTGAAGGTAAGATCCGCACGGCGACCCAACTCGAATGCTTGATGTCGACGTCGAACTCGAGCGACTGTTCGCTGCCATCGGCCACAATGGTCTTGGTGGCCACCGGATAGCCGTTCACAATGACCTCGACCGGCACGCTGCGCGTCTTGCCGATGCGGCTGCGCTCGATGTGCCAATACGGTTTCTGATCGAGCCGGGACTTGCGAATCTGCTCTGTTTCGGGCGTTGGTTTTTCGGCCAGTAGTGCCAAGACGTCGAAGGAGACCTTCACCTTGCCCGGCTGTTTCAGATTCAACTGGCTGAGTTTTCCGCCGGAACCCGGTTCACCGGCCGCCACGTCGTTAACCTGGAAGTCGAAGATGTGGCTGCGACCGTCGCCGCAGTAACTGCGGCCATTCTTGACGCCCTGGATCCAGGTGTCGAAATCGAGCTGCTGGCCGGGATCGAGTTTGACGTAGACCCGGCCGAGCCCCACCCTATCGCCGTAGATACAGGGGAAGTCGGTCTCGCCGCTGATGCGAGCCCGGAAACCGCAGTTGAGTGTGTGGTACCAGATGTTCAACTCCCAGATGGCGGGCGTATCGACGGTCGAAATAAAGTCACACACATCGTGCGCAACGGTCACGATGTACTCGTTGGCGCCGATGCCGTCGAAGTTAGGCATTGCGTAATCGGGCAACGTGTCGGCGGCGCGGCCGTTCCAGCTGGCTGGCTGGTTGCGGTAGTTGACGAACTGCCGCCGGCCGTCCGGCAGGTGATCGGGCAACTGCAATCCCCAGCCGCTGTGGCTGTAGCCGACGACGGCTCTCTGGTTCTTTCCCCAGGCGAGCACGGGCAGCGTCCAGCTTGGCCATTCGCCGATGACGAACGTTTTCTTGCCTTTGAAATGCCCCTGCTGGCCGCCGTAACTCCAGTCGAATTCCATTTCGGCAGCATACTCGAAATCGTCGTCCTTGAGCCGCAGCAGACAAAGATGCCCAGCATGTGCTGAGGGAAAGCCGCTGACCTCGACGTCGTAGCGCATCAGGTAATTCGGCCGAGAGAGGGCCGACGTCTTCCCTTCAAAGTAAGCCTTTTGGGCGTACCAGCAGGGACCCCAACTAAGCACGCAGCCCACATTGAGGTCCTCACCCAGAATGTGCCGCATCATGTCGCCGGGCGTGACCCCTTCGGTCGGGTTTTCGTAGTGGGCGCAGCCGGCAGCATGGACGTGATGATCGCCCGAGAACCAGCGGCGAGCGGCGGCATGCACCCAGCGGCGGAGCTTGAAGTCGGCCCGGTGGCTGCCGACGCCCTGTGGGACGACCAGCGTGGTGGTTTCCTCGTAGTATTCCGGCCCTCGGGAAGTGGTGACCGAATACTCGCCCGGCGGCAGGTGTACCGACTCGCCGTCGGACCGGTAAACCTGATTGTGAAAGAAGAAGTCGGGCGCCAGCCGTCTCGCCGGATTGGGATAGACGCGGCCAAACCGGTCTCGAATGACAAAAGCCGCCGTCGTTGGTTTGCCGTCGAAATCCTGCACACCTAGAGAGACCTCGACCGCCGGGACCGAGTTAAATAGGATCGGCACGGCGTTGCGGAAGCCAATGTCTTGCGTACCCTGTCCGACGTTGAACGCCAGCTTCGCTTCCCGACGGCCGACGTCGCGGCTAAAAAGTTGGATGATGCGGTACTCCAGTTCAAGCCCGGAGAGCGTCGGCTTGAGTGGCAGCTTGTCGAACATCTCGATCGATAGAAACCTCTGGGCGACTTCGGCGGCGGAGATGTCGATCTTCGGCCGCTTTGCTCCGCGGCTGCGGCGGAACTGCGGTGCGGCGTTCGGGCTATCGGCGACCAGCCGGGGGGTAATGCCGGCTTGGTTGTTCACCTTCACCAGAAACGTCCGCCATCCCTGCTGCACCAGCTCTTTGTTGGCGGGGCCCTCGGCCACTTTGACACGGCTTTCCGCGTTGATGTCGACTCCGGCCAGAGTGTACTTGTCGAGCACCTCTTGAATCCCGCGAACCGATGCGGCTCTGTCGGTGTTTCTCATCGCCGCCCGTAACGCCGTCAGGTCGGCATCAGCTAGCGGTGCACCGACGAACTCAAGCGCTTCGATGAGCCGTTCGGTCGCGGCGACCAGCGGCTGGCGTTCGACGCTGGTGACGACAGGCAGTTCGGCGGCGGATGCCGTCGAACTTTGGGCTGCTGTGCTCAGAGCCGTGATGACGTTTGTTTTCAACGAAGGTTTTGCGACAAGCCACAGCACGCCGCCAAGTACGACGAGGCAGGACAGCAGTATCGATTTGCGACAACAATACGGCCGATTCATGTGTGCGTTCCTCCGGGCAGGTCGATTAGATAATCAGGACGGGAAACACCGGCGAATCTGTTGAGAAGCAACCAGTTCTTTCGCCCATTGTGATTCGCCGTCCCGGCAAGTGCAAGCAGGGAACTGGCCGCTGGCGAGACGTGCATTCGGCTGGGTCAAGCCAGCCGGCAATCGTGAACTCAATTCACTTTGTCGTGGTCGTCTTCAGTGTCACCACCGGCCAGCGATTTCGGGCGGATGATTCGAGTCCGCTGCCGGTCGAGAGTCTCTTTGAGCCGTTGACGGGATTCGACGCGGACCTTGACACCGGAGTGAACCACGTCGAGATTCGTGAGCACGATCAGCTCCCCCGGTTTGATGCCGGACTTCACGATCGCCAGCATTTGCAGAGTTCGTTCGATGACCACGGAACGTTTTTCCGCCGTCACTTCCCACACCCCCGTCTGCCGGTCCTGACCCTGCCGGCTGGTCCGGGTGCCTGACAGTTCCGCCTCGCCTGTTTTGGATTCCGGTTGATCGAGCGGTTTGAGATTCGCGACCACAAACAGATTGCCGTTGATGATCGCATCCCGGGGAACGACCATCGCGTTCTGGAGCATGGGACCATCGATGCGGGCCTGTACAAAGGTGCCGGGCAACAGCGGCGTCGGCTGATCGTCGTTGACCACGTGGACAAACACCTTCACCGTGCGGGTTGTTTCGTCCGCTTCGGGAGCCGAGCGAACGACGAAACCCTCCCAGCGTTTCTCGTCGGTTTCGTTTTCGGCCAGTTCGACGCGCGGCTCGCGTCCAGCCCGCAATTCCGGTTCGAGCCGGGCGAACTCGGCCAGTGTCAGCGGAACCGGAATCTCGACATCCGACGGATCGGTCAGCCGCAGCAACGCGTCGCCAACGCGCACGAATTGGCCCCGCTCGACCATCACATCGCTCACAATGCCGGTAAACGGGGGACGAACCTCGGTCCGATCGAGATTCAACTGCGCCAGATGCAAATCACTCTTGTGCGTTTCAATACGGCGGTTGGTTTGCTCGCGCCACAGCGGGAAGAGCTT
>Ga0310123_10002569_pt1 | contig 14424 bp, 15 predicted proteins | sample CB6_AW_1057_MG_FD_203505 | JGI IMG/M metagenome (GOLD analysis project Ga0310123, IMG submission 203505) | Marine microbial communities from Western Arctic Ocean, Canada - CB6_AW_1057 | ecosystem: Environmental > Aquatic > Marine > Oceanic | place: Canada: Western Arctic Ocean | collected... | reverse complement strand
CTCGACAGATTGGTGAAAAATGTGACCTTGTCCCGAATCGAATTCACCTGCAAGCGGTGCGCTGAGTCCTCATCGGTAGATTCCCCCTCGCCAAGAGCGGCCCCAATACTGGTGAGAGTTTCCTGATCATCCTCACTAATGTCAAAGCATAGAATCGAGCCTGCATGTCCAGCCAGCAAATCCTCTACCTCGCTTGTTACTGCCTCAGGGTCCATTTCAGCCCAAAGAGCATCGGGGCCAACCACATGAGCAAACGGCGAGAGGTCCTCGAGAGAATACGGAATCAGACCAAGTGGCGTGTGGATAAGAATCACCGCATTTGGCCATCGCTGGGCGATGGTATTAACCAACGAACCACAACGCTCCCTCCACGGCCCTTGCTTCCCATATAGAACGATGACATCGGAGCCTTCCAAGCCGACTTCGACCTTTGATAGCAGGCGGTCAGATGCAGCCAAACTAGGAGGGTGTAGAGGTAGGTCTTCAGACCAGATGACTCCGCCATTTCGCAGAGGTTCTGTTGAGTCTATCAAGCCGTCTGGCAGATTATCGTACAGCCACAATGTCGCCTCGCGCAAAGAAGGGTTGGTGTGGCTTCTCTCCTCAACCAGTTGCCAGATGGTTCCGTCACGTACCGCCTGTCTGCATCTTGAGATTTCAGCGGCGGTGACCTCTAGATTATGACGGGACAATAATTCACACCTCTCATCATCTGGCAACGCACGCACTTCATCGGGAGTGATTCCCGAAAATGCGTTCGACGCATATGGCCAGTGAGTAACGTCTGACAAACGGACAGTCCCCCATGGGAACAGCATCCGGTCATCGCGAGCGAATATTGCATAGGCTGCAGAATCGAATAGGTCAGCACCTAACGCGACACAGATTGGGAATAGGTGCGGATGGCCGCAGCCAAAGATGTGTACTGGTCGCTCAGCCGGGATATGCTCTCGGCAGGCGACAATAATCTCAATCAGTTCTCGATAACGCTGCCTCTCCATCAGAGGAACAATGCCGCCGATTGGATGCACTGCGAAGCCGTGCTCGCCCATCAGTTCGGCTGAGCGTTGTCGCAGGTCGGCATGTATGCCACCTTGGATTGGACCGTTCAGCAGTATGCCTTCAGCGGCCTTCAGCGAATCCTCAGACCGCGCTGCGGTTTCCATTACCACCGCTTCAATCTCCTCGCGCGTCATATCGGGAGTGCCAAACACATCGAGCATGGTGGCGATATCAACTCCAATTTCGCGCTGGAAAGCAACAATCTCAGCGACGCCCACTTCAACGTCGCCGTAGATGTAGTTCTGAAAGGTGCCAGAATCTGCCATGATTACACCCGGATAATCCAACAGCGCATGGACCCCGTCGGCCAACGCCTCGGCCTTCAGTTTCTCATGCTTCCAAATCACGTAGGAATTGGTGATTACTGCCTCAAAACCATACTTCTCCCACATTTCTGCGGGTTCGACCGTTCGGATGTTTGGATTGATTACCGGCAGAAGTGCGGGTGTGTTGAGCATGTGGGTGTCCGTGTGCAGACGGCCAAGGCGCGCCCAGCCGTCTCGCTTGGTAACCTCGAACTTGCCGTGGTCACCCTTGCGGCACGGCACTGCATCGCGCGTCATCGCTCCGAACCGGACCGACCGCGGCTTTCAGCCATTCGGAGGGCTCAACCGAGGTTCTCATAGCTCTCAGGATCATACTGACCGTTTAGTCTGCAACCTGGGTCTTGGGCATCCACTAACTGATCGCCGTCATTGTCCAAATTATCTGCACAATTGCCGACCACTCCATCATCCCCACCGGAGAAGTCCTGAGCATTGGAAATGGCATACCAGCCACCGATAGCGAGGACTAGAATTACCGTGAGAGCGATGACCCAAACAGCTACTGAAGATTGACTCTCGTGTTTGTGAATGACCTCGACCCTTACGGTCTTGACACCATCTTCGGAGGCGACTTGCTTGACGACCTCATCGAGGGCTCCCTCTGCTTCACCTTGAGTCGCCATCGGCACGTCAAGGCCCACAGGGTATGTGAATACAGTGGAGAGAAGTCTCACTCCATCGTAGCGGGGGCGCAGGCAGGTTGGGCGGCGAGGGAATCGTCGCATGGAATTACCCTCGCACCGAGCGCTGCGAAGCGTGAAACAAACTCTTCTCCGAGAGAAGTGCCCGCTCGCAGCGCGATCCAGATTGTCTCACCGCGTGAAGAAGCACCACTGGCTTCCTCCTCAAGAATCTGGAAAAACATCTCATTCAATGGTTGGAACACATTGGTGATTAGCACCCCTCGTCGCTTACCTTGCCCATCGTCAACCATTACCATCCACTCGCGGCTGGGAGGCAGCGGATACCAGCGGCAGCGCAATGACTCCTCTCCGAGGTCAACACGCACGGACTCCTCTAGTCCCGGATGCCACGGCTCTGGTTCAGTAGGCAATCGAACACCTCAGACGAATGTGACTCCACCGTGTTTGAGTACAAAATCTCGACCGAGTTCATCAAAGGTGTCGAGCAGGCTTGATGAGAAGCGAACCGCCTGCACCTCCGCATCCATCAGCAGGTCGGATTGGATTCCTTGCAGAGTTCCCGGTGCGGCTCCGCAGGCGATGCAAGCTCCGCTGAGATTCAATTGCAGTTCCACCGCAGCATCTCCACTCGCTCGCGGCACCACCTCGGCGAAATCAACCTCGATTCCTCCTCCGTGGCCACTTAGAGCAGCTCGCACCGCACCAAGCCTTGCGAGGATAGCTCCGACAAGGTCAGAATCACTTGTTTCGACAAGCGCGACCAAAGAAAGTCGAGAGAGTCTCTCCTCCTCTGCCGGGTCGAGTACCTCGGATAGACGGGCATCTGCCTCATCACCCATGCTGTCGGTAATCTGCAGTCGATAGGAATCGGCTAGGTCATCATCCTCGGGCATTAATTATCCCACCTTGCTGGTCCATTTGAGTGCTTGCACAACTATCGCACACCATAGGTGAGTGGTCGCTCGTTACACGCCTTGATAAGGGAATGTGCGGCCCCACTGATTGAGGAGTGAGTGGAATGGCTGGAGACATCATCCTGAGGATAAAGAATCTGAGCGTTTCAATCGAGGATACCGAGATTCTCAAAGGGCTTGACCTAACCATCAGAACTGGCGAAATTCACGCCTTGATGGGACGCAACGGGTCGGGAAAGTCCACTCTGGCCAACGTGCTGATGGGACATCCTGCCTACGACATTACCAGCGGTGAAGTCGAGTACCTTGGCAATGACCTATTCGATATGGAACCGTGGGAAAGGGCACGTGCTGGGGTTTTCCTATCCTTCCAGTATCCTCAGGCCGTTCCCGGGCTGCAAGTAGGAAATTTCCTGCGCAAGTCGGTCGTTGCTGTACGCGGCGATGATGCGCCTTCAGCCAAGGATTTTCGCGCCGAGTTGAACACAGCGATGTCCGAGTTGGATGTTGACAAGCAGTTCCTTGGCCGATATGTGAATGACGGTTTCAGCGGTGGCGAGAAGAAGCGTTTTGAAATCCTACAATTGCTACTACAGAAGCCTATCCTCGCCATCCTTGACGAAACCGACTCAGGCCTTGATATCGATGCGCTGCGAACCGTAGCAAGAGGAATCATCGCAGCGACTGGCGAGGATTCAGGTTGCCTGATTATCACTCACTATCAACGCATCCTTGAGTATGTTCAACCCACGCACGTCCACGTGCTGATTGATGGGCATATCATCAAGAGTGGCGATGCTGACCTAGCACGCCAAATTGAGGAAAACGGATACGAGTGGTTGGATTGCCCGGTTACCCCTTAAGCATGATAACATTATTAGGTATTGGAAACAAGGACTGAGTGAGATGGAGAATACCGAGGCGCACGACGCAGTTGGCGATTACAAAGCCGGCTGGCACGACCCTGAACACGCCACCATCAGGTTTGACTCTGGCCTCTCCGAACAGGTCGTTCGCGACATTTCGGAGTTGAAGGGTGAGCCGGAATGGATGACCGACCTTCGAGTGAAGGCGTACCATCACTTCATCTCCCGACCTATGCCCACTTGGGGTGATACCGAGATGCTTGAGAGCATCGACTTCGACAAAATCTGCTATTTCCTGCGTTCTGGTAAAGGTACAGAGAAGAATTGGGACGACGTGCCCGAGGACATCCGCAACACCTTCGAAAGATTGGGGATTCCTGAAGCCGAGCAGAAGTGGCTTTCTGGCGTGACAGCGCAATATGAATCAGAAGCAGTTTACCACTCTATTCGTGAAGACCTTGAGGCTCAAGGAGTCATATTCCTCGATATGGACGCTGGACTTCGCGAACACGAAGAACTGGTCAAGAAATGGTTCTGCACAGTCGTTCCATATGCTGACAACAAGTTCAGCGCCCTCAACACCGCGGTCTGGTCCGGTGGCTCATTCATTTATGTGCCACCGGGAGTACACGTCGAGATGCCGGTGCAGGCATACTTCCGCATCAACGCGAAGAACATGGGGCAGTTCGAGCGCACACTCATCGTCGTCGATGAGGGCTCATCCATCCACTATGTTGAGGGTTGCACAGCACCGACCTACTCGACTGATTCGCTGCATTCAGCAGTGGTCGAGTTGATTGCCATGCCCGGCGCATACATCCGCTATTCGACCATCCAGAACTGGAGCAACAACGTCTACAATCTCGTTACCAAGCGTGGCATCGCGCATGAGAATGCAACCATTGAATGGGTTGATGGCAACTTGGGCTCCAAACTGACGATGAAGTATCCATCTGTCATCCTCAAGGGAGAGGGCGCGCACGCCGAGGTCATTTCAGTCGCCTACGCTGGTGAAGGAATGCATCAGGATGCAGGCGCTAAGGTCCACCATTTGGCATCGAACACCACCAGCAAGATTCTCTCCAAGTCAATCAGCAAGGACGGAGGACGTGGAAGTTACCGTGGCATGGTGACCGTCTCCAGAAAGGCAGAGAACTGCAAGGTCAGCGTCGTTTGCGACGCGCTGATTCTCGACGAGAAATCGCGTAGCGACACCTACCCGACTATGGAAGTCTCCAATCCATCCTGCCGCTGCGAGCACGAGGCTTCGGTGAGCAAAGTCAGCGATGACCAAGTATTCTATCTGATGAGCCGGGGACACACCGAAGATCAGGCTCTGGCGTTGATTGTCAACGGCTTCTTTGAGCCATTCACCAAGGAGTTGCCCATGGAGTACGCTGTCGAGTTGAACAAACTCATGGCGCTCGAAATGGAAGGCTCAATCGGTTGAGTCAGGGGTGACTTACATGTCTGCCTACGCTGACCTTTCTGAGCCCAACCGTGCTGAACATCTGTGGAGATATACGCCGTGGCACAGAATCCATCCTACCGGCAAGGTCGCCGAAGTCCCTGAGGTGGTTTCTGGAGCCTCCATTTCCCTATCGATGTTGGATGGTAGCGAGCCTCCTGAGGGTGTCTCGATTGCCGCCGCTACCGCTGAACAGGTTGAGGCTCTTCGAGCGGCTCCATACGATGATGTCGCATCGGAGTTCATCAGGCTGCTCGCTGAAGGCGAGGCTGTGATTCTCACAATCGAAGCTAATTTGCAACTTGAGCAGCCACTTCTCCTTGTGGTTGAAGCAGACGGAGATGTGTGCGTCCTGCACACGATTCTCGATATTGGGCGATGCGCAGAGGCGGAACTGGTGACGAGAATCAGCGGTGATGCTGATTGGTTCGGAATACTACGCGAAGGCAAAATCGACGATGGAGCCAACTTCAACGATATCATGCTGAACAAGATGGGCGATGGGCATTGTCTGAGAGTTGATGCAATAGTCATCGGAAGGGACGCTCAGGTCCGAGCAGGAACTGTTGGGTCCGGCTCGACTCGATGCAAGTCTGACCTGCGCTACGAAATGCCCAACCCCGGTGGCAATTTGAAGGTCAACGGGTCTTTGCTGAGTACCGGCAAATCACACAATGACCACCACGTCGAAATCATGCATGAGGCACCCCAAACCTACAGTCGCCTCAAATGGCATTCCGCTTGTGGCGGCAAGAGCCGAACCGTTGGCACCGGCATGCTCCGAATCGCAAATGGAGCCAAAGGTGCGGACGCATCTCAGTCATTCCACAATCTACTGCTCTCCAAAAATGCTGAAGCAGATTCAATTCCAGAATTGGAAGTGCTGGAACACGAGGTTGTCGGTTGCGGCCACGGAACTGCAACTGGCCCTATAGATGATGAACAGGTGTTCTATCTCAAGACTCGTGGCTTCGACGATGAAGGGGCGCAGGCGGTGCTGATTTCAGCATTCCTGAACGCAACCCTATCCGTAATGGGAGGCGAGGCTATTCACGAGTGGTTGAGAGAACAGTTGAGCGGTGGAATGGCTGCGCTTGCCCAGTGAAGTTCACTCAGCGGTAATTCGGTACAGCGTGCCGTGTGCATATTCAGCATAGTAGAGATTGCCATCTGGATGGAAGCGCAGGGAGAGCGGAGTTGAGAGGCCCTCCATGATGATGGTCACTTCACCACGCCAACCCTGCGCAGATTCCGAATCCTCGACAAGGTCGACCCGAGCAATTTCCTGACCAACTGGGATGAGGGCATTCCAAGAGCCGTAGATTGTCACATACACGGTAGTATCAGTGCCGGGTAAACTCGAATTGAGTGGCCTCCAATCCACTGCGTTGGCAGAAGAATGCGGGGTGAATTCAGCCACCGGCCCAAGCGTCCCAGCAGGAATAGGGTCATCGGGAGTATCATCCGGCCAGCCGTATGCAGCCCCCTCAACAAGCAGATTGAGTTCCTCGGGTGGGTGTCTGCCTTCCCAATCACGACCGTTGTCGGTGAACAAGTATCCCACACCGGGCACCCAAGTGCCATCATACGAGTTACGCACTCCAGAAGCGATGACAGTGTGCTCACCAGTCCACGGGTCCACGCGAAGAAGGGCGGCGTTGCGCTCGTCGTCCTCTTCACATATATTGCAGGTTGAACCGCTGTGCCAGATTAGCGAACCGTTACCGTCTGACATCACAGAATTGGTCTGGTGGTTACCGTTTGGAATCCCTGAAACAATCACCTCTGCCTCACCTAGATTCCACTGGTCAGGTGTGCTGTTAGCTCCGACATCCCATGCCCGCAGCCGACCGGTTTCTGAGATGAATATACGGCGGCTGCCGTTGTCTGAATCGGTCCAATCCAGAACGCCATGCGGCCCGTTCAGGCCTTCAGCCACAGTCAAAACATCGGCGAAGGTTCCATCCTCAAGCAATTGCAATGCGAGTAGTGAGCCGTCGCGGTCGCAGACCAACAACCAGGTTTCATCAATCCAATCCATGCAGGTTGGAGCGCCAAGTCCTGATGCGACCAACTCGACCTTGTGGTCATCCAAGGTCAGTTCTGGTTCGGATTCGAAGATATATGGCCAGAGATATCGCATCGTCATCGCCGAGACAAGCAGCAACACGACAATGCCAGAGCCAATTGCGATTCGGCTCGGTAGCGATCGGCCGCCCTCGCTGTCAGGAGTTGCTTCGGCCTCCGACATGGCTCAAGCATAGGGGCCGGATTCATGATGCTGACGGAGTCATCACTCACAGGGCTATACCGCAGCATTGAGAAGGAGGGGCATTCCGCCGGCACTTGAGAATCATGGCAAAGCGAGGTTCGGCGAAGACCGAGAAGCCCGAGATCAGCGGCGGAGTGCAGGAACACAAGGCACCTGAGGCAGTTGTTGATGGCAATCCTACACTATACTGTTTTGAGACCTGTCCGTTCTGTTGGAAGGTGCGCAGTCTGCTGAAATTGCGCGGAATCAACTATACCAAAGTCGAAGTCGACCCGATGAAGAAAACCCAACTGGCGTTCTCTGAATGGAAGGCTGTACCGGTTCTAGTCGATTCGGACGGAACTCAGGTCTACGATTCCAACGACATTCTCCACTACATCAATGAAAATCTCGGCAACGGAAGCGCACAGGGGTTCCCGAAAGCGGGAGAGGATGAAACCCAGGATGAGTGGATGGATTTCTCCAATGACCATCTCGGTAAGTCGATTGTTCCGGTAATCTACCGTTCCTATCGCTCCAGCCTCGCCGCACTCGACTATGTCACAGAAGTAGACAACTTCAGTGGGTGGCAGGCATTCAAGGCCAAGTGGATGGGCGCGGTTGTGATGCGATTGGTCGCCCGCAGCCGAGCCAAGAAATTCGATGTTTCACCCGAGGAGAATCTGAAGCAGAAACTCGACTCGCTCGGCGGCGGAATCTCAAGCGACTTTTTCGGAGGGAAATCACCCAATGGCGCAGACCATGCTAATTACGGAATTCTACGCGCGATGCAAGGTCTGCGCGGATTTGATATCGTGCAATCTCATGATTCGATTTGGCCGTGGTATCAGCGGATGCAGTCGGTTTGCGGCGAGTGAGCGGCGAGTGAACAGCAATTTTCCCATCTAACCAACGCTGAGATGGTGTTTTCCGCAAACACCCTGTCCCCACACCCCCATGCATCCAAGCATCAACGTCCTCGGTGGCGAACTGCTGACCTGCTCCTCGGACCCCTTGACCGGATGGTATCGGGACGGTTGTTGCAATACCGACGAGCGCGACCGCGGTCTACATGTGGTATGCTGTATTTTGACCGAGGACTTCCTTGAATTCGCCAAGCAACAGGGCAATGATCTGATTACTCCCGCTACGGGGCACGGCTTTCCCGGCCTGAAACCCGGCGAAAGATGGTGCGTATGCGCGCAGACTTGGCTGGATGCAGCCAATGCCGGGGTTGCCTGTTCGGTTGATTTGCAAGCGACCCATGAGGAGGCGTTGCAAATAATTCCAATTGACCTGCTCGAGGCTCATTCCGAATAGAAATGAGTCAACAATCGAATTCGTAAGCACCGAGGTCTGGTGTTGCGTCTCGCGTACAACCATCTCTGTCCATCACCACTCCGAGGTCGCCACCTGCATCAATTGCGGGGCTAGTTTCTGCGAGATGGAAATCAGATGCTGGGTTGATGAATTGCGGTGGCAAGTCAATGCAGTCAGGACAATGCGCGTCCTCATACGGATTTCCGTTGATTCGCCCGCGCTCTCCTTGCTCATCCACCAATAAATTATGATGGAAAACCAGCAGACTCTGATTACCGGCCAATTGCGCCGAAATCTGAAATTCGGTGCTATTGGAAGCGACCACGATATTGTTGGCAATTACCACTCCCGATGCCTCACCGGTGATATTCATGCATGGGCCATCACATCCTACGATTGTGTTGTGGAATATTTTGACATCAACCGCCTCACCAACAAAAATGGCTGTCCCTTCCCCTTGCCCTTCGTTGGTTGAGGCCAAGATGAGATTATTTCTCACGGTTACGTTCACCGGATAGGAAGCCCCGGAACCGTGGGCGATTCTTATTCCATAACTGGAATCCACTATTCGGTTACCCTCAATGATGGTATCTCCGCCTCCCATGTGAATGACGATGGCTGAGCCGGGTGGGCTGGTATAGGTAGGGCGATAGCCTTGCAGTAGGTTGTTTCGGATGGTGACATTTGTTCCGGCTTTCACATCAATAGCATTCTCCTCACGACCCTGCGCGTATGCCCGATAGAAGTTGCAGTTCTCAATCAGGGTGGAATCTGGTGGAGTCATTTCAGCAAGTTTGTCCTGATGGATTTGAACCGAATCCCCATCGCAGCCAAAAGAAGTGATGTTGCGGATTGTGGTGTTGTAGACTCGACCGTCGCCTGCTGCTGCTGAATCCAAGTAGATGCAATGAGCGTCGCCGTCTTCTGCAAGCCATTGGTCGTAGACAATTGAGTTCTCAATCAGCGTATTCTGCGGACAGCCTTCTCCATCTATACAGCCAACCGAGATACCGGCGATGCTGCGCATTTGCCCATCCACATCCAAGTCTCTCAGCACGATTCCTGACACCGGCCCTCGCACCTTTATCTGCCCCGCAGTGATGCTTTCTGCGCTCTCGCCGTCGTTGACGATTCGTAGGGTTTCAAATTGCCAAAATGATCGTTTGATTTGGATGGTTGTGCGATTATCAATGCCGCCGGTCAACACGGTTTGACCTGAGCCGCGAACGGTGATTGGGGAATTTTGCGTGCCGGCGGAATGGCCGTCGCTTTCTGTGATGCTGATTCGTCCTGCATATGAGCCATTGGCAATCTGCAGGACGTCGCCTGCCGTAAGGGAAAGCAGGGCTAGCGAGATGTCATTGAATGGCCCTACGCCACCAACTTCGCCGGCGCAATCCGGCTGCAATCCATTGCCGGCGAGGTTGCAATCGCCGTTCAGAAAGTGGGTGACATCTGAATCAGGTGGTGGAGGCGGAGGTGGCTGGTCATCGTCATCTCCTCCACCGCCATTATTGCCTATACAGCCGGAAAAAGCGGTGCTGGCCATCATCACAGCCAACAACATGGCCAGCACACCCACTGAGCCCCACCGCATGCTTCGGGATGGGTCCTTACACATCTATACCACCGCTGTGTGCAGATTTGCAGAACGTGGCTTGAAAGCGGGTAGGCTACCCCGAAAGACTGGAGAGAGGGCCATGGCGCTGGACATTGCGGCGATTCGCGCCGATTTTCCGATTCTTGAGCGGAAAGTGGCTGGTGGCCGGCCGTTGGTCTATCTCGACAATGCTGCTACCACCCAAAAACCGAGGCAGGTCATCGATACGATGAGCCGCTTCTACGAGAATAACAACGCCAATGTACACCGTGCAGTCCACACCCTCGCCATCGAGGCCACCGAACAATACGAGGGTGCGAGAGATGCAATCGCAGACTGGTTCGGCGCTAAGCGAGAAAACATGGTTTTCACGTCTGGCACCACCGAGGCAATCAATCTGGCCGCTTGGGGTTGGGCAAGGGCAAACCTCGGCGAGGGTGATGTGGTTTTGCTCACTGAGATGGAACATCACGCAGACATCGTGCCGTGGCAACTTCTAGCCGAGGAGCGAGGCATCGAAATCCGCTACGTACCAATCAATACCGACGATGGCACTCTCGACATGGACGCCTTCGATGCTACCATCGACGAGGCAAGTTTGGTCTGCGTTGTCCACACCTCCAATGTGCTGGGCACCAGCAACCCGATTGAGCGTATCATTGCTGATGCCCATGGGCGCGGGCGAGGCGGAGCGGGCGCTAAGGTGCTGATTGACTGCGCTCAAGGTGCACCACACCATCGTATCGACTTCGCAGCACTTGGCGCAGAATTCGTCGCCATCTCAGGTCACAAAATGTGCGGGCCGACCGGAATTGGTTGCCTGCTGGTCGATTCTGATACCATGGCCGAGATGGTTCCGTTCATGAGCGGAGGCGACATGATAGAGGAAGTTCACCTCACCCATTCAACCTACCAGAAAGGTCCGCAGAAGTTTGAAGCCGGCACCCCGAAGATTGCAGAGGCGATTGGTTGGGGCGCAGCAATCGAGTGGCTCTCTCAGTTCGATATGACCGAGGTTCACGCACACTGCAGAGGGCTTGGCAGGTGGACTGCGGAGCAGATTCGTGGAATTGACGGCATGACAGTGCACGGTGAACACGACAGCGATGCAGGCAGTGGAGTCGTCTCATTCCTCCACGATAGTTTACACTCCGAAGACCTCGCACGACTGATGGATGCAGGTGGATTCGCCATGCGAACCGGACATCACTGCGCTCAGCCACTGCTTCGCGCATTTGGAGTCACCAGCACCAACCGCGTCTCATTCTATCTCTACAACACACGCGAGGAAGCCGTGGCATTCGTCGAACATCTACGAGAGGTAGTCGAAAAATTCGCTTGAGGTGAAAACATGGCTTGGGGTACGGGAAGTTGGCCAGATCGGCTACAAGAGGCGATAGAAGAATTCGCCGATGTTTTTGACCCGATGGAGCGCTACGAGATGCTATTCGATTGGGCGAGCAGGGCTGATGTACTGACCTCCGAGGAATGGAATGAGGCTAACCGAATTCACGGATGCCAATCCGAAGCGCACATCGAGTGCCAGTTGGACGATTCAGGTGGATTTCGCATGAGAGGTGGTGCCGATGCACAGATTGTGCAGGGTCTGATGGCGATCACTTGCCTAGCGGTGAACGGATTGCCACCAGCAGAGGTGGTCGACTTCTCACCGGCCTTCATAGAGGAGATGGGGCTGAAGGCAAGTTTGACACCTAGTCGCTCCAATGGATTCCTCAATATGTTCGAGAGAGTCAGAAGCGAGGCGGCTCGATTGATAGGCAACAATGGAGGTATTGAGTGATGTCAGTGGAAGAAAATGCGGTATTGGAGTCCTTGCAGGAGGTTGAGGACCCCGAGATGGAAATCAGCATCGTCGAGTTGGGCTTGGTCTACGGAGTGCGCTTCGAGGACCGTGAAGGACAGACACATTGTGAGGTAGACATGACTCTGACAAGTCCGGGCTGCCCAGTAGCACCAGAAATCATGGCAGCTGCCCATCGAGCGGCCCTTTCCACCCAAGGTGTCGATTCTGTTCACATCAATCTGGTCTGGTCGCCGCGTTGGGACCCGCGTACACATGCGTCCGAGGACGCATTGATGGACATGGGTATCTTCTGACACAGGACAAAGTGGGGAAAACAAATGGGAAAAATCAATTTGAAGGAGAAATTATCCAAGTTTTCAGACCATTGGGCGCCAAAAATAATCGCAGAGATGAACGATTATCAGTTCAAATTGGTCAAACTCAAGGGGGATTTTGTTTGGCACAATCACGAAGATACCGATGAAGTCTTCATCGTGATTGAAGGTACGATGAAAATAGAGTTTGAGAACGAGACTGTAGAATTGAATGAGGGTGACATGTATGTGGTCCCGAAAGGGATTCAACACAAGCCGTGTGCTCAAACCGAATGCAAAATCATGCTCGTTGAACCTCGTGGAGTCGTGAATACAGGCAATACAGAAGGTGAATTAACCGCATCTAATGATGTCTGGATATAGACCACTCTGTGACTAGGAGTGTCTTGAGGTTAAGTCCTAGTAATCAGTAATAACAGGAACATGAATCCAATATCATGGGAGACGGGAGACAACAATACATCCCCGTATCACGCGCCAAGGTCAAGGACGCCATATTCCTACTCGATGGAATTGATGAGGAGATGCGCGACGGCCTCGCCAAAATGAGCGAGATGCTAGAGGCTATTTGGCATCACTCATCGCATGGAGGACTTGAGAATCTCAAGCGACTCTACGAAGAAATGGACCCTGATCAAATCAGTGACGCTAACTCGGATAGGACCGAACAGTTCCTTTCAACTTTTGACGAGTTCCTCATAGATGGTAACTGGGAGGAAATCAGCGACGAGGAGATGCAAGAAGCGCTTGAAGGAGAAGATGTATTTCCAATTAGTCTCGTTGTTCGATTTGATGAACTCAAGACCATGAAGTTGTACAAACTTGGTGAGATTTCGATTGAGGATGAGCGCACATCGATGTTTGGCCTAAAGAAAGAGGCTGTGACAATACATGCCTTCGATCGTGTCATCCAAATCCTTGAATTCCATGAAGAGTCCTGGTTCGCGGAACGCAAGCGAATGAAACATTACCAAGGCAATGAGGGAAAAGGATTGCATCTTCGCTTGTTCAAAACCGTGCCAAAACTCGACCTTGAAACAATATTCCCAAACACATCACCACAGATGAGAAATCTCGACAAAATCAAAATTTTTGCACCTCTGGTTGGTGGATTAGTTACCCTTTTGATGAAATTTGGACCCCTGCTCTTAGGAGTAGGAACTGGAGACACATCCTTGTCGGTGATAGGTGGCCTACTGTCTGCGCTTGGTATGTACGTACTGAAGTCCTATATGTCATATCAGAAAACACGTGAGAGATATCAGACTCAAGTGTCAAAGGACTTGTACTTCAAGGGTCAGGCCAACAACGCTGCAGTGTTGAATATGATTGTCGATTTGAGTGAAGAACAAGAAGTGAAGGAAGCGCTACTCGCCTACATCTTCCTACATGTGGAGGCTGGCAAACGCTACAACGAAGAGCAACTCGATGACCGTATTGAGGGATGGTTGTTGGATACCTTTGGCCATGACATCGACTTTGAGGTCGATGATGCAGTAGGCAAGTTGGTAGACATGCGACTACTCATCAAAGCCGAAGATGAAACCCTCTCCGTATTACCAATCGGTGAAGCACTTGCAATTCTCGATGATTACTGGGACAATATCTACGACTACTGATTCGCGCGGTGATTATTGCTGAGATAAGCAGAAGCAAACAGAAATTTCCGGGCATTCCCCACCCTGTGCTGGGGATATTCGAACCATCCAATTTCTGCTTGGATAAGCAGATATGTTACCGTGTGTTCGGGTATCCATGAGCCGCAAGTCATGGGCGATTGCAGGCGTTACATTAGGCGGCCTCACCGTTGTGTTCTTCTTTTGGTTCGTGTTTG
>Ga0310123_10002568_pt1 | contig 14428 bp, 15 predicted proteins | sample CB6_AW_1057_MG_FD_203505 | JGI IMG/M metagenome (GOLD analysis project Ga0310123, IMG submission 203505) | Marine microbial communities from Western Arctic Ocean, Canada - CB6_AW_1057 | ecosystem: Environmental > Aquatic > Marine > Oceanic | place: Canada: Western Arctic Ocean | collected... | reverse complement strand
AGGCCCGCGCCAGCCGCAGCGCCAGCATCGACGCCTCGGTGCCTGAGTTGACGAAACGCACCCGTTCGGCCGACGGGACGAGTCGCTGCACTAACTCGGCCCATTCGATGTGCAGAGGGTGGTCGTTACCGAAGTGCGTTCCCATGGCGGCCGCCGCTCCAATCGCTGCGACCACGTCCGGGTCCGCGTGTCCCAACAGCAGCGCGCCGTTGCCCAACATAAAATCGACGTACTCGTTACCGTCGACGTCCCATTTACGGCCGCCTTGCCCGCGCTCGATGTAAAGCGGCATCGGCAGGAAGTATCGCAGGTCGTGCCCCACCATCCCACCGAGCACGTTGCGGGCACGCTTGAACCAGTCGGACGACTTGGGCCGCGCGGCGGCATAGGCTTCGGCCAGGCGATCGGTCATAGGCATATTTTTCTCTCCCTTAGCAGCTACAACGCGTCATCTTCGATCCAAGCGCTATCATCGAGCACGATACCCTTTGCCGGCTCTGAACAATTCCAGGTGTTCCTGGATGCTCTCTGCCAGATTGTCCTGTCCCGTCGAACGGGCCAAGACCGTTGCTTTCTCCGCGGTCTCGACGGCTAAGTCGAATTGGCCTGCTTCGGCATAGGCCACCGCCAGCGTGTCCAACATGGAAACTACCTTATAGTCTGTAAGTTGGCAGGCATATTCAGCATGGCGGACCGCTTCGACCCCATCACGAATCTGGGTGTCTTCGTCCGTGGCCAATATCCATGCCAGGTTATTCAATATCTCTGGCCAATCCCCCCGGAATTCGAGCGCCTGTCGATACCGTTCGACCGCCAGTTCGGTCTTGCCTTGCTGGTACTCCAACAGTGCCAGATTCATGTACTTATGGGCTCGCGCATCGGCATGGCTGGGATCTAACTCGACGGCCTTATCGAAATCACGGCTGGCTCGATCCAACTCGCCTTTACTTTTGTAAGCGAGCCCACGCCTGTTGTGAGCATTGGCGTAACTAGGATTCAACTCGATGGCCGTGTCGAAATCGTGAATGGCCTGGTCATAATCGCCCTTGCTCAAATGGACGAACCCCCGATTGTTATAGGCTTTTGCATAGCTTGGATTCAACTTGATCGCCTTGTCGAAATCGCGAACGGCCAGTTCCAACTGGCCCTTTTCTACATGGGCAAGACCCCGATTGCTGTGGCAATGAGCGTCCTTGGGATCGAACGCGATGGCCTTGTCATAGTCTTGTATGGCCTGGTCGTAGTCGCCCTTCTTGTCATAAGCGGACCCTCGATTGTTGTAGGCCTTCGCATAATCGGGACGTAACTCGATGGCCTTGTCGAAATCACGAATGGCCAGGTCGTACCGGCCAACTTCGTTATACGCGATTCCCCGGTTGTTGTAGGCACCAGAAAATCTGGGGTCCAAGTCAATCGCCTGGCTGAAATCTCGAATGGCTTGCTCGTAGCTGCCTGTACTTGAGAACGCCCGGCCGCGGTTGTTGTGAGCCGTAGGATTGTCCGGTTTAATCTCGCTTCGCCATGTTCGCCCAACATTTCGCCGTGGTCGGCGGTGATGATGAGCAGTGTTGAGGCGTACAATTTCAGGTCTTTCAATTTTTGGATGACCTGTCCGATACAATGGTCGGTATATGCGATTTCACCGGCATAGGGGTTGGAAGCAAACTGAGAGGCAAACGGCTCGGGTGGCTGATATTTATGATGAGGGTCATAGTAATGTAGAAAAAGGAAAAATTCTTCGTTTTTGTTTTCCTCTAACCACTCAAGGGCAACACGTGTGGTTTCCCCAGCGCGCCTCTGCACAACCGTGTTGCCCACCCGCGGCGTTTCAAAGTCGTCATGATAGGTATCGAAACCTTGGCCCAGGCCAAACTGTGCATCAAGTACGAAGGCGCTGACGGCGGCACCCGTGGTGAAGCCAACATTCTTTAGGGTCTCTGCCAGGGCAACATTGGAGTCATCGACCAGATGAGCAGAATTATCATGGACACCGTGATAAGGCGGGTCCGTGCCGGTGAGCATCGAGCTATGGGCAGGCAGAGTGACGGGAACCGGGGAGATAGCATTTTCGAACAGAATGCCTTCCGCGGCGACGGCATCGATATTGGGCGTGGTTTCAGACTGGTAGCCGTAACAGCCAAGATAGTCGGCGCGACAAGTATCAATGCTGATGAGGATGATCTGGCGCACGCCTGCCGCGGGCACCGGGGAGCCCCGAAGCAGCCATGCTCCGGCCGCCAGGACCAAGGCCAATGCCGCGACAGTTAGGGAATAGGTCCAACGTCTCGTACTTGGGAGAGGCATGGCTTGCGCGCGATGAGATTTTGAAAGAATGTCTTGAATGAAGTTGCCCTGGGCTTTCACATTTAAGGCCTCCGGCCTATTCCTTGTTGATCCACTACGAAGAATTAAAAACTGCGAGGACGTTAGCCTGAAAAAAGTAAAATGAAAGGAGCATTATCATAGCACAATCCTATTCCAACGTGTTGCTGCATCTCGTTTTCAGCACCAAGTATCGTGAACCCTTCATCGACGTGGATATTGAAGAAGAATTGTTCGCCTACATCGGAGGGATCTGTCGCAATTTGAAGTGTCCCACTCACAAAATCGGAGCCGCGGATGATCACATTCACATTGCCTGCTCCTGTAGCGCGTGGGGCAAAGGCCGGAGGCCTTACATGTGAAAGCCCAGGGCAACGCCCTGGGAATGAAGGGGGCTGCGTGCCATCCTCCCCAAGGCGTTGCCCCCGGGCGACTTCAAACGCCAAACCGGTCTCGGCGCGCGCCGGGACTCCGAGTCGATCGTAAACTCGTCTTTTTCTGCAACGCTGGGGTCCAGATTCGATGCCCTGTCATTCTGAGCGAAACGAAGAATGCCAGCGCCACCATCCAGAACCGTTTGCCGATTCGCATCACGAATGGTTGTGCCAGGCCCTTTACATCGTCACATCCTGCGGGGGCCACATCAAGTACCGCCTGTCGCCTTGGGAGGTTGTCACACTTTTGACCAGGTCGATTGTGTGATTTAGACCCCCTCGGCCTTGTGCCGTGGGTGAATCAGATTGTCGGCTAAAGCGGCACCGCGTAATCTCTACCCTTCCGACGCCAAGGCGTCGGAAGGGTAGTGCGCGCCGCCGAGGTAGCCGACAATCTGATTCACCCACGAGCGAGCTCGTGGGGGTCTAAAAGGATGACCAGTTAGGGTTGCTGGCGTTCCAGGAGAAGCACAAGCCCGCGTGAAAGGCGAAGTAGCTTGGCAAAGACCGGGCGTCTTAGAGATAATGGACGCATGAAACGAATCTACGTGCCACTCACCGTATGGCTCACCTGCGCGATCATCAGCTCGGCATCTGCGGCTGAGTTGCCGTGGAAAGCCGAACTCGCCGAGCGAAGTCGATGGTGGAGTCTGCTGCCGCTGAAAGACGTGTCACCACCGGACGTAGCGAACGCCGCGTGGTCGAAAGAACCCGTGGATCGTTTCGTGCGTTCGGCACTGGACCAGGCGGGGTTGCCTCCCGCGAAACCGGCTCGCGCCGAAACCCTGTTGCGGCGACTCTCGTTCGTGCTGACAGGACTGCCGCCAAAGCCGGAGCGGGTTGAGGCGTTCCCAGAGGCGTTTGCCACCGACGCGGATGGAGCACTCTCTGGGCTCGTGGATGAGTTGCTTGCGTCACCTCACTTTGGCGAACGTTTCGCCCGGCACTGGATGGATGTCGTGCGGTATACGGACACCTACGGCTACGAGTGGGACAATCCCGCGAAGGGTTCCTGGGAGTACCGTGACTACCTGATCCGCGCTTTCAATGATGACGTCGGATTCGACCAGTTGATTCGCGAGCAGATTGCCGGCGACCTGCTGTCCCAGCCGCGGATTAATAAAGCAGCCGGAGTCAATGAGAGCCTGATCGGTACGATGTTCTATCACATGGGCGAACACCGTCACGGAAGCAGCCTCGATTTCAATGGCATCCATCAGGATATGGTGAACAACAAGATCGATGCCTTCTCCAAGGCTTTCCTGGCCATGACGGTCGCTTGTGCCCGCTGTCACGATCACAAGCTCGATGCCATTTCGCAGGCGGACTACTACGCATTGGCCGGTGTGTTCATGTCGCCGCGGTGGACGTCGCGTGTGATCGATGCGCCGGGGAAGTATGACGATCAAATTTCTGAGCTCAAGAAACTGCGCGACCAGATCCGAAACCGGCTGGCGGACCTCTGGCGTTCCGCAGGGAAATCAGAAGGGGGCGATTTAAACAAATCGTTGCGCCAGTGGGCTGTTGAAAACACGTCTGCCGCGGAGCCAGCGAAGATGGAAGACGTGGCGTACCCGCTGGAAATTATTTCTGGTGCAACCGACGACACGATTCGGAAAGTGTGGACCCAACTCGCCAGTGAGTGGAACACGACTCGCGCAGCGCGGCTCAAAGCGAACCTAGAGAACTTCACAGTCCTTACGGATTTTCAGGAATCGGGTTTTCCCGACGGTTGGACGACGGAAGGTGACGGCATCACGCATGGCTACGTCGATGTCGGAACGCCACTGGTGAGCCTCGCAGGAGACACGTTGATCGATCAGCTGTTTCAGCGTGGCTATCACACCCATGCACTCTCATCGAAACTTCCGGGCGTGGTGCGGCTGCCCCCGCAGGATGCGATTCCGGGACAGTTCATCAGCCTGAATTTGCAGGGCTGGCAGTGGTCCGGTTACCTGGTGGTTCCGCAGAACGCTTTTCAGACTGAAGGAGTCAAATTCCTCGAATCCACCGGCGAAACGCCCAGCTGGATGTCCCTGGCTGACAACGATTTGAAGAACGGTGTCACCCGTGTCTTCACGGAAGTCTCCACCGCATCACTGAACCCAAACTTCCCACCACGCACCGGTCTGGCGAAGATGGGGGAGGACAAGCTGCCGTACGGGGACGATGGTTTCCACACGCGAAGCCGGTTCAGCTTGACGGGAATCGTCACCCACGAAGCGGACGGAACTCCCGAGGACGCACTGGAAGCGTTCGCCCCGCTCTACGAAGGACTCACACCAAGTCGTGGTACGCTCCGCGATCCAAATGCTTTGACCGCGGAGCGGTCAGCGACAAGGCGCGAGCCGCCTGCCACCGTGAAGGAAGCCTGGCAGGGAATTGCAGAGTGGTGCTCGGGAGCAACGCGTCGCTGGGCATCAAATGAGGCCAGACCCGGAGACGTAAAACTGCTCAACTGGCTGCTCAAGCAGAATCTGCTCCCCAATCAGGCGCAACAGGCGCCGGCCGTCGCAGCGTTGGTAAAGCAATACCGCGAAGTCGAGGCACGTATTGCGTTTCCCCGCAGCGTCAACAGCATGGACGAGCGCGGCGTGGTGCCGCTAGATTATCGGCTCAACGTGCGGGGTAACGTGGATGAAGAGGGACCGGCGATCGCACGCAATTTTCTGGAGGTTTTCGCCGGGCAGCACCGCGTCGCCCAGAGCAGCGGAAGTGGTCGCCTGGAACTGGCGGAATATCTCAGTAGTCGTGACAATCCGCAGACGGCGCGCGTCTATGTGAATCGAGTCTGGCACTGGATCTTTGGCACCGGGATCGTCGCGACGCCGAACGATTTCGGGAGACTCGGTGATCGTCCGTCACATTCGGATCTGCTTGATTGGCTCGCCGTAGAGTTCATGGCGGAAGGCTGGTCGACGAAGAAGCTGGTTCGCCGGCTGGTGCTGAGCCGGACGTTTCGCCAGTCGGGCACGGTCACTCGAACGGCTGCGGACCGGGACCCCGACAATCGCCTGCTCCATCACTACCCGGCGCGCCGACTTGAGGCGGAAGCAATCCGTGACAGCCTTCTTGCTGTCTCGGGAAGGCTTGACCCTCGCCTCTATGGTCGACCGATCAATCCGCCTCGACCGGTTGAAGATGGGAAAAAACGTCTCCTTTCCGGACCACTCGACAGCAACGGTCGACGGTCGATTTACATGAAGATGTCAATCATGGATCCGCCGAAATTTCTTGTCTGTTTCAACCTGCCTAGCCTGAAGCTGCCCACGGGTCGCCGCGACGTCACCAATGTACCCTCCCAGGCCTTGGCATTGCTGAACGACCCACTGGTTGTCCAGTTAGCGGAATATTGGGCCGAGCATCGCCTTGAGGAGGGTGGCCGCAGCGCGGAAGACGGAGTTCGTGCCATGTTCATCCGGTCACTCGGGCGCACACCCAGAGACAACGAGTTGCGGCGTTGGACGAATGCCGTGACCAGCTTCTCGAAGTCAAACGAACTGATGTCGGACAGAGAAGCCTGGGCAGAACTGGCCCATGCACTGTTTAACACGAAGGAATTCATCTATTATAGATAATGTCGACGTTATGTTTCGCAATCCGCCGCCTTCCCTCGACATTCCAGCGTCTGGTCTCGTCGCCTTTACGGTGCTATCATGGAGTTGTCAAACAATCGCCCTCCGAGGTGCACAATGAGCGATCAAATCACCGTGTCCGTCGATCCCGATGTAGCCAACGCGTACCGTTTGGCGTCGGACAATGACCGCCGCAAACTGGATTTGCTCGTCAATTTGCGTTTGCGTGACGCAACGCGATCCAGAGCATCGTTGAAGGACGTGATGCTCGAAATCAGTCGAAATGCTCAGCAACGTGGACTGACACCGGAAATCCTGCAATCCATGCTCGATGAATAGCGACACACGCTACGTCTTTGACACTACCGCATCCAGCTCTTGTCGATGTCCCGGCCGGATCGTTGGCGATCTGTCACGTCGCAGTTTTCTTATGAACTCGTCGGCCGGTTTCGGCTGGATGGCGTTAAGTGGGCTGCTGGCCGATCGTGCCTTTTCCGGTGAGCCTGCACAGCGCTCCCATTTTCCGCCCCGTGCCAACAACGTCATCCTTTGTTTCATGGACGGCGGACCGAGCCACGTGGACACCTTTGATCCGAAGCCGATGCTGAGCAAGCACGAAGGCAAAACGATTGGCGCAGGCGCGGTTTCCAAGCGAGCGCAGTCTGCCCCCGACCGCGTGTGGTTGGGTAGTCCCTGGAAGTTCCGCCGACGCGGTGAGAGTGGACTGTGGGTGAGTGATCTATTTCCACACATCGCAGGCGTGGTAGATGACCTTTGCGTCATCCGATCGATGTTGGGTGAACTGCCGTTGCACGGTCAGCAAAATCTCCTGCTGCACACCGGAAGCATCATCGGTCAGGCCCCTAGTTTTGGCGCGTGGATCTCGTATGGTCTGGGCAGCGAAAACCAGAACCTACCCGGCTATATGTTGCTCAACAATGACTGGGTGCCCAATGGCGGTGTGGAAAATTTTGGGAGCTCGTTCCTGCCCGCCTCACACCAGGCGACTATGTTGCGTCCGACGGGCGTACCGGTGGACAACATCGTGCCGTCGGACTCTCTCGAGCTGCAAAAACGCAAACTGGCGTTCCTTACTGAGCAGGATCGGGAATTCGTCCAGGCGTCCGCGGACGATGACGCCATCGAAGGTGCGATTGCGAACTACGAAACCGCGTTCCGAATGCAAAGCGCTGTTCCCGAGATCGCTGACATTCGTGATGAACCAGAGCACATACGCAAATTGTACGGCGTCGATTCCAGCGACGAGTATCAGAAGCTCTATGCGACCCAGGCTCTGCGGGCGCGACGGCTGGTGGAGGCCGGTGTTCGGTTCGTCGAGATCACCTGTCCCAGCTTCGATGGGAACAACTCACCCTGGGATCAGCATTCTCAACTCAAAAAGAATCATGAGAAAAACGCCCTTGTCACGGAGCAGTCGGTGTCGGCACTGATCATCGATCTCAAGCAGCGCGGACTGCTGGAAGAAACCATTGTCGTATGGGCAGGGGAAATGGGCCGGACTCCGCACACGCCAAAAATCACACCCACTTGCGGGCGCGATCACCACGTGAATGGCTACACGATCTTCATGGCCGGTGGTGGATTCACCGGGGGCGTCGCCTACGGCCGGACGGACGAGTTTGGGAATTCCATCGTCGCAGACCAGGTCGACATCCACGACATCCACGCCACGATTCTGCACCAGCTCGGTGTGGATCACGAGCGCCTTACCTTCCGCCACGGCGGCCGTGACCACCGACTGACCGACGTGCATGGGCGTGTTATGAAAAGCTTGATTGGCGACGTTTAAGGAACGAATAACAGCTGAGAATCATCGGCACGGCACCCAACGCCCCCACCGAGCAGAGCTCAATGGCACTAAGCTTGGTTCAGGCTCAAATTCTGTCAACTTCACAACGTTTTTCGTGGACGGCCTGAAAGGCCTTAAACAATTCAGCCCAGGGCAGAGCCAATACAAGCGCAGCGAGTATTGGCGCCGCCCTGGGTATCGGATGCACAATGATTTCACGCCCTGAAAGGGCACAACAAAACGTCGCATCGGTTGGTAGTGAATTTTGTTTTGCCCTTTCAGGGCAAACGGCTATTTTTCCCGAATCCCGGGGCGACGCAAGAACTCGCTTCGCTCATTCTTGCTCTGCGCCGGGCTATTTTGTTTACGGCCTTTCAGGCCAATTGGCAGCGACTGCAAAACAACCAACATTTCTGCCGAAATCAAGCTTAGTACCACCGAGCAGAGCTCGGCGGGGGCGTGTTTTTTTCAACGCTGGGGTACAGTAGGTACGGAAAGTGATGGAGCCTTACCCACCGGTACGTTTTGCGAAAGATCGGCCAGCTTTCAGGGTTGCGAGCAATTCGTTGTACGGCTTCGTCAACTTCGTCGCTGAATCGCTCCGCCAGTTGCTCTCCACCTTCCTTCGCGTACCAGCGTCGCGCCCTGATGTACTCCTTGCTTGCTAGCCGGTGAAAAGTCACCTCGTAGCGGTCGCCGCTTATCACCTTTGATCCTTCAATTCCTTCCAGGATACTGTATCAACTTCACCCTCGTGATATTCGGTGAGACGCCGATCGGGTTCCGTTGCCCATGCATCATCGATTAGTTCTTCGGCATCCGGACTCAAACTGTCAAGCAGCTTTTGTACAACTTGCGCTCGCTCTGAGTTACGAAGCTGTAACGCTGCATCTAATACGCCTTGACTAGTGACATTCATGATGTGTCCCCAAATAGGTGAATCTCACGTTTACAATAATCAATCCGTTGTACACTACTATACGGGATAGACAGGCAATGTTCCACATCCCTTTCCAGCTTGCCGCCGGAACGGTGATTGACGCCAGCGACTATCTTGTCGTGGCGAAATTACCGGTAGACTAGAAAGTCCGTTATTCTCGGACTCAATACGGTTTTACTCTCGTGGAACTGTTGGTGGTGATTGCCATCATCGGTATTTTGGTAGCTCTCTTGCTGCCGGCGGTCAATGCGGCTCGCGAGGCGGCGCGGCGCATCCAGTGCGTGAACAACCTCAAGCAATTTGGCATTGCGATACACAACTTCCACGGTGCGCAAGGGTTCATTCCCCCCAGCCGCATGGCCTGCGACCACGGTACTTGGTACGTTGCGCTTTGGGACTACCTGGAGGAAGGAACGATGACCGACCAGTGGGATCCCGTAAGAACCTACTTCTACCAACCGCGATATATCGTGCGAGTCCAGGTGCCGATCTTTTACTGCCCTTCGCGTCGCAGCCCGCAGTTGAGCATTTCCGGCGATAACGAGCCGTTTCGCACGGAGCACATCCCCGGGGCGCTGGGCGATTACGCCGTCGTGTTCGGCGACGGACGCTGTGGCCCTTATTGTCAAAGTAGCCCAAACGTTCCCGTCACCTGGGATTTTCCGGCGCATGAAGTCCCCAGCGCGTTCGCCCACGCCACAAACCCTGGCACAGGACCGGCAGAGCCATCGGATATTAAGAAATGCGAACACGGAAATGAAGGCCCGTGGGATTATCGGTTCAATGGTATGGACATGCATTTCCGTTTTAGGAACGTCACCGACGGGTTGTCGAAGACGCTGTTTGTGGGTGAGAAGCACATACCATCTGAACACTATGGCGTGATTTTTGGTCGACCCGGAAAAGTGGTGTACGACGGCTCAGTCTACAACTCTGATTTCCTCCCGGTCTCTGGCCGGGTTGCCGGGCCCGGCTTCGGGCTGGTTTCCGATCCGACGTGGCAATCGTGGACTCACAATTTCTACTTTGGAAGTGCGCACCTGGGGGTCTGTCACTTTCTGTTCGGCGACGGGCACGTGGCGGCCCTTAACGCAGAGATCAGCCCGACAGTACTCGGCTACTTGGCAACCAAGGCGGACGGTGAGGTGGTTATTGGCGATGAGTCTTGACGCGCTTTGCCCGTGACCGAGGATATGTTCGTGCGATCGTTCATGCGACGGGGACGTCGATTACATTCAAGTGTGAGCATACTTGATTCGGGTGACTAATACTTAACACGGGGGGTTTGGGACAAACTCGGTGTCGCAATTTGAAGGACAAACTCGGTGTCGCAATTAGGTGGACAAACTTGGTGTCGCGTGACACCCCCCAAACCTCCCCGTATTACTCTTCGGTTTACCTGAAACATGCACGCTCACACTCCTGACAGTTAATACAACACGTGGATTTCCAGTGCCGTCACCGTGATTTTTCCTTTGACTGGCAATAAGGCCACTTGATTACGACCCAGTTTGAGCTGATTGGGCTTGAGACCGATCGTCAGCCAGTCACCGGATCGTGACAGTTTCGACAAGGGGCTCCCGTTGAGCTCTATTTCCAGCTTGTCTTCATCCGATAGGCTCTCACAATTGATTTTAAGAACTATATTCTTGGGCAGAGGAGGTTTGGTAAGATCTTCCCCTACCATGATGGGAACGTCGTCTGTCTGCTTGCCGGTCTCCAAGCTCACTGGCAGCACGGCATTCATCCAGCTATGTGGATAATGACGTTTCGTCGGGACGTCCCGGTCAGCAGTGAAAATTTTATTCTTGCCTCGCAAGAGCTCTGGATTGTCAACCTCACGCAGCAATCCTAGCTGATATGCAAACCTCGTGTCTTCCGGCCGGTGCACGTAGCTGTGTGCGTTCCAGTTGAAGGTGTAGATACCGTCGGCTCCCTGATACCAGTAGTTAGTAGCCCAGGCCCGATGCATCTCAGGAGAAGTGGGATTGTATTTCGAGGGCCATGCATACAGGCAGGGATAAACCAGTACGTCCGTGCCTTTGGCGAGTTTTTTGAACTCCTCCACCTCAATGTCGATAGTACCGCTGCTCATGGCGATAATGTCGATGAGTCCTTCCTTGATCTAGGTGGCCACATCAAAACCATCCAGATGGCAGGCCTTTAGGTTCTCATCCACTCGGACGGCCAGCATAATCGGTCGGCCTCGCTCCTTGCCTCGTTGGTTAAGGTGCTCTCGCACGCGGCGCAGGAACTGGGTGAGGAAATGGGCATTCTCCGGTTCGCTGCCAGGGATGAAATGCGGCGGGTGACGCATGAAATCTATCTCCAGTCCGTCGAAGTCGTATTTCCGGAAAATCTCTTCAATGACGGCAAATTTAAGGTCCCGTACCTCGGGGATGGCAAAATTAAGGTTAAGATGATGCTGGTTACCATAAGGATGCCCCTTTCCAATCGTCCATTCCGGGTGCTGCAATTTGAAAGTAGCCCGCCCTTCGGGATAGGACCAGGAATCATGAGCATCATTGATCCGCAAAGAGTAGAAAATGTCTATTCCCAGCTTCTTGACCGCCGGGACTACTATCTTGGGTGGTTCGTTACCCTCTCTAATCAGCTTCAGCACAATGGGCTTGACCTTACCAATGCGTGCTCCAGTTAGTTCCAGCACGTCGCTTTCGTAGTTAGCGGTGTTACCCGCGGCTCCGTCGCCCCAGAAAAGGGCATCCACATGGCTGTCCTCCAGAAAACCGACGACACCTTTGAGGTAATCGTCAGCATCCTTTGAATTGTAGAGAGTGGCGCTGGGATCCATCTGGTAAATTAGGCGGTAGGGCTTACGGCGGGTTGGTTGGCTTGTCTGCTCTGTATCCGCGGCGGGAACATTGAGGGGACACGCGGACGACAAGAAAAGAGTCCCTAACAGACCTAATGAGAAAATACCCATTATGTTTGACTGGATAAGCATGTTCTTTCCTCCATATTTAGCGTCTGCAAAATAAGACACTCTGTTCATAAAAACTCTGTTCATAAAAACTCTGTTCATAAAAACCGGAAATCAACAGCATCAGCAGGGCGTTGCGAATCATTACAGACTATCCAAGTTCAACCCCGCCCGGCTACCCCGCCCGGCTCCTTTTGCCAGAGTGTAACGCCCCCCCAAAGGAATCCAAGCCGTTGAGGCCTGACCGCGCTGTGGAAGCGGTTCGATTTTGAGCCGGAACGAAGATCGCGCTCCTCGAACGACACTTCCGAGTTGAACTCGCCCAGACCCACCGCGCGGTTCCGTCGCCTACATTGACATGGACACGTTCCTAGCCAACTTCTAAAGATTGTTGTACTTTGGTCTGGGACCGTTCTGCAGCTGAACGAGGAACCCCTTCTGTTTCGGAACCTATATACCTGACCCTAAACTGCATTAGCGACCAGTCCTCCATCCACGTACAAGTCGCATCCCGTGATATAGGCGGCGGCGGGAGAAGCCAAGAAGATACAGGGGCCTACCAGGTCCTCGGGTTCACCCCATCGATCTAGCATGATGCGATCGCTGCGGACCTTCTTCAGTTTCGGATCCGAGAAGCTTTTTTGGGTCATGGCTGTCTTCATGTAACCGGGGCAGACGTTGTTCGCGCGGATATTGCGGTGGGCGTAGTCCTTGGCAATCGATTTGGTTAGTTGACGAACGCCGGCCTTAGCTGCCGAATAAGCCGGGCAGTCCGCAAATGCAAGCTCCGCCGTCGGACTGGTGATGTTGATGATCGCTCCGCCTCGTGCCTCGACCATGTGTTTCAACACAAGCCGAGTCAAGGCAAATGTCGCGTTCAGGTTAACTCCCAAGATGGCTTCCCAAAGTTCGTTGGAATAGGGTTCATTGCCCTTCTGCGTAACACCCGCATTATTCACCAGAACATCAATCCGTTGATAGCGTTCGATGATTGTGTTCAGGTTCTTCATAACTTGAGAAGTGTCCCTTAAATCACAGACCATTGCCTGGGCTCTATCATTCTTCAGCGCGCCAACAGCCTCCTTGACTTGTTCCAAAATGTCCAAAAAGAATACGATGGCGCCAGCGTCGACAAATCCTTCGGCGATGGCCTTTCCACATCCACGAGCTGCTCCTGTTACCAGGACCACCTGACCTTTCACGCAAAATCGACCATTCATCGTCCCGAGATTCCCAACTGTTTTCGAGGGTTAGCTGAATTTTCACAATCACGGCTCGTGTGTGACTCAATTAAGAATTGGTCTCGCTCCGGTTGCAGCATTGTCGACGACCATAGAAGCACCACCATCGCCTTACGAAACCTAGCCGAATAACTCATGGAAGTCGACCCACTTGGAGACGTCCACGACATCCACGCCACGATTCTGCACCAGCTCGGTGTGGATCACGATCGCCTTACTTTCCGCCACGGCGGCCGTGACCACCGACTGACCGACGTGCATGGGCGTGTTATGAACAGGTTGATTGGCGACGTTTAAGGAACGCTGTAGTCCCCCCCCGGCAGAAACGAATTGACTTTGTCAACTTCGTCCCTGAATCGCTCCGCCAGTTGCTCTCCACCTTCCTTCGCGTACCAGCGTCGCGCCCTGATGTACTCGTTGCTTGCTAGCCGGTGAAAAGTCACCTCGTAGCGGTCGCCGCTTATCACCTTTGATCCTTCAATTCCTTCCAGGATACTGTATCAACTTCACCCTCGTAGCTGAATTCGAGAGAAGTGGATACCCACTTGGCCTGAATCTCCTCGTCGGAGGCATGTGACAGATTGGCGACAGTTCGACGTCGGACCTTTTCATTTTCCCGAAAGGACTCGCGCAGCAAATGTCGGGTGTAGGATTTTCCGTTGGCTTTGTAGGTGCAGGAGTCGACGAATATAGTGACCACGTGATAATCAATAACTCCAAGGATACAAGTCATGTCTTAAAAATACTCACATAGTTTAGTGGCTACAATTTATGGAGAAAAAAACGCTAAGTCGTTATGCTGTCGTCACTTACAGTGAATTCGCCTGGAAGATCCATTGTATAGATCTTTTCAGCCAGTCTCCGTCGGTCGCCGTGGAAGCGCCAAAACGCGCACCCCATGCATCTCCGTCTGGCGCGGATTTGCCGATGCAATGGCCATGTGAAATTGACACGCCATTGGCGGTACAACGGCGACCGACGGAGAAAGCTGAAAAGATCTTTCGGTGTTGCAACGTTTCCAGTGCGTAGACAGGGAATCGAATCACCACACCGTTTGGTCATTCCTTTTCAGTTTTCTCCTCTGGTCGCCGGTTAAACGACGCGCCTCCCGCAGCCGGTTAGACGGCGAGACTCCTACGGGTTCGGCGAATATTTACTTTCGCCC
>Ga0310123_10002567_pt1 | contig 14435 bp, 9 predicted proteins | sample CB6_AW_1057_MG_FD_203505 | JGI IMG/M metagenome (GOLD analysis project Ga0310123, IMG submission 203505) | Marine microbial communities from Western Arctic Ocean, Canada - CB6_AW_1057 | ecosystem: Environmental > Aquatic > Marine > Oceanic | place: Canada: Western Arctic Ocean | collected... | reverse complement strand
CTGACTAATTCCTTTTCCTGATAAGGAGAATTTTCTCCGTAAAGAGTTGTTGTTGTGTAGTATCGGAACGCGTCTGCGTTGTATTTTTCAATTTGTTCTAGAGGATCAATTCCATTACCTTTTGATTTTGACATTTTTCTTCCGTGCGGATCAAGAACCATGCCATTGATTACAATATCTTTCCACGGAACATCGTTGTGATGAACTAAGGATTTTAGTAAAGTATAGAATGCCCAAGTTCTGATAATGTCTAAACCTTGAGGTCTCATACTCATTGGTGAGTTTTTATTGAACAATTTTTCATTCTCTGCCCAACACATTGCGAGTTCAGGAGTAAGTGACGAAGTCATCCAAGTATCGAATACATCTTTTTCTCCCTGAAGTTTTTTGCCTTTATGTTTTCTTGGTTTGTGTCTTGTTGGATCTATAGGTAGTTCGTTTTCTTCAGGCAAAATTACATTTTCTTGTTCATCATACCAAACGGGAATTGGAATTCCAATATGTCTTTGCCTTGATAGTACCCAATCCCATTGAAGATTTTCGGTCCAATTTCTCAAATTATTATAGTAATGCTTTGGAGTCCAATTAACTTCTCTTGCTTTCTTCAGAAGTTTAGCTTTCAAGTCTGTAACTTTGAATTGCCATTGTTCAAGAATTAAATATTCTGGTTTGTCTCCGTATCGGTCTGTTACTTGAACTGTTTGTTTTATTTTATCTCTCCGTTTTAGTAGACCAGATTTATCAAGTTGGCTTAGAATTTTATTTCTTGCTTCTCCAAGAGTTAATCCTGCATATTTTCCTGCTTCTTCATTCAAACGTCCATCGCGTCCTATGATAACTTTTAGAGGTAGCTTGTATTTCTTCCACCATTCAACATCCATTTTGTCTCCGAAAGTACAAACCATTAATGCACCCGTTCCGAAATCAATCTTTACATCTTTGTCTGCAAGAATTGGAACTTGTTCATTTGTTAGAGGAACTGTTGCGTGCTTTCCCACAAACTTTCCATATCTTGGATGTCTCGGATTAACAAAAACTGCAACACATGCTGGAATTAATTCTGGCCGAGTTGTTGCAATTTGTAAATTTGAATTCCCAACTTTAAAATTAATGTAATTCAAGAAAGTTGTTTGTTCTTCCTCTTCCAAATCTGCCTGAGAAATTCCTGTTCTTCCTGCAATTGAATATAATCCCGGTTCGCTTGATCGGTAAACTCTTCCTTTTCGATGTAAATCTAAGAAAGATTTCTGAGCAACTTTTGCTGCTCGCGGTGAAATTGTAGAATAGAATAAATCCCAATCATAGGAATGTCCAAATCTGTCAAACATTTCTCTTGCAGATTTTTCAAGCTTTTTAGTTTCCTTTAATGCTATTTTTATGAACTTTTGCCTGGATATTTTTGTAGATTTTATTCCGAGTTTCTGTTCAACATATCTTTCAGTTGGTAAACCGTTATCATCGAAACCAATTGGAAAGAAAACATTATGTCCAGTCATTCTTTTGAAACGTGCAATTGTTTCAAACATTGTGTAAGATGCTGCATGTCCCATATGTAATCTTCCAGAAATGTATGGAGGCGGAGTATCTATTGAGAAAACAGGTTTTCTAGAGTTTGGATTGAATTTGTATATTTTTTTTGTTCTCCAAAACCGTTGCCATTTTGCCTCAATTTTCTTATAATCCGGACGTTTGTCTAATGTTTTTGGCATAGTTTAAGTTGTTAAGAGAGAATTATAAACCTTACTTAAATTTCCAGCCTGCAATGTGTATTGTGTCCCAGAAGATTCCTTTGTCTCTCCAAACCTTTACTTTGAAACCGGCTTGTTCGAAAGTTTGATTTAATTTAGTACTATCTCTTAACCATTCTGGAGCTTTGAAGATTTTGAAAACTCGATCATAATCTACGAAATAAATTCGTCCTCTTTGTGCCATTCTTAAATTTAATGCATGAAGCACTTTTTCAGGTTCAGCTAAATAGCCCAATAGTCCTACAGAAGTTGCACCGTGTAACTTATGAACATTTTTGTGAAAGTTGTGTCTTGATCCAGAATTTTCAAGAATGAATTCAACATTCTGTAACCCGTGTTTCTGAGCTAGTTTTGTTGCATTGTGTAAATTATTTGTTGAAACGTCAGTTGCAATAATTTGTCCTTGTGCGCCTACTAATTGAGACAAATCTTTTGCTAATTCTCCTGAACTTGCACCCATGTTAAGAATTCTTCGATGTTGAAATCCTTCGAAGTGTTTCAAAATGTATTTGTGAGTTTTTGGTTTTACGAACAATTTATATGAAAACTTTTGTAGTGAAGCTGAAGTATCTAGAAGTTTCTGAACAATTAATGGTTTACTTTCAACAGTACGCATTAAGTATAACGGTATTCCTAGTGCTACAAACATTGCACCTGTTGCAGTAGTTATTGGTTCAATTCCACCAAGTAAGAACATTAATACTAATCCTAGTGCTACAGGCATAACTTTCCCAAATGGAACTTTGAATGTTCTTTCAGTTTCAGGTTGAGTAAATCTTAATATAGTTACACTTACGACTACCATTGAATACATAAAAATTGCGAGAGGCAGTACTAATTCTAATAAAATGTTATAAGATCCTGATAAGATTATTAGTCCAGATAAAATTGCTTGAATAAATATAGCAACATAAGGTGTTTGATGTTTCGGATGAATTTTTTCAAGTGCACGTGGAAGTAATCCGTCTCTGGCCAAAGCAAAAACTAATCTTGGAGTTGTAATAATCCATGCTGCAGCACCACCGAAAATATTCAAGAAAATTAATATACTCATTATTTTTCCACCAGTAGTTCCCATTATTGCATTTGCTACTTCAGTTAAAGGTGCATTTGAATTTGCTAGAATTTCCCAATTTACCGCACCCAATGAAACTGAAACAACTCCGATTGCTAGAAAAATTACTGCTGCAGTTGCAATCATCATAACTTTTGGAATAACTCGTTTTGCATCTTTGGTTTCTTCTGCTAAATTTGCAACAGTTTCCCAACCGAAGAAAGTCTCGAGTATGAATACCATAGCTATGACTAGTGAAATTAGTAATCCCTTTTCACCGATATGAGGCATTAAATTTATGAATTGAATATTTCCGAAATCAAAATAATAAATTCCCCAACTCATTAGTGTCCAGAGACTCATTATTGTTACAATTGAAAATATAAGTAACACTTTTACCGATAAATCAACTCCACGGAATGAAATGTAATTTATCAATACAACAACACCCAGCGCGATTATTATTTTTAGAACTTGTGACATATCAAAGAAACCAGTTAGATATTCCAAACTACCAATCGATAACATTGCAATTGTTACATTTGCAACCATCCACGAAGTCCAACCTACTAAGAATCCTCCAAATTCTCCGAAGGCCTGTTTTGTATACTCGTATACTCCTCCCGCCTTTGGAAACATTCCTACAAGTTCTGCGAAACATGCTGCAACTAATAAAGCTATAATTGCTACGCCGATCCAAGAAATAATAGATGCAGGTCCTGCAATTGCTGCGGCGATTCCTGGAACGAAGAAGATTCCCGTACCAATAATTGCGTTTATTGCGAGAAGAACCAATACGCTGAACGAAATGCTCTTCTTTAATTCAGGAGTATTTGTTTCTGCCACATTAGTTTTATATGATTATAGATTAAAATTGTTGGCCACTACTTATCAGTGACTTGATTTGGAACTATTAAAAATTTGTAGTGTCTTAAAATTTTATGGCCGGGATATTCTAGTTAATGTTGATTGGAGAAATTATAAAGACTAATTTCACCGAGAAGTAGTGTCATTTCGAATGCTTTTTAAGTGTTTTATACTAGATTTTGTCATGGAAACAGATCATTCTCTAATTCAAAAAGCAGAAAAACTTTACAAAGCAGAATCTGCTGCCTGGGATAAGGGAGACGTTTTAGGAATTGCAAGTTTACAACAAGCTCAAATTGAAAATCAGGAACAATTTATGTCCTTAACCGATAATTCTATCATTGAAGATACTAACTCTTCACCTTTTAATCGTGCTTCTACAATGGCGGGACAAGCACTGAAAAAGGTTGCTTTGCCAGTAATGGCAGGAATTGGCCTATTAACTGGCGCTTATGCTACTCTTATCGATGATGCTCAACAGTTAGCTAAGAATCCAGTTGTATTTGAAACTGTTCAAACAGTTCCAGACGCAGGATATAGTATTGATACTCCAATCACAGACGGATCAAGTGTTGTTTTTGAGGAAAATGGAAAAGTTGTAACTGTAGATACAACAGATGGTTCAATTACACGATCTAACCAACTTAATGGTTTGAATGATGCTAGCATCGATAATGGAAGCACATCTTTCAAAATGATTAATAGTCAAGCTTACGTATTATTTGCAAGAGATCATAACGGTTTCTTAGAAACTGTTGAATCTGATGCATCTGGTTCTGTACCAACATGGTATAATGTTACTCAAGCTTCAGATGGTGAAAATCTATTAAGAGCTGGAAACAACGGCGGAGTTGTTCGAGAGAATATTTCTTCAGGAAATGAACAAACAGTATATTCAAACGGATCCGTGTCAAACCTTAAAATTGATGGAGATTTTAACTTATTTGTTGCAAATGAAACAGCAGGAAATGCAACTCTTGAAAGATTACTTCTTGTAGATTCAAATGATGTAGCAAACGAAACTGTTATTCATAACGGCGCAATTAAATTTGCTGAAATGTCCAATGAATCAATTTACGTTGGTATTGAAAACCAACAAAATTCTCAAACTGTAGATTTATACACTTTTGATCGAAATGGAAGTCAAGTTGGAAGTCCAATTGTTGGATTAACTCCAAATACTTTTGACGTTGATGACGGAAAAATGGTCAAGATTGAAAACAACGGAACAGTTTATGCTGTAGATATTTCTACAGGTGATCAAGTTGAACTTACAAATACAAGCGTAAGTAAAGCTGATCTTGATCTTGAAGGTTCAATTGCTACCTGGGTACAAAACGGAACTCAAGTTGCTTATGTAACAATTCCAGATTTTACCACTTCAAACGCAACTAATCAAAGTTCTGGACCTACTTTAGAAGATTTGATGAATCAATTAAATGCTACAAATGCTCAATTAAATCAAACTCGAGATCAATTAAATGCTTCTCAAGCAAATGAAACAAATTATTTAGCTAATATTTCAAATCTAACTGCTGAAGTTACAGCACTACAAGGAAACGTAACAAATAACTCTGCGGAAATTAATCGATTAAACGGAGATGTTTCAAATCTAACTGCTGAAGTTAGTTCATATATATCAAACGCAACAAATAGTTCCGCAGAAATTACTAGATTAAACGGAGAGATTGCAAACAAAACAACTGAAATCCTTGGTTTAGAAGCTAATGGAACAAATAACTCTGCGGAAATTGCTAGACTAAACGGAGATGTTTCAAATCTAACTGCTGAAGTTAGTTCATATGTCTCTAGTGCCGCAAATGATTCTACTGAGATTGCTAGATTAAATGGTGAAGTTTCAAACAGAACAGCTGAAATAGCAGCTTTAGAAGCTAATGGAACAAATAACTCTGCGGAAATTGCTAGACTAAACGGAGATGTTTCAAATCTAACTGCCGAAATTGGAGTATATCAAGCAAATGAAACAAATAATTCTGCTGAAATTTCTAGATTAAATGGAGAAGTTTCAAACAGAACAACTGAAATTCTTGGTCTAGAAGCTAATGGAACAAACAATTCTGCGGAAATTTCTAGACTAAACGGAGATGTTTCAAATCTAACTGCAGAAGTTAGTTCATATATCGCTAGTGCAGCAAATGATTCTACTGAAATTAATCGATTAAACAGCGAAATTTTAAACAAAACAACTGAAATTCTTGGTCTAGAAGCTAATGAAGTAACTTACTTGGCAGACATTTCTAGATTAACTGGAGATGTTTCAACCTTAACTGGAGAAGTTTCAGATTATATTACTCAACTAAATGATATGACCAATCAAAGAGATGAAAATGCAACTCTTGCTGATTCATTATCTGGACAATTGGAAGATATGACTGAGAATAGTTTAGAAAATGCGGATATGGCCAATGCTGCGATTTATCAAAGAGATGAAAATGCAACTCTAGTAGACGGACTGGAAGAAGAGTTAGAAATTGCTGAAGGAACAGCAAATGTAGCAGCATTTGTAGGTTTGGGAGCAGGTGCAACAGTTGGAGCTGCTATCGCCACAAAGCGAGCCAGTAAACCGGAAGTTGATTACGGTCCTGATGAAGAAGAATAACTAAGTGATAAAAAAGATAAAATGAAATATACTCTCCCAAAATTGATTGAAGTAATAGACTTAAAAAATCCAAACTGGACTGAGGAACGTACTTCTTGGTTTATTAATTCAGTTCGTGATAAAACTAGCACTAATTATAATGCATTAACTAGAACTGATCGAAGAATGATTTCAGGACTATCAGATTCTGGATTAGAAGCATATGTTGGTTCATTATTGGGAGAAAAGATTTTGGATAATACAAATAAATCTGCTGGACAAATCATCACTGAAGCACAACAAATCAGAGTTGAAGCAGATGATATTATTGAACAACTATTGAATGGAGCAAATGTTGAAGCACAACAAACCAGAGATGATGCGCATACTGAAAGTAGAGAATACTTATCCAGTATTAATGCTGCGCGCGTAGTTGAATTATATACAAAAAACTTGCCTGCGGAAAGAAATTTAATGCTTATGCCAAAAGCTGGACTTTTAGATTATGCTCAAATAATTGGGTGTGATGTAAATGACGAAATGAGTAAGCAAGCTATTGTAGACACAATAAGTAATAATTATTCTGGTCTTGAAAAAGATGTAATAGTTGTGCCAGATAAATCTGAACAAATTGAGTACATTAATCAACAAAAAAAGAAACTTGGAATTCTTGAAAATGAGATGGAAGCACGAGAAGAAACATGTGCTGATTTAGAAACAGTTCTTCAAAACCGAGAAGACGATCTTAATTCTGAAGAGAACAAATTAAAACGAATGAAGCTAGCTTCAAGGTTATATTATTTAATTGGTGGAGCAACTCTGGCGATTGGCGGAGTATATGGAGAATATACTGGAATAACTGACTTCGTTGATTTGACTCACTTGCGAGGATAAATCTCCGCTTTCTCCGATTTTTTTAAAATTGATTGAGCATAAGACTTTTAAACTATGTTTAATCAGTTGGATTACCGGTCCAGTAGCGTAGCCTGGTTAGCGCGCACGACTGATAATCGTGAGGTCGCAAGTTCAAATCTTGCCTGGACCACTTTTATACATTATATGTAATAATTATATCCGAGATTGTGTTAGCATATTTACTATCTAATACAAGAATATCTCCCGGTTCAGCAGTAAAAGTATATTCAAAGTTGAAATAATTATTACTATTTAACGTGCTTTCAGCTATACTCTTTTTAGGAGAATCTCCCTTTCGCAAAACCTCATAATATTTAACGTCGTCAAATAAGTATACATCAAGTTTAACGTCAGAAGTTACTTCAATTTTTACAGTTGCAGGATAAGTTAATCCAAAGCCTTCAGGATAAACTTCAAATCTTGATAAATAATTTCTTGATAATTTGTAATCTAAATTCTCACTTATGAAATCTGCTGCCTTAAATGTGCTAATACAATAAATTCCCAAGTTTTCATGATATCCGCAATCTATTGCTAACCCCGAACTCTCCCAAAGATTATCATAATCAATTATCATTGCCCTGTGTCCAGGACTGCTCATCCAAGCATCACTTATGGTTTTTGAAAATGAGTCAGCGTCGGGATTAAAAGCTAACAACATAAGATCTTCAGAACTCGTTGCGTACAATAATTCTGCACTTTTAAGTTCATCACTAATTGATTTTCCATCAGGACCAGTATGCGCATAGTAGTCATATGTTCCAGATAGACTTATTTCTCTAATCATCTTTTCATTTTTTGATTTGGATAAATCATACATCCTCGTATCCCAAATGAACGCAGGAATATTTCGATTTTCTCGCTCAGAATTTAGTAGTTCAAAAGTTTTTAATTCTACATTAGATAAATCTACTTTAGTTATATCAATAAAATCTGCTTCATACAATTCAATTCTCAAAGAGTCATAATTATCAAGATCATCTGAAGATATTTCATAAATTTTCTCTGTTACAATTTCATTTTTTGTTGCTCTGACTAAATATTCTCCTGGTTGTAAATTACTCCGATCAATAGTTAATTTACCGTCTTTTGAAGTACCAATTTCATTATTTTGATAGAATAGAACCGCATCGATTGGAGCTCCGGATTCGTTTAAATAAAATTCAAAAGTATAATTGTCTGGTATTAATGTAAAAATTATAAAAAATATTGCAATTAGTCCCAATACTGCAAGTCCTCCCTGTACAATCTTAAATACTGTGTTTTTTACACTCATTAGTTATATTAATACTAACTAGAATAAATAGATTTTTGTTAAAACGAAACACTATTAAATTAAAATTAAATCTTAGAAAGAATGGATATTGAAGGCAGCATTAGAAAAATTGGAAAAGAAACTAGACCTCAAGATCTTTCAGATTTAATGGTTGGAGAAAGGATTTTGTTGAGAGGAGTTAGAACAGATACTCAAGAAGAAGAAGGAGTTGTTGTTTGGACCTATCCTCTTTTTCGGCCTAATCATCGTTCATTTAGCGCCGATAGAAGATTTTTGGTCGCATTAAGATCGGACATCGAAGAAAGATCAGACCGCAATTCTAATCGGATTAATCTTCAATTATATATTAACTCTTTTTCAGAGCGTACGAGCTTTACAAAATTGGGAATTGGTGGCGCCGATATTGAACGCGGTAGAGATACAGAGTTTACTAAGTATAATCAACTTTTAGAAAACGCTGGTTTATAAAAAATGAAAAACAAATTAAGTGGACAAGTAATTTTAGTTACTGGCTGTAATCGAGGCATTGGAAATTCAATAGTTTCGCAGCTTGCTGAGAAAGATGCAACAATATATGCCGTGTGCAGAAAAAAGTCTGAAGGCGAATCTGCGCTTGAAAACATTAAGGGAAATGTGATTGTTGTGGGGGCGGACGTGACTAATCAAAAGGAGGTTGACACAGCTTTCAAATTAATCAACAGTAAAGAGAAACACATTGATGCTCTGATAAATAACGCCGGAGTGAATTTAAATCAAAATGATGCAGACTCCTTTCACAAAACAATGGATGTCAATCTTTTTGGATGTATTAGAATGGTAGATACATTTATGCCCTTGTTATTAAAATCAAAAGCCGGAACAATTGTAAATGTTTCCTCAACATTAGGAAGCGTTGGCGATAACGTAGGACATCTTTCAACCAGTTATGGTATTTCAAAAGCAGCACTTAACTCATATACTCGTTCTCTTTCAAGAGATTTGTCAAACACTAAAATAAAAGTTCATTCTATGCATCCAGGGTGGGTAAGAACCGACATGGGTGGAAAGGGCGCGCCTTTAACTCCAGACGAAGGTGCTGACACCGCAGTATGGCTGGTTGGAAACTATGATTCTATTGAAAGTGGAAAATTCTGGGACAACCGAAGGCAGATAAGTTGGTAACCCTTAAATAGGTTTGCGTGATTAAAATAGCATGCTTGAATATTTGAGTCAGTTTGATTCAGGATACGTTGCAATTGGAATAGTTATTGCCTCGTTTGTTATCGCATTTCTTGTGCGAAGAGTTCTAAAACTAATTGGAACTTTCACCGCAAAAACAAAGACACAAATTGATGAGATTGTTCTTAAAAATATCAGTTTACCAATTCAATTATTAATCGTTACATTCGGTTCGTTTTTCGCAGTCAAATATTACCAGTCTGACTTTGCTATTGGCGCGATTAGTGTGCTTCAAATATTTTCAATTCTATGGATTATTGCAATAACTTTTCTTGTTTCAAGAATTGTTAAAGCGCTTTTTGAGGTTTATACCTATGAACTCAAGGAAAAGCTGCATCGAAAAATTGATGACACTATATTTAATTTTTTGCGTAAACTAATTAATTTCTCAATATGGATTATTGCGCTGTCTATCATCTTGAAGCAGTTTGGCATTGAAGTCACACCACTTCTGGCTGGACTTGGAATTGCAGGTATTGCTGTTGCAATGGCGCTTAAAGATACTCTTTCTAATTTCTTATCTGCGATTTATATCACGGCGGATAGACCAATGAAACTTGGAGATTATATTGAACTTGATGCAAAGACTGCAGGATATGTAGTTGATATTGGTTGGCGTACAACAAGATTGAAAACCTGGGATCACAATTATTTAATTTTACCAAATTCTAAAATTGCGGAGTCTGTCTTTAGAAATTATAATGCACCTAAAACTGAAATGACGACTTTAGTTTCTTGCGGAGTTTCATATGATTCTGATTTGAAAAAGGTTGAGAAAGTTGCGTTGGACGTGGCAAAGAAAGTTCAAAAATCAGTTGATGGAACGATTAAAGAGTATGAACCAAGTTTAAGATTTAGAGAGTTTGCAGATAGTGCAATAAATTTTACTGTGAGCTTGAGAGTTAAAAATAGAGAGAGTCGAGGCAGAGTTGTTCATGAATTTATTAAGGCTTTGAAGACTAGTTTCGATAAAGAAAATATTGAAATCCCATTTCCTCAAATGGATATTCATATGAAAAAGAGATAGTTTTTTATTGATTCAATAGGTACTAATTTTATGCGAAGTGGTTGTCTCTTCTAATTCTAAAGAACACTTACTCCAGACATAATTATTTAAATCTTAAGGCGGTTGTATTCATATGACCAATTTGAGTAAACTTGCTGAAATGTTACAAGATTCTGAAATTACTATTTTGAAGAGTTTGGCTAAGCGAGTGTTGGTTGATGCTCATAAAGATTTGACTAAGTCTGAGTTCCATCGGAGTGCGATGTATCTCGAGAATAAGAAATTAGTTGATATTATTCGAGCTGAAAAGCAAGTTGTAATTCTTGAAAGGAATGGTAAGATTGCTCTAGAAGGTGGATTGCCTGAATTACGATTGCTCGAAATGCTCCGGAAAGAAAGTTTATCTTTGAGTGATGCTGAAAAACGTCTTGGAACTGATGAACTTCGTTTTGCTATGGGTTATTGTCGCAAGGCAGGATGGATTACTATTGACAATGGTGGTTTGAAAATTACTGTTGAAGGTCGTAAAATAAAATCCAGCGAAGAATCAAAATTATTGAAGAAAATTGGAAATAGTGAAATAGATTTAGATAGTTTGGTAGATATGGAACACGCTTATGTTTCTTTGTCAAAAAGGAAGAAAATGATTTCCACAATTCCTCGAGTTAGCATTCATTTGAAAGGAAATGCACTAGGTGCAGAAGTGCTTAAATTCTTGCCAAAGGGTAAGAGAATTGAGCGTTTAACTCCAGCTATGCTTAAATCTGGTACCTGGAAGAATGCCACATTTAGACGATATGATGTTGAAGCTCCAGTTCCGACTGTAGATATAGGCAAGAAACAATTATATTTACAATTCTTGGACGATATTCGATTAAAGATGGTTGAATTGGGATTTGAGGAAATGGAAGGGCCTTTAATTGAAACCCAGTTCTGGAATTTTGATGCTCTTTACCAACCGCAAAATCATCCTGCTAGAACTTGGACCGATACTTATCATTTGAATAATCCTAAACTTGGTAGACTTCCTGAGAATAATATTGTTAATGCAGTTAAGTCAGCTCATGAGACTGGTGGAAAAACGGGTTCGTTAGGTTGGGGATATTCTTGGAATAGAGATATTGCTGCACAATTAATGCCTCGAGCTCACACAACTTCAGTCTCTGCCAGAACGATGGCTAAAGATTTCAAAGTTCCTGGAAAATATTTTACAATTGGAAGAGTATTCAGACCAGATGTTCTTGATGCAACACATTTAATTGAATTTAATCAATTAGAATTTATGGTTGTTGATGAGAATTTAAACATGGCAAATTTGATGGGTGTATTGAAGAAGTTTGCCGAAGAGTTTGCCGGGGCAACCAAATTCAGATTCCTCCCAGATTATTATCCATTCACGGAACCGAGCGTTCAGATTGATGGATATTCACCAGAGTTAAGAAAATGGGTTGAACTCGGTGGAGCAGGAATATTCAGACCAGAGATTACCGAGAGTTTGGGAATCAGTGCACCAGTTTTAGCTGGGGCGTTTGGAATAGATCGATTATTCCAGAAGAGAATCGCAAGCAAAGATATTCGAGAATTGTTTAGTGACGATTTGAATTGGTTGAAACGGAAGGAGGTAATTTTGTAATGCCAACAATTGATGTACACAAACAAGATTTGGAAGAACTTGTAGGTAGAAAGTTTACTCTTGAAGAATTGGAAAGTGCTTTGAAATTTGTTAAGGGAGAAATTGACGGAGTTAGTGGTCACGAATTAAAAATCGATATTAAGGCAACAGATAGACCTGACTTGTGGAATGTTGAAGGAATTGCTCGTGCGTTGCGTTCGCATTATTCTAATAATCAAGGTATTCCGAAATATAATGTAAGTAAGCCAGTTATGACAATTAATATTTCTGAGAAAGTTAAGAAAGTTAGACCATATATTGCTGCGGCGATTATTCGAGATATTAAAATCAATGATGATATTCTTAAACAATTAATTCAAGCTCAAGAAAAGATTGCTGGAACTTTTGGTCGCCGAAGACGAGAAGTTGCAATTGGAGTTTTTGATTTAGATAAAATTATTCCTCCGTTACTTTATACTGCGACAAAACCGGATGGTTTGAAGTTTGAACCTTTAGATGGAGAAAGAAAAATGACTCCTGCCGAAGTTCTTGAAATTCATCCTAAGGGAAAAGAATTTGCACACTTAGTAAATAGTCATGATGTTTATCCAATTATTATTGACGGCGCGAATGATGTTGTATCAATGCCACCAATTATTAATTCGGAGAAATCGGGAAGAGTTACAAAACGAAGTAAGAATTTATTGATTGAAATAACCGGTCTTGAGATGAAAAATGTTGAAACTGCCTTGAATATTTTAACAATGAGTCTTGCAGATCGTGGAGGAAAGATTGAACAAGTTAATATTGTCAATTCAAAAGATAACATAATTGTTACGCCAACTTTTGCAGTTAAAGAATTCAAAGTTGATAAATATCTGATAAAAAGAACATTTGGGTTTATGCCGAGCGATAAAGAAATTAAGAGTCTACTTGAAAGAAGCAGATACAATGTTGTTTCTATTGATAAAAATGATGAAGGTCATGTTCATATTGAATTTCCAACTTATAGACAAGATATAATGCATGCAATGGACGTGGTTGAAGATATGTTAATGGCTTACGGATTTGATAATATTGAACCCAAATATCCGGAGTTCTTCACTCAAGGATCTTTGAAGTCTGTTACAATTCGAAACAGAAAACTTCGCGAAATTATGGTTGGAACTGGCGCTCAAGAAATTTCAACTTTTATTTTAACTAATAAGAAAAATTTGTTTGAGAAGATGAATTTACCAGATGATGAAATTGTAGAAATTGCCAATCCTGTTTCGAGTAATTGGGTTGTCATGAGAAGTTGGTTAACTCCGTCCTTGGTTGAGTTGTTAAGTAAGAATACCAATGTTGAATATCCTCAGAAGATTTTTGAGTTGGGACAATGTGTCAAATTGAATACTCGTTCTCAAGTTGGAAGCGAAGATATGTGGAAGATGGCTTATTCTGAAGCCGGAAGTAAGGTAAACTTCACTCACGCTAAAAGTGTTTTACAAGCTTATGCTAGAACAATTGGAAAAGAATTGAAAGTTGTATCCAAAGATCATCCAATGTTTATTACGGGCAGATCCGGTCAAGTTTATCTAGATGGAACTTCTGTTGGAATTATTGGAGAGTTACATCCACAGGTTTTGAACAATTGGAAAATTGAAGTCCCGACTGCAGTTTGGGAAATTGAGATTAGATAGTCAGTAATTTTTTAACTTTAGTCCGACCTATTGCCAAAATAAATGGTGCGAGTCTTGGACCTGCGGGTTTGTTGATTAATATTTTGTAGATTGGTTGGAAGAATTCTTTTGCTCCAAGTTCGTGTTTTTTTGCTATTCTTCCAAATTTTTTGAATAGTTGTTTTTCAGTTAGGTTTTTTGAGAGTGTTTTTGTTAAATCTTTGATTGCTGCTTTTTGGTGAACGGTTAGTTTTACTCGTGGAGCTTTTTCGTTGATTTTGAAAACATATCTTTCTGTTGCAAATTCATTAATCCAATTCCAAGCGCAAGTTAGAACTTGACTGTATCTATCTTTATCAGATTTCTTTTTCAAATTTACGTGTTTTAATGCTGCTTTAACATTTCCTTGGTAAATATTCATCAATTCAACGCAATGCCTAAAAGAGGGTTGAATTGGCATTGTTCTTGGAACTTTATCA
>Ga0310123_10002565_pt1 | contig 14443 bp, 8 predicted proteins | sample CB6_AW_1057_MG_FD_203505 | JGI IMG/M metagenome (GOLD analysis project Ga0310123, IMG submission 203505) | Marine microbial communities from Western Arctic Ocean, Canada - CB6_AW_1057 | ecosystem: Environmental > Aquatic > Marine > Oceanic | place: Canada: Western Arctic Ocean | collected... | reverse complement strand
TTATGAACGACGGCAAATCACCGAGGCGATCCTTTTCGTGAACGACAACCGAGCCCATGCCCGGGTGGATCAGTGATGGATCCATGTTGTAACTTGTCTGCAACTCATACGTCGCCCGGCCATGCGCGCCGTTCGTGCCGGCGATCGAGCGGACGAGCGCACAATGATGCATCTGCCTGGCCAAGGTTGGGAAAATGCTGCTGATTTGGATGCCGTCCGCCGAGGTGTCAATGGCGGAAAACTCGCCCTGCACGGGCCGGCCCGGTTTGGGATCCCAAGTATCAACATGGCTCATGCCGCCGCTGTTCCAGAAAAGAATAACGTGCTCGGCTTTTGTGGAGACACTCCCGCCGTTGGCCGCCAGCAACCTGGCCACCGGCATCCCCAAAAGCGTGGCACCCGTCGCCTGCAACATGCGCCGGCGGGTCAAATGATAATCAAGGCATCCAGAATTTTTCATGTTGTTATGTTCAGCTTACGGGAGGTAGCGGAATTCGTGGCTGTTTAGCAGGGCCCAGCGCAGATCGGCCATCCCCTGCAACGGCGCTTGGCCAAGCACGGTCAATGCCTCGGATTGTTCCCCGGCACTTGGTTTGCGGGTGAGTATCTCAAGGTAGGCCAACTCCACCGCCTTGGCCTGGTTCTTCCTTTTGCCGGTCAGCAGCGAGTGGATCGGCTCAAACGGCCCGACGCGGGAAGCTTCGTGGGTGGCCTTGCCGTTGAGCATCATCAACGCCTGGCGCATGGACGGCGTGTGCTCACGGAACTCGCCCAAGCCGTCGCGCGACGGCTGCCCAAAGACGCGCATGAAATGAGACGGCGCGGCCGGTGTGGGCATCCGCATTGAACTGGAGAAACGCGGGTTGTCGTCGATCTCCGTCGTCACGGTTTTGTAGGTGTATCGGCGACGGAGCGATTTCTTTTTTCGTGCCATCTCGGCCATCCGGTTGGCTTCGAGTTCTTCGTCGGACATGGCCTTCATTTGGCCGATATCCTTTTCGAGGTCGGACTTCACCAATTCGTCGAAATCGAGGGAGATGACTTGTTCAAGGTTGTACGGCGACGGCTTGGACTTGGGCGCGGCCGCCATCCGCTCGGGCGTTTCCATTTCTGGTTCAGGATCGAGAAGAACACGCTCTCGGCGCTCGAACTGTCGCACGTTGGCGCCCTTGGGCCATTTGTAATCCTCCAAATGCCCGGCAATGACGATGCTGTCATACAACACTTCGCTGACCATTCTCCGGGTGATGCCGGAGGCAAAAGCCGCTTGCGAGGCCTGGCGCTCATCCGGTTCGGTTGTCGCGCCAAGCGCCGCCCTTGCGTACGCGTCGGTTTTCAAAATCACACGCATGAGAAACCGTAAATCATAGCCGTGCGCGATGAATTCATTGCAGAGGTACTTGACTGTTTCCGGGTGCGTGACTTCTCCCTGAAAGTCGTCGATCGGCATGTAAAAACCCCGGCCGATCATCTCCGCCCAGATTCGGTTCACAATGTTCCGGGTGAAATAACGGTTCTGCGGGGTCGTGACCAGCCTCGCCAATTCCTCCCGCAACTCGCTGTGGCGATAAAGATCACCCTGCACATTGAGCTTGCGCATGTCTGCCTTGGCTCCCTTGGCCACCGCAAAGCTTGGCGACTCCAACGTGGAGCCAAGCGCATCCTCCCCGGCAACCGAGTCTATCAGCGCATCAAGCGCGTCCGACTCCTCGTGCCGAGCATTTTTGCTGAGTTCACCGGAACGCAAAGCTTCAAGCCGTGAAATGTAATCCGGCTTGACGCCGTGATCCTCCAGCGGGATGGGGAACTTGGGGGCGACCGCAAACCGCTCCTTGGGCTTGCGGCGCTCCGGTGGCCACAGGACCTTCATGTCATCCCCCTCGGTAACGTAGGTTTTCTTGCTGAACCTGCTCTCGACCTGCTTGGTTTTGCCGAAGAAACCCGCCAACTCGTAAAACTGTTTTTGGCGCCACCTGTCAAACGGGTGATTGTGACACTGTGCGCAGGCCAAGCGCACACCCATGAAAACCTGCGCCGTGGCACCAGCCATTGCCATCGGCTCGGAATCATCCGCCAACAGGAACCCCACTTGTGGCGTGTTGCCGGCTGACCCGCTTGATGCGATCAACTCCCGGGCCATGAGGTCCCATGGCTTGCCGCCCTCGATTGACTGATGAACGGAAGCAAGCAATCGGTTGCCTCCCTCGGCGCGGCTGCGGATACGGAGCATGTCCGCAAAAAAAACAGTCCAGCGATCCGCGAACCCTTCGTCCTTAAGCAGTCGATCGACAAGCCGGCTCCTGCGCTTGGCCAAGGGCCACTCCTGATACTCGCGAATCTCGGCGTAAGTCGGGATGCGCCCCACCAAGTCGATGCTCGCCTTTCGAAGGAACGCCAAGTCGCTCAGCGCTTGGCCAGTGATCAACCCCTCAACACCCTTGGCCGTATTGTCCTTGGCCAACAGCTTGTCCACTTGGGACGCTGATGCTGGAATGACGCATATCGTCCCGAGTAAGAACAGGGCACATTGCAAAAACTGGATGGCGCGCGAAAAGATCATTAACTAACCCTTTTATTTGCCGGAAAGGTACCCACTTCCTTGCAAATGGCAATGAAAACAAAAGTGGTTTTTTAGCGACCCGAGACGGTTTCCACTCGGAATCCAACCCGAGCTTACCCAACTCCTCGCCGGTCTTGGCGCCTTTTTGCAGGCAGCAATCTTGTTGCGGAGTGTCCGGATATTGACACCCAAAAGCTTGGCCGTCTTGCTGCGATTATGCCCTGCTTCAGCCAGCGCCTTTATGATGTGATCCTTCTCAGCATCCTCGAGTTTCTGGAATGATTCCTCCTTCCTTGAACGAGTTGGCTTGCCGCCGGACACAGTTGACGGGCCCGCCGATTTGCTGGTCAGGTTGAGTTGTTCCAGGGAAATCACGCCGTCCGGGTTGCACAGGATGACCACGCGCTCCACAACGTTCTGCAGTTCGCGAACGTTGCCGGGGAAATCGTGATGCTTGAGACGGCCGCTGATCTCAACAACGTTAAACCCGAAGATGATGCTGAGGACACCGAGGAATTCACACCGATGCAACAGCAATTGGGATCACATGGCGGTTCTGATGCTGTCGGTGAGATAACTGAATTCAAAAGCAAGGAAGCCGTTGAGATTTCAACACCGGCCACGCCTAAAACTGAGTCTTTGAAAAACAGACAAACACCTTCCCAAGCGGATAACCCTGACGTTCCCAATAAGAACCCAGGTGATACAGCACACAAAGCCAATGTTAAAATCGTCCGGAACGGTGATAAAATAACGAAAATTGTCGTAGTGTATAATTGCGGGGAAACAATCCCCTTGGACTGCATTTATTAAGATTTTCTTTTTCAAAAGGCCACTCTCCTTTACGGTTCGCTCGGCGTATTAGCCGAAAAAGTGAACCAAGATACCTCATCCAATACTTTTGTTGCCGGCCAACGCTGGGCCAGCAGTTCGGAACCCGAACTTGGCCTGGGGATCGTTGAGTCAACTGAAGAACAATCAGTCGATATTTTCTTCCCTGCTTGCGACGAAACTCGACGTTACTCACTTGAGTCACCGCCTCTCTATCGAGTCAGCTTTCAGGCTGGAAGCACTGTTCAAAGTGAAGACGAAACCGAGTTGATTATCGAACGTGTTTCAGAGTCTAGAGGGCTGCTTGCCTATCACGGGGAAAACAATGTTCTGCTTGAGCAGGAACTTCACTCTGGAATGTCAGACCGTGGCCCAGAGGAGCGATTATTACGGGGCCAAACCACCGACAATGCGCTCTTCGATTTACGTCTTACTGCCATGAATTTGATCTTTCATTGGTGCAAATCCCCTGTCCGGGGTTTATTCGGCGGCAAAATCGATTTAATCCCGCATCAGATGTACGTTGCCCACGAGGTGTCCAACCGGCAACTGCCCCGGGTACTGCTTGCAGACGAAGTCGGCTTGGGCAAGACCATTGAGGCCTGTTTAATTCTGAACAGAATGCTTGTTTGCGGTCGAGCCAAACGCATTTTGATTATCCTGCCTGACTCGCTAATCAATCAATGGTTCGTTGAACTGCTCCGTCGCTTCAACCACTGGTTCAGCATATTCGATGAGGAACGCTGCAGGGCGATCGAGGCCTCTCAAACCGATTTCAATCCTTTCGAAGACGACCAATTGGTGCTGGCCAGCATCGATTGGTTGGCGAAGTCGGCCAAGCGGACAAAACAGGTGACTCAAGCTCCCTGGGATTTACTTATTGTTGATGAGGCTCACCACCTCGAATGGCATCCGGATAAACCAAGCGCTGAGTACCAACTTGTTGAAGCGCTTGGCCAACGGGCTGGATCCCTGCTGTTGCTGACAGCAACCCCCCAACAGTTGGGTCTGATGAGTCATTTTGCGCGATTACGCCTGTTGGATCCCAATCGGTTTTCCGACTTTGAAATATTCAAGGAGGAAACTGTGAATTACGAACCCGTCGCAAAACTTTGCCAAAAAATCATCGCAAATGAGGAGTTAAAGAAATCAGAACTGGGGCAGTTTCCCGCCACAAATGCTATCCTTGCCAAGGTGAACTCTGAATTGGCCAAGGGCAAAAAGCTCACCAAGTCCACAAGGGCCGAGTTGATTCGAGACCTCGCTGACAGGCACGGCACAGGCCGGGTGTTGTTTCGTAACACACGAAAAACGATCCATGGTTTCCCCAAGCGCTTGGCCAAGCTGAGCCCCCTGGGCTTCGATGACACAAGCCAAGACTGTGAAAACGACCGTGCCGAATTTGATTTCGATATTGGCCTGACTGATAAAGAGCCAAGGTACAACTTCGTCGATGACCAGCGGATTGAGTGGCTGGTCTCCCTTTTGCGTAAAAATGCTGCCGACAAGTTTCTCCTGATATGCCGGAGCAAGGCAAAAGCTTGCGCCGTTGAAGAGGCCGTAAGAAGCAAAGTTAACCTGAAAATAGCAATCTTTCATGAAGAGCTAACCCTGATCCAGCGGGACAGAAACGCCGCTTGGTTTGCAGAAGAAGATGGCGCCAAACTTTTGATTTGCTCCGAGATTGGTAGCGAAGGAAGGAATTTCCAGTTCTGCCGGCACTTGGTTTTATTTGACCTCCATTTGAACCCGGAATTGCTTGAACAGCGAATCGGTCGCTTGGATCGTATTGGGCAAAAAAATGACATAAAAATCCATATCCCCTACCTGAAGCCGAGCAATAGGGAAACCTTGGCCAAATGGTTCCATTTGGGGCTAAACGCATTCGAGGAAAGCATATTGGGTGGGCAAACCATGTTGGATGAGTTTGAGGAGCGCCTGCACGAGTCGTTTTCCGGATCAAAAGGAAACTTGGATCGGTTAATTAATGACACCGCCGAAAGCCGCAAAAAGCTCAAAGTCAAACTTCAGGAAGGCATGGATCAACTTCTGGAAATCAACTCTCATTCGAGCGCTGTCTCCAGTGACTTAATCCAACAAATCCAACAGAGTGAGAAATCAATCGAACTGGAAGAATTCACTCTCCGTCTTTTTGACTTTATGGGACTTGGAATCGATGACATTGCCCCGCAAACCTATCGGATTACCAACGCCCATCGGTTACCGATTAATTTACCGGGCAACCGCGATGGCGTGGTCAGTTTGACCTTTGACCGGACTCGAGCCGTTTCCCGAGACGATATGATCTACGTTTCCTGGGATCATCCCATCATGTCGGCTTGTGTTGAACAACTATTGGGATCAAATGATGGAACCGCTGTTTTTGTGCACTGGGACACCGATTCTGCTCCCACTCTCCTAATGGAGTCCGTATTTATCTTAGAATGCTTGGCGCCATCCGAATTGAACGCTGATCGCTTTCTGCCTCCCACCCCCATTCAGGTTGTAATGAACCACCATGGAAAACCTGAGCTTAACACAGATGAGAGCTTTATCTCCCTACCTAAAACCATGAGAAATGCCCCAGCCCACCTGATTACAGAATTCGGTCAGATAAAAAAACTGATCGCTCCAATGGTTGGGGCTTGCGAGCAACTGGTATCGGAACAAGTGACAAAGTTAAAACAGCAAACTGTTGCCACTATGAGTCAAAAACTTTCGGCAGAAATCAACCGTCTCGAAACCTTGGCAAAGATAAATGTGAATGTCAGATTGGGAGAAATATCCATGCTAAAAGAAGAGCAAAAGAAATTGGAACAATGCCTTGGGCAAGCGCGATCCCGGCTCGATTCCATCAGGTTGATCTGGAAAGGCAGTATGGAGAGACTGCAAAACTAGAGGGCGGAGCAAAAAGACATTATTTTTCAAGTTTTTCTATAGTTTACTGACGGGCTGATTTGTCGATGACCTACGAACGTGTTTTAACCATTAACCCGGACAACACGCTCGCAAAGGATAATTTGGCTACTGAAAAACAGCATGTGGTCGCTCCAGTAGTTTTTTGTTTTTGGGAGGGTTAACGAACAACTCTCGCCCCTCCCCCCCGCATAATTTTCTCCACTTCAGACATGGAGGCCATGGAGGTATCTCCGGGGGTTGTCATAGCCAACGCTCCGTGGGCAGCACCATAATTAACCGCTTTAGCGGGATCACCGGTTGTTAAAAGACCATAGATCAAACCGGAGGCGAAACTGTCCCCACCACCAACCCTGTCAAAAATTTCCAATTGGGGATGATGGTTGGCTTCAAAAAAACGGCCGGCAGCCCAACAAACGGCACCCCAATCGTTAACAGTTGCTGAGTTCACAGTTCGGAGGGTGCTTGCAATAACTCTTAGATCTGGATATTCGACAACAACTGCCCCAATCATTGCCTTGAACTTTTCAACATCAATTGACGAGATGTTATCGTCGAGACCCTCAACCTCAAAACCCAGACAGGCTGTAAAATCCTCTTCATTGCCAATCATCACATCCACATATTTTGCAATCTCACGATTCACTTCCTGTGCTTTTTTCTTCCCGCCGATGCTTTTCCAGAGTGAAGGTCGGTAATTAAGGTCATACGATACAATTGTTCCATATTTTCTGGCTGCCTTGACTGCGGTTTTCACCGTCTCGGCGGTGGACTCGGAGAGCGCCGCAAAGATGCCGCCCGTATGAAACCAACGGACACCCTGGTTTTTAAAAATATCCTCCCAGTCAAAATCACCTGGTTTGATTTGTGATGCAGCTGTTGAGCCGCGATCAGACACGCCCAACGCACCCCGTAAACCAAAACCGCGCTCTGTAAAGTTTAATCCATTTCGGACGGTGTTCCCTATGCCGTCATAGGGAATCCAGTTGATCAACGAAACGTCAACCCCGCCCTGAAGGATAAAATCCTCCAGCAACCTCCCGATTTCGTTGTCGGCAAAAGCCGTAATGATCCCTGTGCGCAATCCGAAACATCGCCTCAACCCTCGCGCCACATTATATTCCCCTCCACCTTCCCACACATCAAATCTGCGCGCGGTTCGAACCCGGGTATGCCCAGGATCAAGTCGCAACATGATTTCACCCAACGAAATCAGGTCGTATTTGCATGATTCCGGTTCTTTTATTTTTAAAACTGACATCTCAAGAAAGCGCCAAAGTGCGGGGGAGGTTTCTAAACATTCCACACACAGTCAATCCACAATTGAATCTATGCCAGAAAAAGCGCACTTGCCCTCAATCATCAACATTGCCACAGGACGGCTATGTTGAACGATCGCCTCCGGCACACTTGACACTGAGTCGCTGTAAGGGATTACGGCCATGTTCGCAATCAAGCCTTCCTTCAACAGCCCAATTTCATCCCCCAACCCCAGCGCCATCGCACCATTTGCTGTTGCCATTTGCAGCAAATCCTCGCAAGGCAATTTCGGATGGTTCCGGCTGAGTTCCTGCATTTCAGCGAACATGTTTAGCCCCATCACCGCCGTCTCTCCGCCTGTGCTGGCCAGGCTGTCTGTTCCAATGCAGATGTTCACCTTGGCCTTGGCCAAGCGATCACAGTCGAAATTGGTGTGACCAAACCAAGCGTGACTTCTAGGGCAATGAACCACATCGGCACCCACTCTCTGCAGCATTTCAATATCGGCGTTGATCAGCCGGTTGGCGTGAACAACCAATGTTTTTTTTGAGAACCCCGCCGCCTTGGCCAAGTGCTGCACGGGCGTTCCCTTGCCACAGTCACCCATTACCCTGCCCAGGGAACTCATCGTGTCGTATAGCGGCCCGGCTCCATCGACAAACATATCCCATTCATCATCCGACTCGGCCAAGTGGATGCTCATCGGCAACAAATTTTCATCAGCGAACATCGCAAGAGCGTTCAACCCTTCCGGCGTCATGGTGTACAATGCGTGAGGCGAAACTCCCACCTTTAACGCAAGTGGCTCATTCGCCATCAACTCATTCTGGGCCAGGTCAATCGCAGCGGTTTCATCTCCCGAATGATAAGCTATGAGTTCGATAAACGGACAAACTTGAAGGGGTGTCCGGGACGCCATGCGCGCATACATTCCCGGCACTGACTCGATGTTTGCCACCGTGCCGCAACCCGTACTCAGCAACATGTCAGCCCCGGCAAGCCAGGCGGCCTCATAATCATCATGCGTTAACGACTGCTTGATCGACACGATCTGAGCCAGCCAGTCGGCAAATGATGTGCCTGGAGACAACTCGCCAGCCAATCCGGAATAATCGAGATGGCAATGAGCGTTTACAAATGCCGGGAAGATTATCGAGTCCCCAAGATCAACCACAGGCTCACCCGCTTCGGGGGCCATGTCACCTCGAGCACCAACCTCTGCAATCCGCTCCCCCCGAATCCGAACCGCCCCGTCTGCGATGAGATTCCCCTTGCTCGCCCAGATCGCGCGTGACTGAAGAATCATTCAGCGAGCCCCAACTTGTGGTGAATTGTAAACCCCACTGTCAATTATACATCCGTCAACTGCCTTGTCTGCTTGGCTTTTGCCGCTCCCGCGTGATGTCGCGTGATGATTTTACTGTGACGTTTCCGCAGTTGCTGCTGAACTTTTTTGGTCACCAAATCAATGGCTGCATACAGGTCACTTTCATGATCCTCTGCAAACATATCCGTCCCTTTGAAATACAGGTGCATGGTGCATTTGTACTTGTTTTCCGGGAGACCGACATGGTCCCGCTCCAGATTCACCCGGGCTTCCAAGGCCCTTTGGTTCATGTGTTCAAGTTTGTGAACACAGACACTCACATGGTCTTTAATTGCCTCGGTGAGTTCAACATTGTGGGAATCAAGAATAAGTTTCATCGAGTTGAAGACTGCCCTGACAAGGCTCAAATGACGAGCAAAAGTTTCGCTGCATCTCGACATAAACCATGCCAACTCAATGAACCAGGCATCCCCCAAGCGAAAGTCGGGCACGGTCCTTTTACTTCACTTTTTTTCAGGCGGTTTAGGCGCGGATGCCACCTCCAACACGATGGGCGGAGAGAACATTTGATAAGTGACATCCTTCTTTTTGTCGGTCTTCTTGCCGTTCAGCGGAGGGTATTGGTATTTCCCCTTGACTGTTGAGGCGAGGTGAAACGTGTACCGCCCGACAGGCACCTTGAACTTGGCCAAGTCAATTTCAAGCGAAGCTTCTCCCTGGTCCTTTTTCACCTCCAGTTCCCCCAGCTTGTCCAGTTGGGAGATGCCGAATACTTTCAACTTGATGCTCTCATTGTACTCGCCAGTGCGCTTGACCTTGAGTGGGATTTTCACCTTGCCGTTGGCCAAGCCCGTGAACGGGACATCGCCCACGGTTGTCACTTGAATCGGCTCTGCATCCTCCGCATTGATGGACAATACACACTCCTTGGCCACGCGCGAAAAAACTGCCTCCTTGTCATAATCCCCGACACGGTGAATTGTTGCCGTTGGCCGCGCCGCTTGTTCAACTTCCCGGTCGCCGATCATTGCCTTCCCGACAAACCGGACGTTCCCGATGAATGAAACCACCGGCTCGGATGCTGTAAGGAACGCTGTTACGGCTTTTTTGCTGGCCTCGACCCGGCAGTGGTGCAACTCAACTCCTTTCGGCAAACCCTCAGCGGTAATAGTGATTGGCCCGCTAAAGTTGCCCTCGCGCAGGACGATGATTTGTACAGGCAGCGTCGTCCCTTTGCGAAGGTGCGTTGCCATCAGTTCTATTATCTTGTTTTTTTTCCAGACAGCCGCAACCGTTTGCGGGTGAACCACCAACCGGAAGCCGGGGTGCTCGCGACGCAAAGCCACCACGTAGCCTCTCGATGGATCGTCCGTGGACTGGTTGAACAAGTCGCGCAGCATCACGCGACAGTGGCCGTCACCTTTGGCCTGAAACCGCCACGACATATCGCGATTGGCCACATTGAACCCACGCCCGCCTGGGTTGTCTTTTGAATCGTAAAATTCTTTGACGGCTTCCGGTGATTCCTTGCCGTCTTTCGAAACTCCCACAAGTTGAGCGGTGACGTATGGATTTGTGCTGCAGCCCAATCGCTGCGAAAAAACCTCAAGCCAATAGACTTCATTCTTTTTGATCGGAAACCTGAAATAATCGACATCACGAGCCGGATAAAAACTTCCCGCAACCAAGCCGGGAGCGGGGATTATCTGAGCACGATCTGCTGTGTCGTTACCGCCCTGCTCCATCGTGAGCGGGTTGCCCGGGCGAAGACCAACGAAGAACGGGTTGCTCGCAACGCTGTTTCCGGGCAGACGAAAAACACCCCCGTCCAGCACGACGGCAGCCGGCGGGAGCACTACGCCTCCCGGTTGCCCTGTCTGGGTGAGTTCGCTGATTTTCACACTCAGTCGCTCAAGCGACTGGCCATCGACTGCCTTGAAGCCGGCTGGCTTTGACCCGGGAAGATTTCTTCCAAAAAGAGTGATCTCCGATTCGCTGAAACTGGGGACTATCGGTGGTGAAACAAAATCCACATGCGGGCCGCTGCTGTTCTCCAAACGGAAAAAATATTCCGTGCCGCCACGGAAAATTGTATCGTGAACCTGAATGAGATAATTGCCATTCGCCGGTGCCGTGAAGTCGATCAAGCCGTCAGCATTTGCCCGTGCCAAGCGCTCCCCTGCCCCACTCCGCAGCAGCATGACAGGGCTCATGCGGGAATCGAGAGCCTTTGCTGACACGCGCAGCAACAGTCGCTGCCCTTTTTTTGCCCCAACTTGAAACCACGAGGACAGCCTTGTCACGGAGACGCCATTGACGACCGAATCATCACCAAGGGCAGCGGCGGTTTTTATTGACGTGTTGCCGCTTGGGCTTCGACTTTCATTCAGCGTGCCAACGGAGAACAAGCGGGAGTTGGATAAACCAAGCGCCCCGGCAAACCTCACCTCGTACACTCCGCTTGGGACATTTGCGGCCACACGAACCTTGAACTTTCGTTCAGCGGCGTTGGTTAATTCCGCTGTAATGCCCGGATGCGAAAACCGCAACTCCGCCGCCCCCTCAAGGTCGCCACCGTGAACCTGCACTTCGGTCTCTTCGCCGATTTGGCAACCCAGCGGGAACACCGCAGTCATGCGGGCCGTCGGCAATTGGCCAAGCGCTTGGCCCAGCTCGAAGCACAAAAACAAACCGACACAAAACAGCCGGGATGATGTAAAATGAATCATGCCGTTTTCGACGCTTGGCCAAGCGGAGGCATTCAATTGAGCCGCGCCTCAGTGGTTGAAAAGAAATTCCTTGGTGTTGATCAGCGCCCAAAGAATGTCCTCGTAGCGCTCGCTGGTTTTGTCCGTCGGTTTGCCATCCTTATCGACAGCCTCGCGTTTCAAATAATCCACCGCCACGTCAATTTCCGACTTGCGCGGCAACCGGGCAAACGCCTGATAGTAAAGGCTGTTTATCTTCGCGGCGTGATCCCGTCCCTTGTCAGCGGCGAGCTTGGCGGCGCGGCCCTCCTTGTGTGCCAACTGCTCGTGAATGTTCTTCGCGTTAAACAGGTGCAGACTTTGGGCGAGACTGGCTTCCTGCGAGCGTTCGCATTCGCAGGCGCTGGAGGAGTCCGGCCGACCGAATACGCTCAGGAAATAGTTGGCACTGTTGTAACTGTTGTCCGGCAGGCAAACCGCACGCGTCCCGACCGGCAAGCCGCCGAAGTTGCTCCGGGCCAGGATCAGATCGTTCAACGAATCGAAGAGGACTTCTGCGGTCAGGCGCTTGGGATGAAAGCGCGAGTAGTAATGTTTGTCCCTCCCGTTATGTTCGTTTGGAACGGAACTGAGCTGATACGTTGTCGAGATGGTAATGACGCGCACCAGTTCCTTCAGGTCGTAGCCGCTCTGCTCGAAATGATCCGCCAATGCATCGAGCAGTTTCGGATGCGTCGCCGGGTTGGTCGATCGAAAGTCATCCTCGGGATCGACCAGGCCCCGGCCAAAGAAATGTTTCCAGTAACGGTTCACCAGCGTTTTTGCGAACAGCCGGTTTTCATCCTCTCGCATCCAGTCAACCAAGCGATGGCGCGGATCATCGGCGGGAGCAATCATGAATTCGCCGCTGCCCAAGCCGGCTGGCTTCACTTTTTTGTTGGTCTTTTTGTTGGTCACCTGCGCCACGCCGGCCCGGTGAAAAACGATCTCCTCGCTCGGCCTTCCGGAGGGTGCCTTGCCCACGCGCGAGAAAAACGCCATGAACCGGTAATAATCGTCCTGCGACCATTTCTCGTACGGATGATGATGGCACTGGGCGCACTGCAAACGCGTGCCGAGGAACAACTGCGCCGTGTCCTCCATTTGCGCCTGCTGGGAACTCACCTGTTTAAACCACGCGGACGGCGGGCTTTGGTCGATGTCGCCCGAGGCCGCCACGATCTCCCGCACAAACCGGTCGTACGGCTTGTTGGTGTAAAAGCTCTCCTTGATCCAGTCGTAAAAGGCGATTGTCGTGCGCAACTGCGCCCCGTTGGCGCGTTTGTTCCGCAGCAACGACGACCACTTGTTGGCAAAATACTCGGCGTACTCCTCACTGTGCAACAGCCGCGCGACTCTCTTTTCCCGCTTGTCGGGCGACGTGTCAGCAAGGAACGCCTGCGCCTCCTCAACGGTTGGCATGCGGCCGGCGATGTCGAGCGTCACCCGGCGAAGGTACGTCGAGTCGGGCGCCAGTTCCGACGGTGGCATCCCCACCGTTTTCAACTTCGCGAAAATGAACTTGTCCACGAAGTTTTTCTCCTCGGGCAACTTGTCCACCGGGACGCCCAGCGGAATCGATGCGCGGAACACCGTCGCCTTGTCCTGATAACGAACCATCACCGCAATCTCGCCGGGATGACTCCCGACGGTGACCAGGCCGGTGTTGTCGGCGTCGGCGTACTCACGGTCGTTCGCCTCGTACACGGCGGAGTGCGTGATGTCCTCGATCGAGCCATCCGACATTCTGGCGAGGACGACGAGTTGCTGGCGGGCGCCTGGCTTCATGATGCGCTCAGCCGGGTGAAGCGTGATCGACTCGAGCTTGGGATCGTTGGGCTTGCCGTAGGGCATCCCCTGCCGGATCCACTTCACGAGCATCCTGTAATCAAACGAACCGGCATCAATCCGCGAGCCTCCGCCGTGCGGCAACTGCCCTGTCGCCTTGAGCAAGAGCAGACTGCGCTCAGGCGCGGCCGGGAAAATTCGGCGCCCGCGAGCCTCGCGAAGCAGATACTCGTAATCCTCCTGCGGCTCGAAGCCGAGCAGCGACAGCTTGAAACCGTTCTGCCCACTGGATTTCCCGTGGCAACCGCCGCTGTTGCAGCCGTGCTTGGTGAACAGTGGCACGACCGAGTTGGCGAAGTTCACCGGCCTTTCAGCAGTGACCGCCTTGACCTCGAATGGAATCGTGGCCGTCCCGCCCGCTCGGATGGTCGCGGTGATGACGCCCTTGCCGTTGGCCAATGGTTCCGCCAACCCGTCGGTGATCCGCACGAGGCCGCTTGGCTTGGCCGTGAGAACGGCGTCACGGGTTTGGTCGGTGATGCGCCCGGCGGCATCGGTTTCCGTGACGAGCAATTGCACGCGGGCATCGGCCCCGTGAAGCGTGACGCGGCTGATCTCGACACCGTCCCAACCCGGTGCCGAGACGGTCAACTCGGCCAGCGCCGTCGCTTTTCCCGGCAAGGCGATTCCAACCACCGCAGCCAAGCATGCAATCCTCCTAAAATATGCCGTTAAATCAACAGTCATCGGTTTTGGGAAACATCAGCCGATCCAAGGGAGATGCAAGCAAAAAATCCTGGGTGGGGAAAATTCCACCTCCCCCCGTTACAAATTTAAATGGGGACGAGCTGGAACTCGTCCCTCCAAATCAGCCCTGATTGGCCAAACGGGGGTTAGTGGAGGATGGGGAGGTCGCTCGGCTGCTGGACGAGTTCGGCGTCGAGGTCGAGGTAGAAGTCGAGGCGACTGTTGGTTTCGGCTTCGTCGATCTCCTTGGCCATGAGCAGGTAAGCG
>Ga0310123_10002564_pt1 | contig 14447 bp, 9 predicted proteins | sample CB6_AW_1057_MG_FD_203505 | JGI IMG/M metagenome (GOLD analysis project Ga0310123, IMG submission 203505) | Marine microbial communities from Western Arctic Ocean, Canada - CB6_AW_1057 | ecosystem: Environmental > Aquatic > Marine > Oceanic | place: Canada: Western Arctic Ocean | collected... | reverse complement strand
TGAGACTGACTCGATGGGCCAGATGTCCGTGCCTATCGACGCGTTGTATGGCGCATCGACGGCACGGGCTGTGGACAACTTTCCCATTGCCCGACGCAGCGTTCCGCCAGCTATCATTCATGCGTTTGGACACCTTAAGGCAGCATCCGCTCAAGCAAACCGCACCCTGAAGAAGCTTGAGCCGATGCAAGCTGATCCGATCATCGCAGCGGCAAACGCGGTCGCCGAAGGCAAGCATGACAAGCATTTCCCAGTTGATGTCTATCAGACCGGCTCGGGCACCAGCACCAATATGAACGCCAACGAGGTGATCGCAAACCTAGCAAATCTCGCCTTGGGCTATGGGATTGGTGCCAAGGCAGATCGTGGTGCGGTCCATCCAAATGACCATGTCAACATGGGTCAATCAAGCAATGATACATTCCCGACCGCGATGCATGTTGCGGCGGCACTGGCGATCAAGAACAACCTCATTCCAGCCTGTGCTCGGCTTTACAGTGCGCTAAACGAGAAGGCTGAACAATGGGACGCGGTCGTCAAGATCGGACGTACTCATTTGATGGACGCCACTCCGATTCGAATGGGACAGGTTTTTTCCGGCTACGCGCAGCAGGCCAAACATGCCAAACAGCAGGCTGAGTGTGCCCTAGCTTACATCTGTACCAACGTGCCGATCGGTGGCACTGCCGTGGGTACGGGCATTAATACCCATCCCGAGTTTGGCCGGCACGTGTGTACGATCCTGTTTCAGCGTACCGAGATCGAGTTTATCGAGGCTCAAAACCATCCAGAAGCCCAGGCCGCAAAAGACCATTTCGTGGCCACACATGGGCAGTTGAAAAACATTGCCGTGTCTCTGACCAAGATCGCCAACGACATTCGTCATCTGGGCAGCGGGCCGCGATGTGGGATCTTTGAATTGGCTCTGCCAGCCATTCAACCCGGCTCATCTATCATGCCGGGCAAAGTCAACCCCGTCATTTGCGAGTCGGCAATTCAGGTTGCGTGCCGGGTCATCGGCAACGATACGGTCGTAACGACCGCTGGGTTGGGCGGTGTCGGTTCACTGTTTGAACTCAATGTGGCCATGCCCGTGATGATTGACGCATTTCTGGAATCGGTCACGCTACTGGCCAACGTTTGTAATGTTTTCGTTGAACGGCTGTTGGACGGACTGGAGGTGAACGAGGCCCGGTGCCGAGAGTTGGTCGACCAATCGTTGATGATGGTCACTTCGCTGGCACCGAAGCTTGGTTACGACAATGCCGCGCGGCTGGCCAAGCAGGCGTTTGAGCAGGATAAGACAATCCGACAGATCGTACAGGAGCAGAACCTGCTGGATGAATCCACCCTTAACGAGTTGCTCGATCCGGACAGGATGACCCGTCCACGTTGAAACAGATTGGGCGCCACTGATAATTACGGTGGCATGATTCAGGAGACGGAACATGAGAGCGATGGTTATTTCATTCGGAGTTCTCTGCTTTACTACGGTTCAAGCCGAAGAGCCCGTGATTACTGCCGAGGCCATCGGGCTGCAGATTTTCGATGAGATTGATGAGGAAGGTTTCAGTGGATCCATTCTGTCACCATTTGACGGTTTTCCGGCCGTCACGGTCACGGTGCTCTTGCGCACGCCAGTTACAGACGAGACCGCCCCAGTGATTGTGGCGATCGATTCGCTGGCCAGTCGAGTTACCCGGTTTTGGGATGCCGCCGGCAATGATCTGTTGATTGGGTCAAAGGTGGCAGCTCGGCCCACACCGTTGTCGGGGTCATCCCCGCAGATCGGGCTGATTCCCGAAGTGAGCAAGGATGGTAGGTTTGCTCTGGTCAAACTGAACGGCCATCGCCTGCCAGCATCAGGTTCAGCCTTCATCAGAGTGCAGGCTAGCCTATCTGTGAACGTGGCTTCGGGCACCGCCGTTCAGACCACCAGCCGGGTCCAGTTGCAGCGAGGGGCAGTGGTCAGTGAACCAGATGAGATTACCATCGGTGAAATCAAGACTCCGGACTGGGGTGATACGGCGATGTTGATCGAGTTGAACATGCCGGGAAAGACTCTCCGTCGCCTGGCGCGTGTGACCTTTCGTGACGATGAAGGAAAGGACATGGTGGCCAGTCAGTTGTTTCGGATCTTCATGTTGGATTTTGCACAGGTGCAATACGCCCTCGAACAGAAGGTCGATGCTGCGTCGCTCGAACTGATCTTCCATGAGCAGGTACAGCAGATCCAGGTCCCGGTAGATCTCGAAGTGACGTTGGGGCTCTAGCGATTCTGTTGCCTGTCCTTCTATCGTTGTGGGGTGCCCGGTTGTCGCAAGAGGTGCCCATGGTGGCTTAGGCTTACAATCTACGTTCATGGCACCAACGGCGGAATATGACGTGCTGGTTATTGGCGGCGGCCACGCCGGGGTGGAAGCAGCATGGGCAGCGGCCAATATGCTGCATGGCGGCGGGGGCCGGGCGGCGCTGATCACGATGGATCGGACCACAATTGGCGCCATGTCCTGTAACCCAGCGATTGGGGGGCTGGCCAAGGGACAGATCGTGCGCGAAATCGATGCATTGGGGGGCCTGATGGGTCAGGCCATCGATGCTACAGGGATCCAGTTCCGGGTTCTTAATGCCAGTAAGGGTGCGGCTGTGCGCGGCCCGCGGGCTCAGGCCGACAAGTATCGTTACGCAACTGAGGTCAGGCGTCTGCTTGAAACGCGGACCAATTTGGATTTGCTAGAAGCGATGGTGCAGCGCTTTGTGATTGAGGATGGCCGGTGTGTGGGAGCGATGGTACTGGATTCTACAGACTCGGAGCAGCAGATACGCTGTCTGCGGGCTCGGGCGCTGGTTCTGACCACGGGTACGTTCATGCGAGGCCTCATGCATACCGGCATCCGTCAGCAACCCGGCGGCCGGTTCGGGGAGCGAGCCGCCGTAGACATCAGTGCAACTTTGGTGGCGCTTGGTTTCGAACTGGGCCGGCTCAAGACGGGTACACCACCCCGTCTGGCAGCCGAGTCGATTGATCTGGATGCAATGGAGGTGCAGCAGGGCGACACCAATCCTACCCCATTTAGCGACCTGACCGACCTACACCGGTTCCCCACTCTTTCGCAGCGTGTTTGCTGGATTACACATACAACCGCTGCATCCCATGAAATAATTCTCGCCAACCTACACCGCGCTCCGATGTACAATGGCCAGATTGCCACTGCTGGCCCGCGCTACTGCCCCTCGATTGAAGATAAAGTCGTGCGTTTTGCAGACCGGCCCAGCCACTTGGTGTTCTTGGAGCCGGAGTCGCTTGACACGAACGAGATTTACTGCAATGGCATCTCGACTTCGCTGCCGGCGGATGTGCAGCATGCGGTCGTTCGGCAGATGCCTGGGTGCGCTTCGGCGAAAATCCTACGCGATGGCTACGCGGTGGAATATGACATGGTCTGGCCGCACCAGATCGATGCCACCTGTATGACCAAGCGCGTGCCAGGGCTGCTACTGGCTGGTCAGATCAACGGAACCAGTGGTTACGAGGAAGCCGCTGGCCAGGGACTTCTAGCTGGGGTCAACGCGGTACGCTACGCCCGTGGTGAACCAGCCGTTCACCTGCGTCGGGATCAGGCCTACATCGGTGTGCTGATGGATGATCTGGTTACCAAGACGCCTCGAGAGCCTTACCGAATGTTCACAAGCCGGGCCGAGCACCGCCTTCTCCTGCGCGCCGATAATGCTGATGAACGACTTACGCCGCTAGGTCACTGCTGGGGGCTCGTGACTCCGCAGCGATGGTCAGCGTACCAGCGGCGCCGCACTGCCGTTATTGCACTGGTGGATTATCTTGATCGGCATCAGCTCTTGAAGTGGGCACGTGGGCCAGACGTAAACCCTGAGCGTATTCGGGCTGCAATTGACGACGACTCATTGCCCGAAGAGGCAATCAATGAACGTGTCCTCTCCCGAGTGCTTGCTGACCTTCAGTATGCCGGATACATCGACCGGCAGCGCAAGCAGATCGACCGGCTCATGCAGCAAGAAGAGATTGCCCTTCCCATGGATGTCAATTACGAAGCTATCCAGGGGTTGCGCCGCGAGGCGGCAATAACGCTGAGCCGGTTTCGCCCGTCAACACTGGGACAGGCTGGTCGTCTTGCAGGTGTCACGCCCGCAGATCTTATGGTTGTTAGTATTGCGGTGAATCGTTGAGCCTGCGTGGTGTTTGCGGTGCGACGGGCTTTCGTGTCTACTTGCTCCAATGACCGCTCGTGTCACGCCGGCTGATTGCCTGGTTGTTATTTTCGGCGCGTCCGGAGATTTGGCTAAACGCAAGCTCATTCCCGCACTGTACTACCTTTGGGACAGTGGCCAGGCATCAGAGCGGTTCGCGGTGATCGGAATCAGCCGAACTAAATTTACCGATCATACGTACCGTGACCATCTCTACGGGTTTGGTCAGGATGATTATGAAGCTGACAAGTGGCGCCAATTCTGTCAGTTCATACACTACCACGTTGCCGATCCAACCAACTCCGACAGCTGGCAGAGCATTCGCAAGAAATTGATTGATCTTGCGGAAAACTACAAGCTGAGTTCAAACATTTTGTTCTATCTTGCCCTGGGGCCACAGTACTTTGAACCGGTCATTGAACAGATTGGCGCCTCGGGTCTGGTGACTGAAGGTCGTAGATGGTGCAGTCTCAGTGCGGAGTTGCCGTGGCAGCGGCTGGTGGTGGAAAAACCTTTTGGTTTTGATTCCACATCGGCCCAGCATCTCAATCAAACCCTGGCCACCGTGTTCGATGAGGAATCGATCTATCGGATTGATCATTACTTAGGCAAGGAATTAGTTGCCAACCTGCTCGTGGTGCGTTTTGCCAACTTAATCTTCGAGCCGCTCTGGAACCAGCAGTACGTCGACCATGTTCAGATCACGGCCAGCGAATCAGCTGCTATTGAGGGTCGCGGTGGCTACTACGATTCTCCGGCTGGTGGGGCCATGCGCGATATGGTGCAAAGTCACCTGCTCCAAGTACTCTCGCTGGTCGCAATGGAGCCGCCTGTGAACATGGCCGCAGCTGATATTCGTACCGAAAAGATCAAGGTATTCAAGGCCCTCCGCGTGCCCAAGCCAGACGAGGTTCCCAACATAGCGGTACGGGGTCAGTACGGTGCAGGCATCATCCAGGGCAGTTCGGTAATTGAGTATCGGGAAGAAGAAGGTGTTACGCCTGACAGTCAGACAGATACCTACGCGGCAATGCAGTTTCACATAGATACCTGGCGGTGGGGGGGCGTGCCATTCTACCTGCGGTCGGGCAAATCCATGAGTCGAAAGTTGACCGAGATTGCTCTATATTTCAAGCCCACGCCACACTGCCTGTTTGCCGAACAAGCCAGGCAGCAAAATCCCAACCAGATCGTCATCAACATTCATCCCAATGAGGGAATCCGCTTGCGGTTCGAGGGAAAGGTGCCCGGTCCGGGCCTGAATATCAAGGACGTGGTGATGGATTTTGATTATGTCGAACAGTGGTCAAGTGAGCCGTTGGATGGGTACGCCATCCTGCTCAACGATGCGATGCGAGGTGACCAGACCCTGTTCAAACATCGTGATGAGGTCGAGTACAGCTGGGAAGCCGTCCAGCCGGTACTCGACTACTGGTCCGAGCATCCCCAGGACGACCTACCCAACTATGCTGCGGGTACGTGGGGACCCTCCGCGTCGGACGTGATGATGGCGCGGGCGGGACGGAATTGGCGGAACAGATAAGCATCCCGATCATGACTCAGCGGTTCATCCATCTTCCTGGCCAGACCACGGTCGGCAAGAACGCCGATTTGCTCTACGATGACTTGGCCTCCGTGCTGATGGTACGTGGTACTGAGGCGGTTCAGAATCGCAGGGTGTTCCACCTTGCGCTGTCAGGAGGTTCCACACCCGAGCCGTTCTACATGCGACTGGTCATGGACCCACGATACCGTGCGATACCGTGGGACAAGGTTCACGTGTGGCTGGTAGATGAACGGCGGGTGGACGAGCATGACGAACGATCAAATTGGAAAATGGTTTGTGAGACATTGCTTGATCACGTACCTATTCCGGCTCGGCAATTGCACCCGATACCGGCGATGCATCCCGATCCGGTCGGACGGTACGAAGCTCAGTTGCGCCTCGTATTTCAAATGTCTGATTGCGCAACACAACCGCCATGCTTTGACATGATCCTTCTGGGCATGGGGGAGGATTGCCACACGGCCAGCCTCTTTCCCCGGTCGGCAGCGCTGCAGGTGTACGATCACTGGCTCACTGTGAATACCGGTGAGTACGTAACGCCTCCCGAGCGTGTGACCATGACTTATCCCCTGATCAATGCGGCACGCCATATCGGGGTTCTGGTAGTTGGCGCAGCCAAGAACATCGCTCTGCAGCGTGTCTCTGAGCAGATGCGCCGCGGTCCCGATCCGACCCGCTTGCCCATCACGGGTGTGGCCCCGATAGCTGGAGGGGAAGCAGACATGGTCTGGTACCTCGATCCGGCCGCTGCCGGTATGAACCCAGAGGACGTATAAATCCCGCCGTTCTTCGCTGTCATTTTCTGAAGCTAGATATGCGAGGGCTGGCCGTGGCCTGACCTTTTAGTTCCTGATGGTAAATTGCCCCGTTCGATGGCGGCGAATAATATCTGTTTAACCCGAAGTAGGACGTCGGCACTGCGTCATTGCCAGCAATCCAATCGTCAGTAATCCCAGCGTCGTTAGTTTCGGGTTGATCGTAGTTGGTGCGGCCGAGGTGTTGATCCTTAGCGCATCGGCGGCGGAGTCGGGGGTGATCGTTGAGTCCAAAATAATGATGTTCTGAATGATTGACAGGTTGCCGCTAACTGATTCTCGCAAGTCCACCACATCCAACGCGGCGAATTGATCCAGCACGTCCAAGCCATTCTGAACTTTACCAAACACCAGGAATCTACCGTTCTGGCTGTTGAGGATGTCGCCATTGTCAATTAGGTGGAAGAAGAACTAGTTCGTGGCACTATGGGGGTTGCCGGAGAGTTTGGCCATCGCGATCGTGCCTCGCTTATTGTCGAGGCCCGGCTCGTTGATTACCGGGGAACGTGATTCAACCTGGGACAACTCCGAAAGATTGAAAATGCTCGGCTTCCCGTGATACCGCCAGTTGCCCCTGAACCACGAACGGCACGTTGGGGCTATTGGGATTATAGGGGCCCTCCTTTCGCGTGGCTGTCCGATGAAAGACGGTGCAGATCCAATCCCCAGAGATAACGTAGTCCAGGAAGTTGTCGATCGTCTGCGGCGTCGTTTCATCAAACAGCAACACTTCTACATTGCCGAGTGCCGTTTGAAACTGGACGGCCGTTGCGTGTCTCGGCACACAGCGCCACCACTATCGCCACCGGCACAGTCCACAAAGCGCGTGTTGGCATGGGCAATTCTTCTCCGAAATGTCATGACAACGCCGTGGCACGACACCGGCGCAGTTCTGGTTGGATCCGTATAATTATTCCCTTCCCTGGGAAGTAGAATATCTAGATAAACCTATCCCACGTATAGCCGCAGGTCAATGGGTTTTGCGGTTTATCAAGCATCAGGAATCTGAAGTTATTGGGGAGTGAGGGGGACTTGTTTCCCCCAGGTGGCTTTGGGGGCTAGAAATGCATTTAGGCCAACGCCGTATCCCAAAGTTCGCTGCCGAATGCGGTGTTCGAGTGGTTTAACTGGTCGATACCGTGTTGAACCGCCGATTCGCAGTCGCTGGTCAGAGTGCGGACTGCGTCTCGCGTTCTGCTGCCCTTGCGTAGATACTCATTGACGACTAGTGGAGTACACAGGTGCACGAGGGCCCGTCGCGGACCGATTGGAGGCAGACTCTGGCGATGGAGATCTTCGGATAACTTCTCCACGGTTTCCGCAATCCGATCGATAGTTGGGGATTCGGCCACATAGCGGCCCGAGTAACTGAGGATGCGCAGTACGAGCATAGCTTCGCCGGCCCACGTTGCTGCGGAAGCGTGATCAGCGATTCGCTGAGGATCGGTGCGCACCTCGTGGATCAACCTTCTGGCCCCGCGCACACGGTCCATTAGCGAGTCGCTTGATCGCGGCGCCAGTTCTAGCTTTACTTCCAGCGGCTCAAGTACGCATTCGGCAGCGTGTTCGATTAGCGCAGGTAGATTATCATGATCGCCGAACGCGATGCCCCGATTTTTTAAATTGCGCCGCAGGGCAATCTCGCCCAGTTCTCGCAGCGCCACCAGAGGGCTGAGGGCCTTATCCAAATCGCCTCCTAGTGTCTGGGCGATCCGGTTCAGCAGGCGTGTCAGTGCGGGGCGTACATCTGTGACGTAAGTGGCCTTGATGGCGATAGGTACCACGAGCACGCGCTGCGGCAATGAGATTGCCTTTACGGTTCGGATCGCCAGAAACGCCGCTCCATCGTGGAAGGGTGTGACACGATCGTTCTCTAAGTACACGTTGCCTTCAGGGAAGATCGTTAGGGCCCTTCGTCCCCGGGTCAAGCTTTCCATAGCCTGTTTCATTGCCCGTTGGTCACTGCCTTCACGATCAACCGAAAACGAACCCAGCCTTTGCATCACGAATGCACTTCGCCGTGAACGGAGGAATAAGTCGTATGGAGCCATGAATTGTGGCTTGATGCTGGCCCGGTTTGCCGCCTCAAGCATGATCGCCGCATCGGCGTGGGTTGGATGGTTCGGCAACAACATCAGCCGGTCGCCCCGACGCCGTTGTGCCGCCAAGGCTTCGATCCCTGAAACCTGAATTGACATCACCCTCAGCACCCGCGGCAGGTGGCGCAGCCGGTTGTACCAGCGGACCACGCACGCGATTAGAGGGCTGTGCCTGGGAGGAAAGTACCGGTAGGGGAGGTCCGAGAAGTCAAGCATGAATGCCGCGTGAGCATACCGAGCAGTCTGGTATCTTGCGAATACAGGTGTCAGGCCCTTGCTCCCTTTAGCAGAATGATTGACGGAATGTGGCTAGAGAATTAGTCTGTAGGACCCTGCCTGAAAGGAGACATTCATGGCCATCGAAACGCTCTACGACAAAGATGGATCCCTGCAGCCACTGGCTGGACGGACGGTGGCGGTGATTGGCTATGGGTCACAAGGCCATGCCCATGCACAGAACTTGCGCGATTCTGGTGTGGAAGTGATTGTTGCCAATCGTCGTGAGTCGGCCAACGGCAAGCTTGCGGTCGAACACGGATTTGATCCACTTCCCGTTGACGAAGCAGTTCAACAAGCGAAGAAGGGTGGGCTGATCATCCTGACATTGCCGGATGAGGTACAGCCGGAGATCTACAAGAAGTCCATTGAGCCCCACTTATGTGCTGGAATGACTCTAGGCATGACGCATGGATTCAATATCCATTTTACGACCATCGTACCCCCGGAGTGGGTGAACGTAATCATGGTGGCGCCCAAGGGACCTGGGCACACAGTTCGCAGCGAGTTCGAACGTGGAGGCGGCGTGCCCTGCCTGCTGGCGGTGCACCAGGGCGACCAAGACGCGTCTGATCTGGCTATGGCTTGGGCGATCGGTATCGGTGGAGGACGTGCCGGCGTGCTTAAGACTTCGTTCAAGGATGAATGTGAAACTGATCTATTCGGTGAGCAGGTGGTGCTGTGTGGGGGGCTATCCGCCCTGATCAAGGCGGGATTCGAAACCTTGACCGAGGCCGGATACCCACCAGAATTGGCCTACTTCGAGGTTTGCCACGAACTGAAACTCATCATCAACCTAATCGAGCGCGGTGGGTTGAACTATATGCGTTACTCAATCTCAAATACGGCCGAGTTTGGGGACTATCACACGGGACCAAAGATTGTCAACGACCAGATCCGACAGACCATGAAACAGGTGTTGGTGGACATTCAGTCCGGCAAGTTCGCCGAGCAGTTCCGTAGCGACTATAGCAAGGGATTCGAGTGGTTCCATCAGCAGCGCGAACGGGACAGGAACCACGGTGTGGAGAAGATCGGCAAAGAACTACGTGCGATGATGCCGTGGGTCCAGCCGGTAGAAATCTAGGCCATTCTCACCAGTTGCGACTCGACGCCCTGAGGCCCCAGGTCATAACGCATCATGCCGAGGCAGCCTTCGCCGGGTGGAAAATACGATTCATTCACCACCTTATGTGCTGATGGTGCCCAGACACGCATTGGGCGTTCGTGGAGAAACATCGCGTGCCAATGGGTATGCCCGGACCCGATCAGCCGAACCACCGGACGTTTCAGGCACTGGAGTAGTTCGGTGCGCGGAGCTAGGTCCACCTGCCAGTATCCGGGGCGACCGGTTAGATCCTCCCAGGGATTGGTGAGGTAGGCGGGCATGTGCATGTATACCGCAACCTGCAGGCCCTCTTGTTCCGCCTGGGCAATCTGCTTGTCTAGCCATGATAGTTGTTGAGTTTGTTCAGGAAGATTGCTACCGGTCACCTGCGAATTTACACCGAGGATCAGCCAAGGGTTCAACCGATAGGTGAAGCGGTCATTGCCAAAAACATTTTGCCATTGGTGTAGCGATTCGGGGGTGATGATGTTTGATCCAATGCTGACCTTGTTGCCAATATCATGGTTGCCGGGGACCGCACGTACCGGGGCCCCCAGTGAATCAAGAATCTTCCTTGCCTTTACCAGTGATGCAGGGTCCTGAGGCCCGTGTTCGACCAGATCACCGCTGCAAACAATCAGGTCAGGTGAGATCCGGTCGACGTGGCGGCGGACCGCATCTATGCGTTGGGATTGATCCGTGGTGTTCGGGTCCAGATGCAGGTCGGAAATTTGCAGCAGTATTGGCATGGTTACGGCCAGAGACGGCGATTCGGCTCTACTCCATATGACATCTTTCTTCGCGGCTTGCGTTGACCTATAATCTACTTTACATGAGTAAAAGATCCACGCTACTGTTCATCTCGCTGTTCATCTGCGTCGCGGGGATGGCCGTGGTCTGGATGAAAGGCCCCGTTATGATTCAGGCAACTGAGCCCCATCCGCATCACGCGACTCTGGTAAACGCCGACGGGTCTTGGAAATACACCAACTCCCTGGTGACTCAAACCAGTCCCTACCTGCTGCAGCATGCACACAATCCGGTCAACTGGTATCCGTGGGGTAGCGAGGCCTTCACCAAAGCCCGTCTGGAAAACAAACCTATTTTTCTGAGTATCGGCTACTCCACCTGTTACTGGTGCCACGTGATGGAACGCCAGGTCTTCGAGAGCCCGGCCATCGCCCAGCAGATGAACGAGCACTTCGTGAATGTCAAGGTAGATCGTGAGGAACGTCCCGATGTCGATGACATCTACATGACCGCGACCCAGCTGATGACCCGGCATGGTGGCTGGCCCATGAGCGTGTTCGTGACTCCGCCTGGTACCAATGGCCCCGACGATCCCGGGCTAAAACCATTTTTTACCGGCACGTATTTCCCTCCAGAAACTACAGGTCAGTTGCCCGGATTTCCTCAAGTACTCGAATCGCTGCATCAGGCCTGGACCGAGAGTCGTGATGAAGTGACCGAACAGGCCGACAGGTTAACCGATGCGGTGCGGCAGACGCTGACGAGTCGTCAGACCATCGGTCCAGTTGGCATTGATTCGGTACAGCAGACAACCGACCAGTTGCTGGCCAGTTATGATCAGACCCATGGAGGTTTTGGCGGTGGGGTTGGCCATCCTAAGTTTCCGCAACCGACATATCTTCAGTTTTTGCTAGCGATTTACGAAAACAACCCAACTGATTCCGTCTGGGAAGCGATCGCCCACACCTTGGATCGCATGGCGCGTGGCGGGATGTTTGACCAGATCGGTGGCGGGTTCCACAGATACTCGACAGATGAAAAATGGCTCGTACCCCACTTCGAAAAAATGTTGTACGACAATGGTCAGTTACTGTCGTTGTATGTCCAGGCGATTGAGAAGCAGACCAATGAGAACGAACACCGTTTGTATGATCGTATTCTCCGTGAAACATCCGATTATGTGCTGCGGGAGATGCTTGACGAGACGGGCGCGTTCTGGTCTGCCCAGGATGCAGAGGTCAATGCTCGCGAAGGGGAAAACTATATTTGGACCGCCGATCAGATCCATGCCACAATCAAAGATCCAATCTTGGCTGAGTTCGCAACCACGCTCTATGGCCTAGATCGCGGCAAGAACTTCCAAGATCCCCATCACCCGCTAGATGAGCCCGTCAATGTGCTGTACCTACCACAGCCGCTTCATGAATTAGGAGATGATGCGCATTCCCGACGCCAACAGGTCAACAAGGAGCTCAAGGCCGTTCGCGACCGGCGGGAGCAACCAGGAATTGATGACAAGATATTGGTGGCATGGAATGGACTGCTGATCGCGGGTTTGGCCGATGCTGGTCGAGTCCTTGGTGAAACTCGCTACATCGAGGCGGCAGCCCGAGCTGCGGATGCGATCACACAGCACATGTCTGCTGGAGGCGACGGTGGTCTCTACCGCATGATGCGCGACAGGCAAGTGCGGATTCCTGCGTTCTTGGAGGACTACGCGTTCTTTTGTCGCGGTCTACTCGCTCTGGAGCGAGTGGGGGATATCGGCGGCGGGCGGTATCTCGAACAGGCCCAGCGGCATATGGCATACGCCATCCAGCAGTTTGGCGCGATCGGTGGCGGTTACTACGACACGCTGGAAGATCAGGCCGATCTGCTTGTGCGCAAGCGCGGGCATTATGACGGGGCGGTGCCCAGTGGCAACAGTGTTATGGCCCACAACCTGATAGAACTGTACCTATTGACCGGCAACCGGAAGTACCTGCATCGTACGGTAGACGACCTGAGAAGCTTTGCACCGCTACTAGCTTCTCAGGGCAATGGAATGGTGCATATGCAGCATGCACTGCTGAAAATGCTAGATGTGGCGGATCCTGAAGCCAATGCACAACTGGCCGCGGCCGTACCTGCGGAGGCCTCTTCATTACCTGACAGTGGTCCGGTCAAGGTGACTGTCGATACCGAAGGTGATAATTTCCTGTTGACACTTGAGATCCCAGACGAATTACATCTGAATTCGCATACTCCAAGTATGGATTATCTAATTGGAACCCAGATATCCGTGATCGACGGTCACGATGATACGATCGCGGTTACATACCCTCCAGGCCAGATGCACCGCTACCCCTTTGCTGAACAACCGCTTTCAGTTTACGAGGGAACGGTGCAGATTCGTATCAGCCCGACTGATACAGGCGATGGCCCGTTGCAGGTGGCGCTGCGGTATCAGGCGTGCACCGAAGCCCAGTGCCTGGCGCCACGGGATGTACCGCTAGTTCTCAGGCCGTGACTGACCCGAGATTCACCTAGATCAGGGGCGTCTGCACTGGGTATCCATTAATGGCCGCAGCATAACTTTTATGCATGATTGATACTCACTGCCACCTAACTTTTGACGGATTGCGGCAGCGCGTTGACAAACTGATCGTGGACGCTGCAGCCGCGGGCGTCGATCGTATGATATGCGTGGGGGCCACACCCGAAGATGCCCGGCAGGCACTCAATTTGGCCGATCGTTTTGCGGGGGTATACGCTACAGCGGGTGTTCACCCCCACTACGCCGACCAACCTTCCGACATGGCAACACTTGCCTCACTGATTGGTCACCCGAAACTGGTGGCCTTGGGAGAAATGGGCCTAGATTGGCACTATCCAGAACCTTCGCCTGAAGCTCAGCTCGCCCGGTTCGAGCAGCAACTACAACTGTTGCTCCAGACGCCAACACTGCCTGGGGTCATCCACAGCCGCGAGGCCACTGACGACACGATTGCGACGATCCGGGCATCGGGAGTCGGCGGCGACCGCTTCGTCTTTCACTGCTTCACCGGTGATCGGATCGAGATCGACCAGATCCTTCAGATTGGGGCAATGGTTAGTTTTACTGGGATCGTGACCTTTCGATCTGCGGCTGAAGTTGCTGCCGCATCGGACCGTGTGCCCCTGGACCACCTGATGGTTGAAACTGATGCTCCCTACCTGACGCCGGAGCCGCATCGCAAGGTACGCCCCAATGAACCCAAATACGTCGTACACGTCGCGGAGTTTCTTGCCCGCCGACGTGGTCTGCTGTTGGAGGAGTTTGTCGGTGCCGTCGACGCGAATGCGCAAAGGTTCTTCCGATTGCCGCCGACCTAGGGGATGGATCGGAGTTTTGTGGGGGTTGGTATCACGCCCAGATGGTCAGGCTGCCAGCCCGTGATCGGTCAGATAAGTGGTCAGGCGGAGTTCATCATTATCGCTGTTGAAGTTTGAAAAAACCATTGCCATTCGGCATGGGCCCGGCTCCTGATCTTCATCCTGGAAGCGTACGACCCTCCCTGTGGCTTGAAATGTCGTGTGGCTGGCGCCGGGGAGCATTCCTCGGACCTCGATCTCGGTGCCCGGCTCAA
>Ga0310123_10002563_pt1 | contig 14451 bp, 7 predicted proteins | sample CB6_AW_1057_MG_FD_203505 | JGI IMG/M metagenome (GOLD analysis project Ga0310123, IMG submission 203505) | Marine microbial communities from Western Arctic Ocean, Canada - CB6_AW_1057 | ecosystem: Environmental > Aquatic > Marine > Oceanic | place: Canada: Western Arctic Ocean | collected... | reverse complement strand
GAAAACGGCACTGGTGACGGGATCCGGACGAGGGATCGGTAAGGGATGCGCCCTGCAACTGGCCCAAAATGGGGCCGACTTGATCATCAACGACCGGCCCGGCAGCCCAGACATCGCCGCCACCCACGATGAGATCAAGACACTGGGCCGATCGTGTACGGTCATCGAATCCGATGTCTTTAGCCGTGAGGGCTGTCAGAAGCTGGTCGGCGAAGCCATTCAGGCCATCGGTCGAATCGATATCCTGGTGAGCAATCCGGCCTACGGTGTTCGCTGCGACTTTCTGGACTACAAGCCGGATGATTTCGAACGGGTCATCAACGGCACGCTCATCAGCGGTTTCCACATGAGCCAGCTCGTGGCCCGGCACATGGTCGAACGGGGTGGCGGTGGGAAAATTGTCTTCATCTCCAGCGTTCATGCCGAAATGCCGATAGCCCGCAGCATCGCTTACGGTGCGGCCAAAGCAGGACTGAACCACATGGCCCGGACGGTCGCGGTCGAGTTGTTGGGTCATCGCATCAACGTCAACACCATCGAACCCGGCTGGATCGACACGCCGGGCGAACATGAGTTATTCGGGGAAGAGGAGATCCGCCGCGGAGCAGAAAAACTGCCCTGGGGACGATTGGGGACACCGGAAGACATCGGCCGGGCGGTCGCCTTTCTGGCGTCCGACGACGCCGACTACATCACAGGCTCGATGCTGTGCGTCGACGGCGGCTTCCGCTTCAAGGATTGCCGGGCCGAAGGGCCTACGCTCTTGCAACAGTGAGATCCTTAGAATTGCAAGACTGAGACTTCATGCACTCCCAAATCTACCGTTACGCCAACTCCAGCGGAAAGGACGTCAGCCGTTGCACGCCGTCGGCTATCAGCCGATAGTCCTGTTCCAGCCGGATGCCGGCCTTCAGTTCCGGGCCATAGAGTCCGGGCTCGGCGGTGAAGACGTCTCCTTCTTCGAACCGGTCGTCCCAGTTCGGATTCAAGTGCGGGGCCTCGTGAGGAAACAGCCCGAAGCCGTGCCCCAGATGATGAAAGAACGCGCCGGGACGGTATTCGTCCAGCATGGACTGGGCCTGTTCGAAGAGCTGTCGGCAGCTCAAACCGGGACGAACGGTTTGCTCGACCATGTCGAGTGTTCGCACGATGAATTCCCACGCCCGTTGCTGTTCGTCGGTCGGTCGGCCGTCGGCCGAGATGGTTCGGCAATTGTCGGCGTAATAACCTCGGTAGGCCGGCCCTAGGTCGAGGATGAACAGTTCACCGCTCTGGGCGGGACGCGGGCGGGGTGGTCCGCCCGGCGAATTGCATTGGAAATCGTTCCCCAAGGCCGTCAGTGGTTCACCGGCAACTTCGACGGCCGCCGCGTGCAGTTGATTGTAGACTTCGATCTCGGTGATGCCCGGCTCGATGATTTCCCGGGCCCGCGCGTACATCGCTTCGCTGCAGGCAATCGCACGGCCGATCAGCTCGAGTTCGTCCGGGTCTTTTTTACGGCGGCGTTTCCAGAGTTCCGCTTCGAGGTCGACCAACTCCGACTCGTCGCTGAGTCCGATAGCCCACCGAATGTGCGGACCGAACCCGGAAAACTCGACGGCAACCCGGCGTGGTTTTGAGAGTGCCGCAGTAGCCTGACGCAGGGCCTGCGAGGCCGCCTCGATTTGTTCCTGTCGGAGCGTCGCGTGCCATTGGGCCGGATAGGTGACGATGTTATCGGCGGCTGCGTGTTCCGGAACGTCGTTGGGAGCCACCAGCGTTTGGCATCCGTCTGCCTCGAGGCTCAGCAGCGACGTCATCAACCGATGTGGCCGAAACCCGGTCAGGTAGTATATGTTCTCGGGCAAGACGAACACAGCCCGATCGGCTTTCAATCGCTGCAGACAATCGACGACCCAACGTTGCCGCTCTCGGCAACGTTCGACGTCCAGCAACAGCGGCCTAATTGTCGCGTTCACTTTGGCTTCTCTCGAACAGATATTTTGACGACCTCAGTACTGAGCAGTTATCCTCGCATCTGGTTGGAGTCGAACGCAAGTTCGCTGGCGTTTTCGTGGTGCAACTAAACTCATCAACTGGAAGTTCCGTGACAAAACAACATCGAATACTGGTGATCGGCGGCGGATCAATTGGGGAGCGGCACGTGCGCTGCTTCCTGCGGACAGGGCGGGCGAGCGTGGCCCTGTGCGAAATCAACGCGGACGTCCGCTCAGCTGTGAAACAGCGCTACGGATTGGACCAGGTTTATTACGATTTGGGCGAAGCCGTCAACGACCGATACGATGCCGCCGTCATCTGCACACCGGCCAACTTGCATGTCCCAATGGCCTTGCAACTGGCAGGTGCCCGTATCCCGCTGCTTATCGAAAAACCGCTGAGCACAAACATGGACGGTGTAGAGCGTCTTGTTTCGCTGGTCGACGAGCATCGCCTTGTTGCGGCGGTCGCCTACGTTTCCCGCGCCGACCCGGCGTTGACCGACATGCGAACGGCGATCCACAGCGGACGTTTCGGCCGGCCCGTGCAGCTAGTGGCGGTCTCCGGTCAACACTTTCCGCTCTACCGGCCGGCTTACCGAGAAATCTATTATGCCGATCGCGCGACAGGCGGCGGCGCCATTCAAGATGCACTGACGCACCTGATCAATTCGGGCCAGTGGCTGGTCGGCCCGATCACGCAACTGGCCGCCGATGCCGACCATTTAGTGCTGGAAGGAGTCGAGGTGGAAGACACGGTCAACGTCATCGCCCGGCACGTCTCCATTCTCGCAACGTACAGTCTCAATCAACATCAGTCGCTCAGTGAATCAACGATTACGGTGATCTGCGAACAGGGCACCGTACGGCTGGAGATGCACCGCACTCGCTGGCTGTCGGTCCAGCAGGTGGGCGGCGACTGGCAGTTGGAATCACAGTTCGACATCGAGCGAGACGACCTGTTCGTTCACCAGGCCAACAACTTTCTCGACACGATGGAAGGTCGGAGCGTTGCAGCCTGTTCGCTCAACGAAGGTTTGCAGACTTTGCGCGTTAACCTGGCAGTTCTGGCAGCCGCGGAAACGAGAACTTGGCAGTCCATTGGTTAAGGACGTGTGCGGCGCTGCGAGGAAACGTTCCACTTGCAAAGCACACTGAGTTTCTGCTCTATTATTCTCTTGTCTAGCCGCAACCGAAGAGAGCGTTCCCTGCGGTCGCGGCAAAGCGGAGATTGTGATGGCGTGGTTTCAAAGTCAGATTCAGCTGCCCGCCTATTCACGCGGGTTTCATTTGATCACCCACCTCGTTGACGAGGCGATGCCCGACATCGCCCGGATGCAGATCGGCCTGCTCCAGGTGTTTATCATGCACACGTCGGCGTCATTAACGATCAACGAAAACGCCGACCTCGACGTGCCGGCCGACATGGAGTCGGCGTTGAACACAATCGCCCCGGAAGATTTTCCGTATCGGCATACGGTCGAGGGACCGGACGACATGCCGGCCCACGTGAAGGCCTCGCTGATAGGGAGTTCGGTCACCATTCCCGTCCGCGACGGTCGGCTCTGTTTGGGAACATGGCAGGGAATCTACCTGTGCGAACATCGAAATCAGGGAAGCCGACGCAAGTTGATGTTAACATTGCAAGGTCAACTTCAGGACTGAACTGCTCCTAACGCGGCCTATCGGCCGCAGCCAAGAGTCGAGAGCGGAGAGCCAGAATCTATTAATGTCGATCTTTCTGGCTCTCGACTCTCCGCTCTGGGCTCTCCGCAACATGCGCGCGGAGCGCAGATGTGACAAGGTGAAACTCTAAAAGACAAGCGATCCTAGGGCCACCGACCGCAGGTTGGCGCGTGGCTGATTGATCCCATTATTGTTCCCTCTGGTGAGCGATCCATGAAAGTGACACTCGATTACGGCACAACCGGCCTGGATGTCGAGATTCCTGACAAAAACATCGTCGGGCCCTTGGATCTGCAACCGGTCGAACCGCTGGCCGATCCTGAAGGTGCGCTGGACGACGTTCTCCGCAACCCGATCGGCTCTCGGCCGCTGGCGGAACTGGCACGTGGAAAAGAATCGGCGTGCATTCTCATCTGTGACATCACCCGACCCGTGCCGAACAAACTGCTGCTGAGGAGCATTCTGCGGACGCTCGAGCAGTCTGGGATTGAGCGCGGGTCGATTCTCATTCTGATTGCCACCGGCTTGCATCGGCCCAATGAAGGCGACGAAATCATGGAGTTGGTGGGCGAGGAGATCGCGGCCGGTTACCGCATCGAAAACCATCACGGAAAAAATCTCGCCGAACACACTCCTTTAGGCAACTCACCACGCGGTGTACCAGTTTGGATCGACAAGCGTTATCTGCAAGCCGATTTGAAGATCGCCACGGGACTGATCGAACCGCATTTGATGGCCGGTTATTCAGGCGGCCGAAAGCTGATCTGTCCCGGCATTGCGGGTTTGGAAACGGTCAAGGTTTGGCACGGGCCCCAGTTCCTCGAACATCCCAAAGCAGACTGCGGTTTTTTGGAGGGCAACCCGGTCCACGAGGAGAACACGGCCATCGCCCGCATGGCCGGTTGCGATTTTATCGTAAATGTCACGATCGACAACGGTCGCCGTGTCACGTCCGTCGTGGCCGGCGACATGGAAGAAGCGTTTCTGGAAGGGGTCCGTTTTGTAGAGACGGTAGTCAAAGCCGATGTTTCCCAGCCGTGCGACGTGGTCGTCACCAGCAGCGCCGGCTACCCGTTGGACACCACATTCTACCAGTCCGTCAAAGGGTTAACGGGCGTGCTGCCCATTGTCAAAGACGGGGGCACAATCATCATTGCCGCCGGATTGTCGGACGGCATCGGCAGCCCGGAATTCCAGCAGTTGTTCCGGGAAAATAAAAACCTGGACGGCTTTATGCAGCGGATTCTCGGCAAGGATTATTTCGTCATGGATCAGTGGCAGATGGAGGAACTGGCCAAGGTCTGCCGCAAGGCCAAGGTGACCTACGTCAGCCACGGACTGCCTGCCGAGACCCTCCAGAAATTGTTCGTCGATTCGGCACCGAGTGTGGAACAGGCGGTCGAGCAGGCGTTGGCCCGCTACGGCGACGACGCCCGAATTGCCGTTGTTCCCAAAGGGCCGTACGTGATGCCAGTCCTCACCTCAACGGCGTAGTTAATTCAACGGCCCGCAGCGCCAGCGACGGCGCAAAAATCGTACCGGGTGGGGCGGAAAATCAGGGCCGCTCTCAGCCGAGGGCAATCGCGATAAATCCGGCGACCATTGCCGCCGTGGCAGCAATTCGCCTTGCGCTGTGACCTTCACCCAGCAACCGTGTCCCCAGAAACGTCGCAAACAGGATGCTGATCTCTCTGGCCGGGGCGACGTAACTGGCCGGCGTGAAGCTCATCGCCGTCAGCACCAGCAAGTACGACAGCGGACCCAGAACGGCTACGCCCCACACAGCCCGGCGACGCAGCCGCCATTCGTCGGGCAGCCGGTCCCGATGACGCAAAACAAACGGCGCAAGAAACAATGTGCGGCCGACGTTCGAACTGTAATCGATCAGCAGCGCCGGAATGGCGAGTCCCTGCTCGCTGACCGCATATTTGTCCCAGATGGTGTAGGCAGCAATGAGGACTCCCGTCATCAATCCGTAGCGGACGGCTGTGGCTGTATCCGGTCCGCTGCGCCGATCGGTCTTCCAGGTGAGGGCGGCGACACCAATGAGGATCAGCGCCCCGCCGCACAGGGCCGTTGCACTCGGCCGTTCATCCAGCAGGATGATCGCCAAAACCGTCGCCAGTAAAGGTCCCGTGCTACGAGCCAATGGATAAACCAGCGACAAATCGCCGACCCGGTAACCGCGCAGCAAAATCACGTAATAGAAGGTGTGCAGAGCGGCGGTCCCGATCATGAAGCCGGCCTCGATCAGGCCGATTTCCGGTTGCAGCACAACGACAATCCAAACCGCTGCCGGCGCATACAGGACGGAAGAGAGGAGAGAAAACATCCAGACGAAGAGAGCCGACCCACCCGACTGCTTGGCGATCAAATTCCAGGTGGCGTGAATTCCGGCGGCGGCAAGAATCAGACCGAGTGCTGATGCATCCAAGGCAGGTCTCGCCCGTTTTTCTGGTGGAAACGTATCCGGTCAGCTCGCGCGCAAGGCAACGCGACCGCCGGTTCTTTCAAATCGAGCAACATCTGACGGCGTCGGTGTCGTTTAGTCTAATCCAACCGAACCGGCGTTGCGACGAAGGTCCGTTGCACCACACCAACGTGTGTTGATCTGACGACAGTTCAGTTGTCTGTTGGTCCCGCATCTCTATACTCTTGACGGATTGTATTTTGCTCTCGCCAAACAACGGCAGAACAAAGATCCCGTATCGGAAAACGACGCCTCCGTGGATCATTCATGACCGCAACCGACATCGTCATTCGCGGTGCCCGCGAGCACAACCTGCGTAACATCAACCTGCGGCTGCCCCGGAACAAGCTGATTTGCATGACCGGCGTCAGCGGTTCGGGGAAAAGTTCGCTGGCATTCGACACGCTGTACGCGGAAGGTCAGCGGCGCTACGTCGAGTCGCTGTCGACCTACGCTCGACAGTTTCTTGGGCAAATGCCCAAACCCCAAGTCGATGCCGTCAGCGGGCTATCGCCCTCAATCTCGATCCAGCAGAAAACACGCGGTCGCAATCCCCGCAGCACGGTCGGTACGATCACCGAGATTTACGACTACCTGCGAGTCCTCTTCGCGCGGGTCGGTTATGGTTACTGCGAACAATGCGACAAGCCGATTGCGGCACAGTCGTCAGAGCAGATTCTCGAAAACGTCTCACGGCTGCCCGAGGGAACACGCTTTCAGGTTCTCGCTTCCGTTGTGCAACAGCAGAAGGGCGAATACCGCGACCTGTTCGACGATCTTCTCAAACAGGGATTTCTGCGGGCACGGGTCGACGGCAGCGTGGTGCAGTTGACCGACAATTTGCAGCTCGACCGGCAAATGCGGCACACCATCGAAGTTGTCGTCGATCGTCTGGTTGCTGGAAAAACTGGTCGTTCCCGACTGGCTGAAGCGGTGGAGTCCGCGTTGAAACTTTCGGGCGGCACGTTGATTGTCTTGAAAGAGTCTGTGGTCCGTGGTCCGCCGCCCGTGGCCGGCCGAAAACGCGATCCCGCGATCAATGCCACGGACAACACACAACGGTCAACGAGCGAAACCCTCTACAGCTCGCACTATGCCTGTTCTGATTGCGGCCTCAGCTACGAGCCGCCCAGTCCTCAACTGTTCAGCTTCAACAGTCCGCAGGGGATGTGTCTGGAGTGCAACGGTTTGGGGATGCGGCACGATTTTGTCCTGCCGCGGCTGATCCCCAACGAGAAGCTGTCCATCTCGAAAGGGGCCATCGAACTGCTCGGTCTGCTGCGGAAGGTCGGCCGTTGGCGGCGGCACATCTACAAAGGCGTGGCCCGAGCGATTGAGCAGGACCTGGACCTGCTTGCCGATTCGTTGCTCAAAACACCGTGGTGTGACCTGCCCGACGAAGCCCGGCAGATCTTTTTGTACGGAACCGGGCAGCGCAACATCACGTTTGCGTGGCGGTATTCGGGCGGCGTCTGGAAACACGGCGGGATGTACGACGGCGTAGTCCCCCATTTGCTGGAAAACTACCGCAAGTCCCGTAATCCGATGCGGCGGCGACAGTTGGAACGCTACATGGAGTTTGTTGCCTGTGCCGCCTGCGGCGGAACGCGGCTGAACTCGCAGGCCCGTAATGTGCGGATCACCTCGTCCAGCCGACGGTACATTTCCCGTGGCAAACCGGCCGAACTGAACCTGCCCGAAGTCTGCGGATTGAGCATTCTTGAAGCCTGCGAGTTCTTCGATTCGCTCCAGCTCGACAAAACCGGGCAACTGATCGCCGAAGAAGCGCTCAAGGAGATTCGCGGCCGTCTGGGGTTTCTGCTGCGCTGCGGCCTCGATTACCTGTCTCTCGACCGCGCCGCGCCGACGTTGTCCGGCGGCGAGAGTCAGCGAATCCGCTTGGCGGGGCAAATTGGCTGCGGACTGGTTGGCGTGGTCTACATTCTCGACGAGCCTTCGATCGGCCTGCATCCCCGCGACAACCGCATGCTGCTCGAGAGTCTCTGCGACCTGCGCGATCAAGGGAACACGGTCATCGTCGTTGAGCACGACGAGGAGACCATGCGGTCGGCCGACCACCTCGTTGATTTCGGTCCCGGTCCCGGAGTCCGCGGCGGAGAGGTGGTCGTCGCGGGAACGCTCAGAGACGTCAAGAACGAAAAACGGAGCTTGACCGGTCAGTATCTGTCGGGCCAGCTCACCATCGACGTGCCGGAAGTCCGCCGTCAACCCGGAAAGAAACAGCTTAAAATTCTCGGCGCCCGTCGAAACAATCTGAAGAACATCGAGGTGAGGCTGCCGCTCGAGTCGTTCATTTGCGTGACAGGTGTTAGCGGTTCGGGCAAGAGTTCGCTGGTCAACGACATTCTCTGGCAAGTATTGAACCGCGATTTGAACAAAGGCAAAGGGCGTCCGGGCGATCACGATCGCATCGCCGGTTTGAAATATCTGGACAAGGCGATCGACATCGATCAGTCACCCATCGGCCGCACGCCGCGGTCGAACCCCGCCACGTACGTCAAACTGTTCGACCACATTCGGCAGTTGTTCACTCAGTTGCCGGACTCGAAAGTTCGCGGCTACAAGCCGGGCCGGTTCAGCTTCAACGTGGCGGACGGCCGCTGCGAAGCCTGCGATGGACACGGATCGAACCGGTTGGAGATGGATTTTCTGGCCGACATCTGGGTGACCTGCCCGGTCTGCGAGGGGCGGCGGTTCAACCGCGAGACGCTCCAGGTCTGCTACAAGGGGGCCAGTATCGCCGACGTGCTGCAGATGGACGTGCAGGAAGCGCTGGAGCATTTCTGCAACATTCCGCAGATCGTCAAGCTACTGGGGACGCTGCACGATGTCGGCCTCGATTACATCAAGCTCGGCCAGTCGTCTCCGACGCTTTCCGGCGGCGAAGCGCAGCGGGTCAAGCTGGCCCGCGAGCTGGGTAAACGTTCGACCGGCAGGACCATTTACCTGCTCGACGAGCCGACAACGGGGCTACACTTCGCCGACATCAATAAGCTCCTCGAAGTGCTGCAGGGGTTTGTCGAAGCCGGGAACACGGTGCTGGTGGTGGAGCACAATCTCGACGTCATTAAAACAGCCGACTGGATCATCGATCTCGGCCCGGAAGGGGGCGAGGGGGGCGGGCATATCGTCGCCGAGGGAACGCCTGAAGAGGTCGCTGCCTGTGCCCGCTCATACACCGGACAGGCCCTAACCGACGTGCTCAAGGCGAGCGGCCGGCGTAAGCCGACTGGTGGCCGAAGGAGAAAAGCAGCGCATCGCCGCGAGTCGCAGGTCAGTAAGCACAACGGACAAACCAAACAGATCGTCGTCCGCGGGGCGGCGCAGCACAACTTGCAACAAGTCGACGTCGACATCCCCCGTGAGAAGATCAGCGTCTTCTGTGGACCGAGCGGCAGCGGCAAAAGTTCGCTCGCCATGGACACGCTGTATGCCGAAGGACAACGGCGATACGTGGAATCGCTCTCCAGTTATGCCCGGCAGTTCTTGGGGCAGATGCCCAAACCGCGGGTCGAACACATTCACGGCCTCTCGCCCGCCATTGCCATCGAACAGAAGACGACCAGCACCACCCCGCGGTCCACGGTCGGAACCGTCACCGAGATTTACGATTACCTTCGCATTCTCTATGCCCGTTTGGGACAACGTGACTGTCCCGATTGTCATCTGCCCGTCGAAACTCAGACGGCCGACCAAGTTGTTGAAAAGATCCTCGCATTGCCGAACGGAATTAGACTGGCACTGCTGGCGCCGCAGGAGGTCACGGTCGGTCAGAAGTACGAACATCTTTGGGAGCGGCTGCAATCGCAGGGATTTCTACGGGTGCGTGTCAACGGGAAGACCTACCGTTTCGAAGACGTTCCCGCCATGGACCGCCGGCGTAAACACCGTGTCGAGGTGGTCGTCGACCGTGTCGTCGTTGCCGCCAAGTCGCGGTCCCGCATCGCCGGTTCTGTGGAAGCAGCCCTCGATCTGGGCCGCGGTCTGATTCACGTCGCCCACTGCAACGACAACCTGCCGGAAGAAGAATGGCAGGTCGACCGTTTCAGCCTGCACTTTGTCTGTCAGCAGTGCGGACGCAGCTTCGATGAGCTGACGCCGCACAACTTTTCGTTCAACGGTCCGCTGGGCTGGTGCGAAGCCTGCGAGGGACTGGGAACCGAACAGGGGACCAACCTCTCGGCGCTGATTACCGACGAGCAGCGAACCCTCTCTGCCGATGCCATCTCCGCCTGGCCGAGCGTCCGAAAAAATGGGTTGTTCCGCAGGATGATCGAAGCGGTCGCCGAGCAGTGCAGCATTCCGCTCGACGTTCCCTTCAACCAACTCGATCCGCTCGCTCGCCGGAAGATTCTGTACGGGACCGGAGACACTTGGATTTCGGATTTGGCAGCGCGTGGGTCACAGAAATCCGAAATCCCCAATCCGAAATCCCCAATCCGAACACCCCTGTTCCGATTTCAGTACAAGGGCCTCTACCCGGCCATTGAGGAATCCTCGCGGGTCTCGTACGTCCATCGGCAAAAGCTGTTCAACTTGGTCGGTGAAGTCGCCTGCTCGGCCTGTGGCGGCAGCCGGTTGCGCGACGACGCGGCCGCAGTCCGCTTCTTCGGCAAGACACTTCAACAGCTCTGCGAGCTGCCACTCGACCAGACGCTTTCGGTTCTGAAGTCGGTAAAGCTCAAAGGAGCGGATAGCAAGGTGGCCGGCGATTTGCTGACGGAAGCCACCAGCCGGTTGTCGTTCCTGGTTGAAGTGGGGCTGCACTATCTGACGCTGTCGCGCACCTTGCCGAGTCTTTCCGGCGGTGAGAGCCAGCGCATTCGGTTGGCCGGACAGATCGGCCGGGCGCTGACCGGCGTGCTTTACGTCCTCGATGAGCCGACCATCGGCCTGCATCCTCGCGATAACGGCCGATTGATCGAAGCGCTGCAAAAGTTGCGTGATCTGGGCAACACCATCGTGCTGGTCGAACACGACCGCGAAGTCCTGTGCGCCGCCGACCGGCTCTACGATTTCGGCCCCGGTGCGGGACGGCTCGGCGGCACGGTGGTCGGTCAAGGAACGCCCAAACAACTGGGAAAGAATAAAATGTCGCTGACCGGCCAGTACCTGACCGGAAAGAAACAGATTCCGATTCCCTCCGAACGGCGGATCGAAGTTCACCTGGCGAGCGGTCGGCGTCAGCCGGCTGTTGTTGCCGAGCAATCGCATCGCTCTCCTATCAAGCGCACCGGAGGGCTGACGCTCCCCGCTCGCCTGGGAGATGCCACGGACTCCCCATTCAACCCGCCTAGTGGTGGCTGGCTGGAACTCATCGGCGCTCGGCAGCATAATTTGCGCAATGTCGACGTCCGCGTTCCTCTGGGCACGCTGACCTGCGTGACCGGCGTTTCCGGTTCAGGAAAGAGTTCGCTCATCGAAGACACATTGGCCCGCGCCGTCGCCCAACGCCTGCACCGCGCCGGGGACGCGCCCGGTCCTTACGACGAATTGCACGGTCTGGAGTTGATCAACAAGGTAATCGTCGTCGATCAACAGCCGCTGGGTAACACGCCCGCGTCGAATCCGGCCACCTATACCGGCGTCTTCGAGCCTATCCGCGAGCTTTTCACGCGACTGCCCGACTCGAAAGTCCGCGGTTACCGTCCGGGCCGATTCAGCTTCAATCGTTCCGGTGGCCGCTGCGAAGAGTGTGAAGGAAACGGTCAGCGGTGCATCGAGATGCACTTTCTGCCAGACGTGTGGGTCGAATGCGACACCTGTCACGGCAAGCGCTACAACACCGAAACGTTGGCCGTCAAGTATCGGAACAAGTCGATCGCCGACGTCCTGGAGATGCCGATCGGCCAAGCTCACGAACTGTTCGAGAACATTCCCAAAATTCGCCGCTATTTGGCGACCCTGTGCGCCATCGGACTCGACTATCTGACGTTGGGACAGCCGGCTCCGACGCTTTCCGGCGGTGAAGCGCAGCGGGTCAAGCTGGCTGCCGAACTGGCCCGTCCCAGCACCGGTCGGTCTCTGTTTGTTCTCGACGAGCCGACAACCGGCTTGCACTTCGACGACATCATGAAGCTGCTGAAAGTGCTCAATAGTCTGGTTGAAATGGGCAACACGGTTGTGGTCATCGAGCATAACCTCGACGTCATTAAAACGGCCGACTGGGTGATCGACCTGGGCCCCGAAGCGGGCAACGAAGGGGGCTGGATTGTCGCCGAGGGACCTCCCGAAAAGATTGTGGCCCACGCCGAGAACTGGCTCAACAGAGTTCCACAGACGAGCGGCCGGCGTCAGCCGGCTGGTGACCCCGATCAAGACGGTTCCAATCAATCAGAAAACTCATTCTCCTCGCTCGACCTGCGGCGTTCTCACACGGGTGAAATGCTCGCGCCGGTGCTGCTCAGCGGCCGGCGCGAGCACCGCGATGTCTTCGATGCCGACCGGGCCGGAGAAAAACGGGAGGGCGATCTCGATCTTCGGCAGGTCGGACGCGGCGCCAAGATGCCCTGGCATATCGACGGGCGTCGCTGGCACACCGTCGAGCGGGTCGCTTACAACGGCAAACCGTGCCGTTGGGACGGAGAGGCGCTGCAGAGGGTTGTTGACCAACTCGAACAGACCGACAGTTTTCTACCCCCCGACTGGAACAACCGCACGGTGGTCGAGGTCACCGGAACAAAGAAGAGTGACGGCTGGTTCCTGCACGCGGTGACTGGCGACGAATGGCTGCTGACCCTCAAGTTTCGCATCCGCCGCAACACGTTCCGGCAGGAAGAACTTTCCCGACGGCTCGATCTGAAACCGCTCGACGACATCGACGAGTTGCCCGTTTACGGCCGCTCGCAGCGTGTGCGGGTCCGGAACATGAAAGGTCCTTGGCAGGAGGTCACCATCAGCGTCCATTGGCTCAACGAGATCGACAAGCCCGCTTTTGAGGAATTTCATCGCGAGGCCCGCGAATCGTTCCTGGGGCTGATCAACAAGTCCAAACTCAATCCGGCCGATTTGATGCCCTGGAAAGTTCTGGGACGGAAGTGGCATCTCGTGCGGAAAGGGTTTCCCAGCGGCAAGCGGGTTGTCTGGAAACAGGAAGTTCTGGATGAACTGTTCGACACGCTGGAAAACGTCTTGCCCAACGCAGAGATCGACTGGGGCAACAAGCAGGTTGTCTATTTTCGCCTCAAGGGCGGCGCGAGACCGTGGGCGGCGGTACACACCAAACGCCGCGGCGGCATCGACCTTTCCCTGTTCGGTCCACCGGGCCGGTTCGCGTTGGGACGCATTGCCCGGTTCGGCGATGAACGCGAAATCTCCCGCCACCGCGACGGCCGCGAACTGGTCAAAATCCGCTTCGACAAACTCGAGCAGGTGGCATCATCGGAGTTACGCAGCTTTCTGGTCGAACACGCCTCCACCTCATAGCGGCATGCCAATCGCATCACGCTAAGTGTGACTTATGTCCGCTTGCGAATTTTCGTATAGATAGCCTTCTGGTCAAGTATTCGCTGATCGCCAGACAAGCTGCGAAATATCTTGCTCTCTAAATGCCGGCCTGTCTTTGCATGAATGAGCTCATCCACTTGTTTAGCTAATATCCAAGATAAAAAATCTTGGTGCGACGACCCGTTCCAAATTCCCAAATAGAAATGCACCCGCCCAACACCTATGATTATATTTGTATCCTTCATATCTAACGCTATAATACCAAGATACTCCCCATGACCGAATGCACCTCGATTGTCGTTCACATCTGATACCGGTGGACGCGTTATCAAAGAGTGCTCAACCCGCATTTCCCAGATAGAAACTAAGAGCGGGTGGTTCCGGCATCGTGTTGAGACTATAAAATGAGGGGTGTGAGACACATACGCAACTCATGGATCGGGGAATGGGATGGGTGAAGACAAACAGGATGCCTTGCAGGTCGATTTCGATGGCCAGATTCGTCTCGAATTCCACGGCGCAAACGTCACCAGTGATGCTGGTCTGCTGGCCTATCGGGAACTCGATGAGGCGCTGGGGCTGACGACGGAAGTCGAAGAGCTGGGAATCCACGATCCCCGCACCGGCTAAAACACGCAGCACAGCGTGACGACGATGGTGCGGCAATCGGTCTATAGCCGTCTGGCCGGTTACGAAGACACCACTGACGCCGAACGCCTGTGTGTCGACCCCGCGATGCGACGTCTCGTCGGTGGACGAGCAACCGAAAAGATAGCCGCTTCTACAAGTCAGGTTGGTCGCTTCGAGACGCAGGTTCTGACGGAATCGGACAATCTGGCCCAGCTGATGGAC
>Ga0310123_10002561_pt1 | contig 14456 bp, 8 predicted proteins | sample CB6_AW_1057_MG_FD_203505 | JGI IMG/M metagenome (GOLD analysis project Ga0310123, IMG submission 203505) | Marine microbial communities from Western Arctic Ocean, Canada - CB6_AW_1057 | ecosystem: Environmental > Aquatic > Marine > Oceanic | place: Canada: Western Arctic Ocean | collected... | reverse complement strand
GGGCGCCCAGGTCGAATCGCTTTTCGTGTGCCGTGACATCACCACGGAATACCGCCGATCGCAGCCCGAGCAATCGGCCGAGGACCTGTCGGTTGGCGCCGGTATAGTTGTCGACATAGAAGTTCAGATCGAGTCGGTCAGACCAAGTCAACTCAAGCTCCGCGGTTGAGGCGGCGATCTGTGAGGCCACAGGCGGAGGATCTGTCGGGACGTGCTTCATGTTGCTCTTGGTCTCTGACGCTGACACGCCAGATATCGCGACTTCGGTGGTCGGTGCCTCGGTCTTATGAATAGGGTTTTTGGTGTCAAGAACCACTGCTGGCGTGGTGGTTGGATCCGCAGAGGTTTTTATGCGAGGCAGAGCCTCAATACGGCCGGGGCCCAGCAGCTGCCCGCGGCCCTGTGCTTGGTCGATGATGACTTGGGTGCCATGGGCTGTCCCCAATTCCGGTACATGGACTACTAGGGGCCAGGCCACGCTGCCAAAGACGCGCATTCTGGCAGTGGAGAATAGATAGTCTGCTTCGGCTCCCTTGATTATTTGTCCCGCGGGTGTTTGGATTGATACCGGTTGACTGGAGTCAGGCCGGCTGGCCAAGCGTACCAGCACGTCATTGGCACCGGCCAGGTCGGCTGGAGGGGATGGTTCCGGCTCGACGATCAGTCGGCCCTTGAGCGTTATGATCACGTCATTGGTGTCATCGGGTTCGAACAGTGGTCTGTTGCTGCGCACCGGTGACTGTGGCGTTGCTGACTCGCGTATCTCGCCATTGCTATTCGTGGTTGGTATGGTCTTGTTCTGCTTCTTCGTCATCAGGCCGAAGATCGCTTCGAGATAATCCGCATTGATCTTCAGGCGGCCGCTGGCTCCACGCACTTCCAGGTGGTCTTCGAGTCGGGTACGGTAGAACTGGACGGGAGGATCTGGATCATCACTTGGGGGCGAATCCTGAGTCTGGGCCGGTGGCTTGCCCTCGGTTGGTTGGTTGCGGCCGTTGATCGAGGCTGTCTTGAATCGCAAAGAACGGGCGTGAAATACCTCGAGCTTGTCCAGTCGTCGGTGCAATTCATTGAAGTTGATGCTCAGCCCCCGGCCCCGAAAATCAACCTGTGGGCCGGTCAGGTGAATTTCTCCGGGGCTTTCAACGCTTCCCATCTCGATGTCGAAACGGGCCTCGTCGAGAAAGAGACGCAAGACCAGATCGTCATTACGGCGGGTATTGATAGTCTGGCCGGGGGTGGTTTCGTAAAGGCTCAGGACCACGTTCCCCCTGAAATCACCGTAGCGAAGATCATTGTCAGGGGCCACCATGGTGGCATGTTCAGCGCGAATTGTCATTACAAGCGTGTCGGAGAACAAGATGCGCGCTGATGGGTTGACGACTTGCGACACCCCGTGGGGTTGGAGTTCAAGCAGGTCGTAGTACAGGATAGTGGTGCGCCCGGCATCTTTGATCGTCAGTTGTCCCCCTTCAGCTGTCGGTGTGATTTGTTGCAATGACTCCGTGCTCTCAATCGTGTTTTCGAGGTTCAAGGCCGGAACGCGAACCTCAAATTGGCGGTCTCCTTGCGCCGATGGTGTCGCCGGGGAACTTTTGGGCGAGTCGGCAATCAGCGTCAGTAGAAACACTGCGACTGCGATCACGACTGCTACGCCGACAAAGAGAGTGCTTCTGAGCATCAGTGCATTGTCCGCTGCGAACAACAGGCATTCAACCGCATCCAAACAGATAAATTTAAATATCCTGTTGCAATAGGTTTATGAATCTTCAGGGCCTGAAGCGGGTGGATGGGGAGATGATGGGCCAGGATTGCCACCGCACGGATCTGTTTGGTGCCAGCGAATGGACCATGCTGCGCCGCGCTGAATACCAATCAGAAGTTATGATTCTCATTCATGACTCGGACAGCGATGACTGTGATGAGCAAAGTGTTCAAGGCGTACGATGTTCGCGCCACCTATCCGGATCCACTGAATGAGCAAGTTGGCCAGAAGGTGGGCTATGGAATCGGGCAGTGGCTCAAGCAGCGCCACGGCGGTCAGGTCGGGTTGGTGTTGACTAGTCGGGATCATCGACCAGCGGCTGAGTCCATGCACGATGCAATCAATCGGGGTCTGCGCGCCGTGGGTCATCGGGTGATTGACTTAGGCAGGTGCGACACTTCATTCATGTATTTTGCCATTCCGTTTGTCGAAGGTGTCTTGGGTGGGGTGCAGACCACCGCCAGTCACAATCCAATCGAGTACATCGGATATAAAATCTCATCAACCGAAGCTCGCCCGGTGGGAGCAGACACGGGGCTCAAGCAGATCCAGACAATCGCCGAGCAGTTGGAAGGGAATTGTCCTGAACCGACCGGCGGCTACGAACAGCAAGATTTATGGGCGGACTATCGGGAGCATGTACTCTCATTTCTTGCCCCGCCGAAGCGGCCGCTACGGATCTTCGTTGATGCCTGTAATGGTATGGCCACCAAGCTGGTACCGACCGTGTTTGGCGGGATCGAGAATATCGAGATCATCGAAGAAAACTTCTTGTTTACAGACTGCTGGGCCCATGAACCGAACCCGCTCGTAGCCGAGAACATGACTCCGACCCGTGAAGGGGTTGTGCGGCATGGTGCTGATTTGGGTGCATGTTTCGACGGAGACGCCGATCGGTGCATGCTCGTTGATGACATGGGGGGCATCATCGGATGTGATCACCTGACCGCGTTACTTTGTGAATCGATGCTCGAGAAACAACCCGGCAGCGCCATCGTATACGATCTGCGATCAAGCAAGGTCGTACCGGAAACCATTGCCGCGCGGGGTGGACGGCCAGAGGTCAGTAAGGTTGGCCACGTCAACATGAAGGAGAGGTTGCGCGAAACCGACGGGATTTTCGGCGGGGAATTGTCGGGCCACTTTTATTTTAAGCACAATTGCTTTGCTGATTCAGGAGCTATCACGCTGGCTGCGGTGCTATCGCTGTTGGGCCGGACGGACCGACCCATTGGTGAAGCGATCTTGCCGCTGCGGCGCTACCCACAGTCAGGTGAGATCAATTTTATTAACGACGACTCCAAGGCGACTATACGGGCGATGAAGGATCATTACGGATCATGTGCGGACTCAGTGCTGGAACTTGATGGGGTCACGATTGACAGATTTGACCGCGACGGCTGGTGGTTCAACGTACGCGCATCTAATACTGAGCCGCTGCTGCGTCTTAACGCCGAGGCCAGAGAGTCGGAGATACTCAAGGCAATCCTGGCTGACTTGACGCCGCAGCTCGGCCAATTGGTTGAAGGCCATTGACCCGGAATAAGCTGGATCGGCCTGATTCATTCTGGCCGTCGTCGAGAAGCGTTTGAATAGTGATAGCCGGCCGTATTTAAAGACAGCGGCAATCTTTGTGGGGATAATGTCCTAATAGGAGTTTTGCCAGCACCCGAAAGTCAACCGTATCATGCAAGATGATCCATTGAACTAGCGCAAGGAGACTGCTTGTCTAAACTCGCACTGATTACTGGAGCATCCAGTGGCATCGGATTGGAATTGGCGCACTGCTTCGCACGTGGGGGGCACTCTTGTATCTTGGTGGCCCGGCGGCGGGAGCGGCTGAAGCAGCTCGCCTTGGACTTGAAAAATGCCTACGGTTGCGATGCGGAGGTACTGGTTGCCGATCTGGCTGATCCCGCCGCACCGCAACAACTGTACCTGCAGGTGAAGCAGCGCCAATACAACATTGATGTACTGGTCAACAATGCGGGCTTCGGAAACACCGGACGTTTTGATCGTCTTTCACTGCAGGACGAACTGGACCTCATGCACGTTAACATGGTGGCGCCGGGCCAGCTGTGCCGGCTCTTTTTGAGCGACTTTGTCCGCAGGGGCCGCGGCCGCGTGCTTAACGTTGCATCGGTAGCCGGATTCTTACCCGGACCTCTGATGGCTAGCTATTACGCGTCCAAAGCCTATGTGGTGTCACTATCGCGGGCGTTGCAGTTGGAGTTTCAGGGCAGTGGTGTTACGGTCAGCGTGCTGTGCCCGGGTCCGACGAAAACTGAGTTTTTCGAACGGGCCGATATGCAGACTACGGAGTTAGCTCGCGGCCGGTTGATGCTGATGGACAGTGCCGCCGTTGTGGCTGAAGCTGGTTATCGTGGAACGATGAAAGGAAAGCCGCTGATTATTCCCGGGCTGGCCAACAAATTCATAGTTCTGGCCGCATGCCTTCTACCCTCGGTCTGGTCGGCACGCATAGTCAAACGGATTAACCGGCGGCACCGATGAAGCAGATTAGAGGCAGAAAGGCACTGGTAACCGGCGCCGCGACGGGAATCGGTTATAGCATTGCACAACAGCTTGGTCGGCGGGGCGTGGACCTCTGGCTTGTGGACCGTGATCGCGCGGCATTGGAGCGGGCATCCCAGTCGTTGCAGGACTTGGGGACCGAGGTCATAGCTGAATCGATGGATTTGACCGAGTCAGGGGTCATTGAGCGGGCCATCGAACGGATCGGGCAACACTGGGGCGAACTGCACATCTTGGTCAACAATGCCGGCATCGGCTACTACGGGCCGACGCGTGACATGACGGTGGAGCAGTGGGACCAGATCCTGGCACTTAACCTGCACGCTCCAATCCGTTTGATTCGCAGCCTCCTGCCCCTGCTGGAACAGCAGCCGTCAGCGCATGTGGCCAACATCTGTTCCATGTTTGGATTGGTGACCTACCGCAATCAGACGGCGTACCAAACAACTAAGTTTGCTTTGGTCGGGCTGACACAGTCATTACGGATCGAGTATGCAGGCACTGGATTGGGGTTCAGTGCAATCTGTCCGGGATTCGTGCGGGACACCGAGTTCTTCAACACCATGCATACCCCTCCGGGCTGTGGTCCAAGAACACCACCGCGTTGGATTACCTGTGTTCCACAAGCCGTGGCTCGGCGAACCATAGACGCGATTTGTCGCAATCGCGGTATTGTTATTATGACGCCGCTGGGCCGCTGGGCTTGGTTTAACCATCGCTTGTTTCCCCGTTTTAACGATTGGCTGCAGCATTTGGGTTACGGTTTGGGCCAGCGTTACAGGCACGGTATGCGCCGGACTGCACAAGGCCGTTGATCGGATCAATTCGTTTATGCAGAGGGTCTGGAGTCCAACCAGCGCATGTGGCCGCGGCGGCTAAAGCTTCAAAGTGTTATGTCAAGGTTCAGCCTGCTGGAACCTATGGCACCACCATTGTTTTGGTGGGCGCAGAAACACGAATAGCAAGAGAACGGTTGTGGGCCACAGATGAACAAATAGGCGATCGGCGGATGCAACCAAATGCCAGCCCAGATCATGTGGTGTCATAAGGTATACGCCGTAGATCAGGACCAACTGTATTCCTAGTGTTGTGCCGATCATCGCAGTAGTGGCTAGTGCTCGTCGGTCCAATGCCGGCCCAATCAGGATAGGCAAACTGAGCATGGCACAGGTCACCCAAAAGTTCGGTCCATGGCGCCATACGAAGCTGGCCATTCGTGCAATTCGTGCGTGGCGTTGTGGATCGGTCAGCAGTGCAACCACATCGCTCCAAGCTCGGCCTGGCCATAGGTCACTGTGACCTGCGACCGTGGCCTTGAACGTCAGGGTAACCACAACCAGCGGCACCAGTCCCAGAAGATAATAGACTAGGCACATTGCCCCCCGGCGCCAACCGAACGCAATCAATGTTCCAAGGCCAATCGCCATCCCTAGAGCAGCAGCGAAGGCTAGCCCTTCGTTCTTGGTCCAGCAGGCCGCACCAGCCATGAAACCGGCGACGATAAACAGGCACCCTCTTGGTGCAGCATTGTGCATGGCCACAGCCAGTGATGCGCAGGCAGCTGTGCTGAACATTGCCAGAGCCATGTCTGCATACTGGGAGCGGGCTTCGCGCAAGACCATGCTGGAGGCACAAGTCGCCAGTCCCGCAGCGGCGCCCAGCAGCATGCCCCGCAGGTGCCAAACACCCCCGACCGTCACCGATACAGTCAGCAGTAGACACGCCACCGCGAACGCTTGAGGTCCATGATGGGAATCGGTTCCCGCGTATTTCCAGAGCCGGGCAATCGATGCGGGCTGCAGCAGCGGGTAATCTGGATGCGGGGATCCGTCACGTAACCGGATGGCCCAACTATCTCCACCGGCATGCAGAATTTTCGCTTTGAGGTTCCACATTGACCAGGCGTCCCATTGGCCGTAGGGATTGGCAGAAAAATGCTGGACCATTGATGCGGTGGCCCATCCGCCGGCAATGATCATCACTGCCAGCGAGATCAGCCCGAACCGGCGCAGCACGGCCGGTTCGTCAGTGCCAGCAGCCGGTTCGCGGGAGCCTCGCCATAGCGTAGCAACGATCACGATTGCGAGGCCCATTTCAATCTTCACATAGTCCAGTCCCTCTGGTAGTACCAGCCACAGAAGCATTGTTACAGATGTCAGTGCAATCCCCATTGCTGCACCAACCGGTACGAGCAGCAGCCACGGCTGGTCCGGTGCTTTGCAGAGGCGGGCCAAAATTGCCACGCCGATTGCGGCTGCTGTGCCTAGGGCCAGACTCACCATCAGCAGGTCGTTCAATCGACATACTCCAGCAGCCACATGTGGCCGCCCAATTCGGCCCGGAGCACCCAGGGCGGTTTGCCCGGCGATAAATCCACACCTGCTGGGTCCCAGAGCAATACCCAGCGGGAACCGGAGGTGCGGCTGACGCCAATGGGCGCCAGTACATATGCCGCGACGGGTTGGCGATCGGAACGTGAATTCCAAGCTTCGCGGAGCTCAATCTGATGGTCCCCACTCATGATCTTTGGCACCGGTTCCAACCACTGGTGCATCTGATCAATGTATTGTGTCTGTGGTGATCGGTTGCGATCGATGGTGGTGGCGTACATTGCGAAGACTGACCACGCACCGCAGCCGATGATCGCGCCAATGGCGATCAGTGCCGCTCCGCGCCGGGCCTGGCACAGAACCATTGGACACCGCATCGAGCGCAGTTTACACCTTGACGGTATCATTTGGAGGGTTCGATGGACTGGTCCGCTGAGCAGCGGTTTCAAGCTGCATCAGAACTGGCCGTATCTAGAGAGATGTTACCAGAACGGCTTTCATCTTCAGCCCGATTTGTGGGGTGTACCCCTCCGGAATGATATCTCCGTCGGTGTTCGTGATTTTGGGCGGCTGGTTGGCTTTGCAGTGCTGTTGCCATGCTTGCTCAATCGCTTGACGTTTGTCATCAGCCACATCGGCCCAGCGCCCGCGTCCCTTGCACTTGGGAAAATCGGAACAACTGAGCCACGGTCCCCGCTTTGACCGCCGCATGTTCAACAGTTTCTCGCATTTGGGGCAAAGAAGTTCCGTCAGCAAGGGTGGTGGTTTGGGCAGTTTGATGGTGTGCTTCTTCGGATCAATGTTGACGATACCCTTGCATGTGGGATAGTCGGCACAACCCAGGAATGGTCCAAACCGGCCGACTCGCTTGGTCATCGGACCGCCACAGACCGGACAGATGATGTTGCACACCTGCGGCTCAATGGGATTGCCCTCGGCATCGATCGGCGCGGTGTATTTGCAAGGTTGCGGCATCTTGTCTGACAGTTTCTGGAACTTTTCTTTCTGCTCGGACGTCAGCGTGGTCCAGCCGACCTTCGTCTTGCCGTCTTCACTGGCGATCTTGGGACGGGCCTTGCCTTTCGCCTTGTAGAGCAGGAACTTCTGGCGGAGATACTGTTTCAGCTTGACGGGTTCGGGGGGCACAAAATAGGCGGTGCAACTGAGAAATCGCCCGTTGCGGCCGAAACGATACTCGGTTTCCGCCCCACACTTGGGGCATGTATGGGGAGCAGGGTGGCTTTCGGCCTTTGCATGGGTCAGTTCTTCGTGTGCCCGTTCAAGGCTTTCCTTGAAGGGGACGTAGAAGGCGTGAAGCATCGATATCCAGTCATGGTGGTCAGACTCGATCTTGTCCAGTTCGTCTTCCATGTCCCGCGTGTAGGCGATGTCCATGACTTTCGGAAAGGCGTCCACGAGCATGGTCGTAACAACTGTTCCCAGGTCGGTGGCTCGGAGACGGCGGTCGCCGGGGGCCACGGGCTCGACATACTTGCGATTCTGAATCGTGCCGATGATCTGGGCGTAGGTGCTGGGCCGTCCGATCCCCTCTTCTTCCAGTTTCTTCTGCAGCGATGCTTCGTTGTATCGCGACGGTGGATTGGTGAAATGCTGGACCGGGTCAATGACGAATGGTGCCGTCGGTGTACCTGCCTCCAGCGGTGGCAGCAATGCCGCGTCCTCGTCGGCACCGGAGGTCGGCATACCGACGGTCTTGTAGAAGCCGTCGAAGACGAGTTGGCGTCCCCGGGCCCGCAGGGTGGCGGTAGGGGCGTTGCCCTTTCCCACGTCGATCAGGACCGTCGTGCGATCCCATGCCGCGGGCGCCATTTGGCAGGCAAGGAAGCGTTCCCAGATGAGCTGGTAGAGGCGGAACTGATCGTCGGTCAGTTCGCCACGCACGCGATTGGGCGTGATGGTCACGTCGGTGGGACGGATCGCCTCGTGCGCTTCCTGCGCCGAGCGATTCGAGGAGGTGTACGTGTTCGGCTTGGCGGGGAGATACTTGTTGCCCCATTCGCGCTGAATGAAAGTACGCGCCATTTCCAGCGATTCGCCGCTGAGGTGTATCGAATCGGTCCTCATGTAAGTGATCAGTCCGAGCTGGCCTTCTTGGCCGCGGATGTCGATGCCTTCGTAAAGCTGCTGCGCCACCCGCATCGTGCGCTGCAGCGGATATCCGAATCGATGCGCTGCCGTCTGTTGCAGCGTGCTGGTGATGAAGGGGGCCGAGGGGCGGTTCTGAGTGCGTTTCGTCTGCACATCGCGCACGCGGTAGGGCGGCGGATTTTCGACGTGACCCACGTAAGCACATCGGGATCGCGCCGGTCCCTTGGCCTTGGGCTCTTCCGTCTTGCGTGTGTCGTCAACGACGAAGCCGATTTTTTCCGCGACGGCTAGTGCGGCGGCGTGTTGATCGCACTTGAAAGGCTGTCCGTCCACTTCGATGAGTTCGGCCTTGAACGCTGGGCGGGGACCCAGCCACGCCATCTGCTGGGTCAGCGGACGGTTCTTCCCCTCTTCCGCTTCGGCCAGCCATTTCTGCCAATCCTCGGCCAGGGTGGAAGCCTTGCCGAGATCTACGGTGAGCAACGCGTTGATCTTCCAGAATTCTTCGGGGGTAAACGCTTCGATATCACGTTCGCGCTCCACGACGATCCGCACGGCCACCGACTGCACCCTCCCCGCGGAAAGACCGCCGCCCACTTTCTTCCAGAGCAGTGGGGAAACCTGGTAGCCCACGATGCGGTCGAGAATGCGACGAGCCTGTTGTGCGTTGACCCGGTGTTTGTCGATCAGGCGTGGGTGGGCGAAGGCGTTCTGAATCTCGCTTTCGGTGATCGCGTTGAAGACGACACGCTTGGAACGTTCCAGCGGCACGTCGAGTGCTTCGGCAAGGTGCCAGGCGATGGCTTCGCCTTCGCGATCGAGGTCGGTGGCGAACCAGACGTCTGCGGCCAACTTGGCCGCTTGGCGCAGTTCGCGGATTGTCTTTTTCTTGTCGGGAAGAATGTCGTAGGTAGGCTTGAAGTTGTTCTCAAGATCCACACCGGGGACAGGCATCTTGGTCCCCTTGGGCGCACGAAGGGGTAGATCGCGAACATGTCCCACGCTGGCCATGACCACGTAGTCACTACCCACGTAACGGTTGATTGTTTTGGCTTTGGTGGGGCTCTCGACGATGACGAGATGCTTGCCTGTGGCATTAGCAACTTGGGCTGGGCGTTGGCGGTGATCACCTGATCTCTTGGGAGAGAGTTTGGTCGTGGCCCCAGACCGTTTTTTCGTCTTTTTTTTTGCCATCGTATTCCAGTCGATCGCCAGCTTCTTTAGTATCCCCTTCCATCGCACGAACTTGGCCGAATACTTGAGCATCCTCAGCAGAGAAAGTCAATATATATTTTAAAGTCAGTGTAAACAATATCCTATATCTTTTTAAGATTAAAAATTGATGAGGGATATCTGGAGTTTGGGCGCAACCCAACTCCTGAACGGCGCTCACCGCCCTATATCGCAGCAAATGGCTGGTGGTGTGCTCGGAAACTAGATTTCTGGTCAATTGTTTACAAGCTGAAGTGCTTGGGCAATCCACTGCGGCACGGAGCCGTTTGAGGTGTCGATCCACCTCGCCGTGTGAAAGCGGCGTAACCACGTGCGCTGTTGCTTGGCGAAACGGCGGGTGAGGATTTGTGTCTTTTCCATTGCTTGTGTGAGGGTCAGTTCGCCACGCTGGGCGGCCAGGCATTGCTTGTAGCCCAAAGCTTGGCGTGCCTGTGGCCCCAACAACCCGGCTGCTTCTAGGCGGCGAGTTTCCTGTGGTAGTGATTCGATGCCGTCTGGCGGCTGGAACATCTGTTTGACCCGAGCGTTGATTCGCCCGTTTATAGTGTCGGTGGGCCAAGCCAGACCAATGAGGATAAATTGTGATTCGAGTGTGGCATCGATAGGGCCATCGGGTCGAGGCCTGTGCTCTGGCCATTGGGTCTGCCACTGACTGATTGGTTGCCCTGTGGCCTGGTGGACTTCTAGGGCACGGACGATCCGCTTACGGTCGTGGGGGTGGATTCGGCGGGCGGCGGCCGGGTCTACCGACATCAGTTGTAGATGCAGATCGGCAGTCTGAATCCCTGCCAGCGTGGCACGGAAGGCTAGGTTTGTCCCGGGGCCGTCGAACAGACCTTCCAGTAGGGCTTGGATGTAGAGATTAGTGCCTCCGACCACGACCGGGCGTTTGCCCGCCGCGGGTAGCTTCCTAATCAGTTTTTGGGCCTGTTCCAGCCAGTTGTGGACTGTAAATGGCTGCGTTGGTTCGACCACGTCGATTAGGTGATGGACAACACGTTGCCGAAGTTCAGCAGAAGGTTTGGCGGTGCCGGCGTTGAGTTGTCGGTAGACTTGCATCGAGTCGGCACTGATCAATTCAGCGGCCGGTGTGAGCCGTTCAGCTAACTCGACAGCCAGTGTACTCTTGCCGCCGGCGGTCGGGCCGAGAATCACGATGGGGGACTGTGGATCGGTCATCAGTCAATTTTACCCTTGCCAGCTCTACCATCCTGTGCCAATAGGATTCGTGTGCCGATTCACATCGCTGGGCTAAATCGTACAATTAGCGTATGGATTGGGATCCGTTTCGCTTGGAAACATTGGACGGGCAGGGGATGGGCGAATCCCAGTTCTACGAGATAGCTCAGTTACACCATGAGGTGTTTACACGGCCCGGGCGGACGCTAGAGGATGTTGTGGCCCGTCGCCGCGCAGTACTACTATTGGAGTCGGCCAATCTTGCGCCTCGGTGTTACCTGCTGTACGACGGTGATCGGATTGTTGCCAAAGCTGAAACTTTTTTCCGCGATGTGGTTACTAGCGAGGGATTGATGACGGTGATGGCGTTGTCGGGGGTAGCGTTACAACTCGATTTACGCGGCCGGGGTTTGGGCGCCGCAATCGTTCGTATTGCCTTTGAGCGGTTGGATGACGGCCAAGCCCGATTCTGTCTGTTTCAGACGACCGAAGCAATCCGCCCCTTCTACGAGCGGCTTGAAGCATGCGTCGTGGGCAACTCCGTGGTCAACCGGTCGAAGGAGGCTCCTGATGTCCCAGCTTTCTGGCAATCGGTCTTGATGCGCTACCCGGCGGTTGGTTGCTGGCCTACAGGCCCAATCAATCTTCAGGGACCGGGTTGGTAGCCTTTAGCTCTGGTGGTCGAGGTTTTTTTGGACTTGATCGTGACTGCCACGCCGTGGCCGGTAGAATTCAGAGTCGCACTGGCAACCAATGAATCCATCGAACTGAAGCGGAAGGAGTTCCCATGGCCTCGGTCAAGTCTGATCCATTCAAGGCCCGAAAGTCTTTGGCCACCGCATTGGGTGATCGAACTATCTACCAGATTGATGCTTGCCGCGGGGTAGGGGAAGTGGATCGGCTGCCTTATACGATCAAAGTGCTCTTGGAGGCGGCTCTGCGACATTTCGATGGATACGTCGTGACCGAGCAGCATGTGCTGGCATTGGCCAGCTATGACGCTAAGAACGTGGAGCCGGTAGAGATACCTTTTATGCCTGGGCGCGTCGTGTTGCAGGACTTCACGGGGGTGCCTGCGGTGGTTGATCTGGCTGCGATGCGTGCGGCTCTCGTGCGAATGACTGGTCAGACAGAAGATGCCAAGCAGGTCAACCCGTTGGTTCCTTGTGATCTGGTCATTGATCATTCCGTGCAGGTGGATGCATTCGCCTCGAGTATGGCGCTGACAATCAATTCTCAGAAGGAATTCGATCGCAACAATGAACGTTATCGTTTTCTAAAGTGGGGGCAACAGGCCTTTGACAATTTTCACGTTGTGCCTCCGGGCACGGGCATCGTACATCAGGTCAACCTCGAGTATTTGGCCAAGGTCGTTTGGAGTTCTTCCCCCGATCTAAAGTCCAAGACCGATGAGTTGATCCTTTGCCCTGATTCCTTGGTGGGTACGGACAGCCACACCACGATGATTAACGGCTTAGGTGTAGTGGGTTGGGGCGTGGGGGGGATCGAGGCCGAAGCGGTCATGCTCGGCCAGCCCATTTACATGCTTATCCCGGAGGTCGTGGGGGTCAAGCTCATAGGGCACTTGCCGGAAGGTGCTACGGCGACCGATCTCGTACTTCGCGTTACTGAATTGCTACGCGGTCACGGGGTGGTCGGCAAGTTCGTCGAGTTTTATGGTCCGGGTCTGGCTCCGATGCCGTTGGCGACCCGTGCCACCATCGCCAATATGGCTCCAGAGTATGGAGCAACAATGGGGTTTTTCCCGGTAGACGAGCAGACCACTACGTACCTGCGCCTAACCGGTCGCGACCCCGCACTGGTTGACACTGTGGAGCAATACTGCAGGACCAATGGTCTGTGGCGCGATGAGGGGCGAGAAGTCAACTACAGCGCCCAATTGGAGTTGGATCTCGCTTCTATCGAGCCGGCTCTGGCCGGGCCAAAGCGACCCCAGGACCGTGTGTGCCTATCTGACATGCGCGAGAAATGGCAAGGTGAGCTTGCCTCGACATTTGGGAAACAGGCGGCGCCGGAAAAGTCAATAGCTGGCACCGGTGATCCAATCGGTCTGCGCTCCGACTCCATGGCGGTGGTCGAGATGGATCCAGGTGTGGAGGGGACGCTCGTGGAGTTGGAGGGTCGGACATTTGCACTCAAGCACGGTGCGGTTGTGATAGCTGCGATCACCAGTTGCACAAACACGTCCAATCCTGAGGTGATGCTGGACGCGGGTCTGGTGGCTCAGAAGGCCAGGCAGCTGGGCGTGACCCGTAAGCCATGGGTCAAGACCAGCTTGGCACCGGGATCCAAGGTGGTTACGGAGTACTACGCGAAGGCCGGCCTAACTGAAGATCTTGAGGCAATGGGGTTCCATCTTGTTGGTTATGGCTGCACAACCTGTATTGGCAACTCTGGTCCGTTGCCGGGACCGATCAGTGATGCGGTCCATGACAGCGATCTTGTGGTGTGTTCCGTTATATCGGGTAACCGCAATTTCGAGGGACGGATCAATCCCGATGTGAGGGCCAATTATCTGGCATCTCCCCCATTGGTGGTCGCGTATGCGATCGCTGGGACTGTTGATCTCGATCTACAGCATGATCCGCTGGCCCGTGCGTCCGATGGTTCCAATGTATACCTGAAGGATATCTGGCCGAGTCAGAAGGAGGTTCAGCGATTGGTTCAATCATGTGTTACGCGTGAGCAATTTTGCCAGAAGTACGCCAATGTGTTTGAAGGTTCAGATGACTGGCGATCGATAGAGTCTCCGACCGGAGAGCTTTATGAATGGGATTCTGAATCTACCTATGTGCAGGAACCGCCATTTTTCATTGGTCTGGAATCACAGCCCAAGCCCATCAAGCCGATTCTCGGTGCACGTTGTCTTGTCAAGTTGGGCGATTCAGTGACCACGGATCACATCAGCCCGGCCGGCGCGATCCACAAGGACAGTCCTGCAGGCCGCTACTTGGCCAATCACGGCGTGCCGGCGAGTATGTTTAACAGTTTCGGTTCACGGCGCGGCAATCACGAGGTGATGATGCGCGGCACTTTTGGAAATATCCGGGTTCGCAACCAGCTTGCCTCAGGCATGGAAGGTGGCTACACAACGTACTACGGCAGTGTCGATGAACCTCAAGCAATAGAAGGCATACCACCCACGGCGGGTGATGTGGAAGTTCGGGTGGGACAGGTATGTTTCATCTACGACGCGGCAATAGCTTACCAGGGCCAGGGGGTGCCTTTGGTGGTGCTGGCGGGTTTAGATTATGGCATGGGATCGAGCCGAGACTGGGCGGCAA
>Ga0310123_10002559_pt1 | contig 14461 bp, 7 predicted proteins | sample CB6_AW_1057_MG_FD_203505 | JGI IMG/M metagenome (GOLD analysis project Ga0310123, IMG submission 203505) | Marine microbial communities from Western Arctic Ocean, Canada - CB6_AW_1057 | ecosystem: Environmental > Aquatic > Marine > Oceanic | place: Canada: Western Arctic Ocean | collected... | reverse complement strand
ACGGCAAGGCGGTGTGGTGCTCGAACTTTTCCGAGAAGGAAACCACCAGCGGCCCCCCGGAAGACAAGCGCGTGCTCTCTCCACAGTATGTCCGGCGCGAGTTCTGGGCCGCGTTCGCGCGGGGACTTCAGGGCGCATTCCTGTGGATCTGGATGCCCAACCAACTCGAAAAAATGAGCCTGCTCGAACCCCGGACGGACGGGACGCTGACCGAAATCCCGGCGGTGGAAGCCATGGCGCAGATCGCGGATTTCATGGAATTATGGTGGCCTTCCCTGGAAACCTTCTCCCCCGAGCCGGCGCGGATCCTTGTGCACGATCCCAACACATCACTCATTGGAAGCTTTTGGGATTTCGCCGATCCTACTCCAATCTGGGCACAGTGGGACACGGATATTCCCGCCGCGCAGAGCTACGACACGCTGCTCGTGTTTCTGGCGGAGAGCAACCGCCGTTTCACCATGAGCTGGGACGACGTCCTTGCGCAGCGGCTCAACCCCACGGACCACGATGTTCTGTGCCTGACGGGCAACCACAACATGACGACCGGAGTGGTGCAGACGGTCCGCGATTGGATCCTGGCCGGCCGACCGGCCATCCTGGACGACCGGACCGGCAAGTTCGATCCCCTCGGGAACACCGTTGACGCATTGGCCGACTTGTTCGGCCTGTCCCACGTCCTGGTTCTCCAGGGCATCAACTGGTACGGCAACCCGACCGAGACGGCTCGCATCGCCCCGTTTCTTGATCTGCATGCGCCCCTGCCCTACACGCTCACTCAACCGGCGGTCGATCCGGACGACCTGCTGACGGTGGAACGGATGCAGGCACCGAACGGAGACGAGTTGGCGGTGGTCTCGCGCCGGGGCACATCCGGCACTACCGCGGACCGCCTCGAGTTTTCCCTGCAATGGCACAGAGGCCACGGTTCCTACACCGTGATCGACCCGTTCGCCCGGGGAGTGAATGCCGGTACCATGCCACCCTGGCCGATCTGCGATCGATCGATCGTCACGCTCGAGGGGCACCAGGACGCCCTGCTGATCCTGGCCGGGGACCCGGATCCGCCGTTCCCGTGGGACTGCGGCTTTTCGGTTTTCGAGGAGCGGTTTACCGCCAACACGTTCAATGAAACCGGCTCCGAGATCGCGCCGCCCTTTACGCTCGGGACGCTGGCGTTTTTCGAAGACGAAGCGCTTCGCATTCAGACGGCCACCGGCACCGAATCCGCCTACCGCGCCTTTCCCTCCGGCGTCACCGGGTCCGGGTACGCGGTGGAGTTCGACGTCACCGTGAACGCGAATACCGGGGACGGCTTTCAGCTCCTGCAGACGATCGACACCTTGGGGGCGTGGCAGGTCGGTATCATCCTGACCGTGACATCGCATGCGCCGAGCCAAACCTCGGATCTTCGGGTTATGCATACTGGTGGAACGGTGCAGGCCGGTCTCAGCATGCCCTGGGGCTTGAATCATCACATCCGGGTTCACTACCGGGGCGACGGCACCAACCAAGCCGATCTCTACGTGGACAGTGTCCTCGTGAACACCTACACGGAAATGACACCTGGCGCCACGGTCGACTTCATCCAGTGGGGCGACGCGTTTCAAACCACCGCGTACGGGGATGTCACGCTGGACAACATCGAGACCTTGTTGGTCGACCCGGACCCTTGATCAACATTTTCAACCCGGAAATGTAGCGGAACTCGCCAGAGTTCCGCGATTTGACTTAGCCCGACGGTTGAGCTGAATTCCATCTGTCCAACACGTCGATGCTGTAGATGAGATTCCGCGGCAGGTGGAAGGGATCTTTCACCGGCATTACGATCACATCCGACGAGGGTTCGCCCTCGCGGGTCAGATTGCGGTACCACTCCCCGTGCTCCGGGACGGGATAGTGGGTGAAGCAGTATTCGTGCACCTTGTCGTACCACGTGAGGCACCAGGGCTCCTCTGTATGTTCCCATGCGAGCAGGAGGGCATACAGTGCCTCCCCCTGCGGCCACCAGCGTTTCGCGTCCGCCGAATCCCAGGCGATGTCCCGCCGGTGATCGGCGTCGATGGCCAGGTAGATGCCTCCGTATTCCTCGTCCCATCCCAATTCGAGGTGACGGCGCACCAGGCGGCACGCTTCGCTGATTCGTCGCGTGTCGCCGGCGTGGCGGGCGATGTGAATCTGAAACCACATGTCCTCGATAACGTGGCCGGGCACAATGGTTGTTCCCTCCGGTGCTGGATACTCGTGGTTGTCATCGGAAATCCGCTCCAACAATACATCGCGATCCGGACGGTAGAAGTGGTTGAAGATCTCGTCCGATTGATTTTGTGCGGCGCGCAGGTAGCGCGGATCATCGAGAAAACGCCCCAGTTTCCACAGCGCAAACGAAAACATCATGGGAATGCCGTGAACTTTTGCGCCGCGGGGAACCGGATACGGATTGTGTGGGAGGGTGTCATGCGGTTGTTTCAACCGTTCGATCATACAATCCGCTGTTTTCCGGGCACGCGAAATCACTTCGTCCGCCGACGCCGAATCCGCCCGGGCCAGCTCGACCAGGCCGTCGATCGCCAGACCATCGGTATAGATCGACTCGTATCCGTCCATCACTCGCCCGTCATGCGCCAGGCGGAAATTCCAGCCGCCCGCCTCCTCGTTCCACCCGGTCCGCGCCGTGAAATCGTATACATGCCGGGCCAGGTGCAGCCATTTTTCGTCGGGTTCCACCGAGCGGTACAGTTTGCTGAACAACCAGACGAGGCGCCACTGGCTCCAGAGAAACTTGTCGCGGCTGATGACCGCCCCGTCATCGGCGATACAGGTATTGACCCCGCCGGCAGGATCCACTCCGTGGCGCACCCAGAACGGCATGAGGTTCTCCATGAGCTGGGCATGAAGAAAATCACGAAGTGCTTTCAGATCGAATGTCGCATTGACTATGATCATTGGATGCGACTCGAACATAGAGGGCGGAAGCAGTTTCTGAAAGGCTCATTTGGCGGCGGGGGGGATAACCTGTTTGTCGATGCCGGCGGCGTCATGCGGCGGATCATGGACAACGACCTGAACGGAGACGGCCATTTCGATATCGTCCTGCCCAACAGTCACGGGTATATCGAACGCGGTCCAACCTGCATTTACACCCTGAGGGAGGGTGAATGGGGAAAGCATGAGCTTCCGCATGACAGTTGCTGGACCCCCGTCGTGACGGATGTGGACGGAGACGGCTTCCTGGATCTCATCATCGCAAACGGAGAAAACGGCATCACGTCGGAGTTGTCGTCCTACATCTACTGGGGAGGACCCGGCGGTCTGACCGGCGCGCGCACCGAGTTCCTGACGACCGGGGCCTACGATGCGGCGGCGTGGGATTTGACCGGCAACGGCCTGAAAGATGTCCTCTTCACCTCGGCCTGGCTTGACCACCACAACGCCGGCGGGCGCCTCGACCAGAAAGTGTTTGTTCAAACCTCGCCCCGGCAATTTGAAGAAGCGACCGAAGAGTACAAGATCGCGGGCATGGCCACCACATCGCTGCTTTGCGAGGACCTGAACGGGGACGGGCATCCCGAAATCGTGCTGGCAAACTACCGCGAGGGATACAACTACGATACGGATTCGTATTGCTACCTCGGTTCCGCGGACGGTTTCGACATAAATAACCCGCTGCGCCTGCCCACCCACTACGCGCTGAAGGTCCTGGCCGCGGATCTGAACGGAGACGGGTTCAAGGAACTGCTGTTTTCCGGGGGGGACCAGGTCATGATTTACTGGAACGAACGGGGGACCTTCCAGGCGACGCGCCGGACGGTCCTCGACATCAAGGGCGTCGACAGCCAGTTCAGCGCCGGGGCTTTACCCCTGGACGTCGCGGATGTCGACGGCGACGGCATCCCCGAGCTCGTGATCGGCACCATCGAAGGGGTTGAGATTCGAAAGACCGACCGCCTCGATCACGCCTGGAAAAAACTGCCCTGCGCAAATTGCATGGGAATCAACGCCGCGGATATCAGGGGAACGGGGCGCATGGACATCGTTGCGTGCCATTACTACTCCGAGACGTCGTATGACGCGGAGTCCCTTGTGTTCTGGAACGGCGAGCACGGGCTTCATCCCGAAAACGCTACGGCGCTGGAAACGCACGGACCGATGGGATGCGTGGCCGCAGACTTCGACGACGACGGAATCATGGAGATCATTTTCTGCAACACCATGCGGGGGCCGTCTCAATACCATCCCGCCTTTCCGGTCTTTGCCTACTTCGGCACATCCGACCACCAATACAAGCCCGAGAATCGCAGGGACTATCCCGTCACCTATGGGAGCAATGCCTACGCAGTGGCGGATGTCGACAACGATGGCTTCGTGGAGTTGATTCTCACGACGGAGGGAAGCCTCCGCATTTTCAAGGGGACTCCGGACGGCCCCGATCCCTCCGACTACTACGACCTGATGCACGCCGATGGGAAACTCGTGCTCGTGGGCGGCGTATTGGTGGGTGACTTCAACCGGAATGGTTGGCTGGACCTTATCATGGCTCCCTATGTATATGGGAATTCAAAAGAGGAACTGGATAACTCCGTTTTTCTATACTTCGGTGGCCCCGATGGATATTCGGACGACCGGCGTATCTCACTGCCTGCTTTTCTTCGCATGTCCAAGGCGATTGAAGCGACCGACATTAACAACGATGGATATATCGATTTCCTCTTCGGCAGCGAAGACGGATACATCGGCGTCTACTACGGAGGACCGGAAGGGCTCAGCCGGGAACGGGCCGGCAGGATCGATCTGAAGGAATACCACGGGGCGAGCATTCAGGGAATCACTGCTGCCGACATTGACAAAGATGGTTGGCCGGAGTTGATTGTATCCACCGCGGGTCATTACACACGCCGCCCGAGCCATGTGTTCGTCCTGAGAGACGGAAGGAACGGTTACCCCAAGGACCGCCAAACGATGTTCGAAACCGGAGGAACGGTCGGCTTTCCGGATCTCGCCGATCTGAATGGCAACGGAAACCTGGACTTGCTCGTACCCTTTTACTCCACTCACGAATCACGAGAGCTTCCCGCGAGGATTTTCCAGGGTGACGGCAACGGTGACTTCGATTGGGACAACCCGCTCCGGATAGATTGCCTGGCATCCATCGCGTTTTGCCCGGTGGATCTCAGAGGAAACGGCTATCCGGATTTGTTTATCTGTTGTCACCGCAATGATCTGGGCCATAAGGTCGATTCCATGCTCGTCATGAATGGACCGGAGGGTCTGGATATAGAAAATGCCCGGGGAATTCTCGGATACGGACCGCATTGTTTTACCAACAGGAACCAGGGAAACTCCCTGGATCGGAGTGATATGGAATATTACACTTCGCCCGTTTTCCCGTGCAAGAATCCTGAGAAATTTTCATGGGAGGCAGAAACCCCATTGAAGACTTCGATCTCCTTCCGTGTCCGCTTCGGCGAAAGCGAAGCAGCCACATTGGAATCCGCTTGGGGTAATTGGATGATCAAGAACGGCAGCCCGATTCGTGCCCCCGCGGGAACGGAGCATATGCAGTACGAGGCAGCTTTTCACGCGCCCGGATTCGTAAACTCACCCAGGCTCACCTCCATCGTGATTGATTGCGCCGGATGATTTACTGAACTGACAAGCATTATGCACTACATGCCATGCAGTCGGGCCACTCCACCGAACAAGTACGTAACCAGCGCGCCGAAGGCGCTTTGGCTACCCCCGGAGGGGGCCGAAGCCCGAGCCGTCGTTGAACCCGCTAGGGCTGCGCAGATTCTTGCCGCACAGAACGCGGAGTACGCGGACGTTGGTCTTGGTTTTGCAATGGTTCCGGGGCGCGCTCCGCGCGGAGCCAAAGCGGTGTCGCCGCACTCCAAATTGGGCGCCTTCGGCGCGCGGAACCCGTATAAGAAGGGAAAGAAATGCTGTTGAAAAGAACTATCGAGATCTTATTTGTACTGCTTTGTCTGCTGCAAATCCCCGGCATCGCCGAAGCAGATAGGACCTCTGAGCGGCAAGGATTATCGGAATTCGACAATCGTATTCAAACTCTCGAAACCACCATCAAGCAATTAGATGTACGAATCGACAAGTGCCGGTCGCACGAGTTCTACCGCCAGCTTCGCTGGTGGCAACTACGCAAGGACGTAGCTGTGCAGGATCGGGACTTGCTCATCCTACACAGGAAAGCTCTTCAGCTGCTGCTGGCCGACGAGTTCGTGCCCGCGGCGATCCGGGAACGTATTGACGAGTTGGAGAAATCCGCGGCATCGCGCGAAGTTCGCGACGCCGCGGCGCAGCAGGCCGAGGCCGCTTGGCAGGAGATCCAACGAAACCTGGATGAAATTGCTCCCGGGTACAACTGGCATGTCGTGAAGTTGAACCTTCTCAGGGATCTGCTGAATCGCTCCCGGAGAATCGAATTCTACCTGAAGGAGGCAATGCGAACCTCCGAAGGCGGTTACGGACACACCTCTTTGGCCGAATCGGAAATCCGCGGGCGACTCACCGCGCTCATGGTTCAGGGAGACCCCGAAGCGTTTGAAATCGGCCCTGTATATGCAGCGCAGGAGAACGAGTATCGACTCAAATCTCCGTTCCAGTCGGCCCTGGATGAACTCGTCCACCGTACGCGTGGCCGGCTGGCGGAATACGGCGAATGCTACTTCGGTTTTCGGGAGCAGAAACTCCTCGGTCAGTCCGAAGAGGCCGAGCGCCTGGTGCAGCGCACCCATCGCCTGGCTCAGGATCTGGAAGACCTTGATGCCCGGCGCGAAGAACTGACCTCGGACGTGCTCGGTTTTCTGGGTCACTTTGACCGGGACGGGAAGTTCACCTCGCTGGGAATTCCTCATCGTGAAAAAGTTACGGTCGATCCCGCCGGCATCACCAGCGACCTGCTTTTCTGCACGCTGAGTCTGTCAGGCCACGGCGGCCCGGCGCGCGAACTGGAGGAGCCATTCTGCTTTGATGTGGCGGACTTTCGTTTCTACGGAGTGAGCCAACTGGCGGCGGGCCAGCCGGATCCGGCGCGGTTTGAACAGGCAGCCGCGGATGTCGAGCGCGGGTACTACTATAAGCAACCGGTCTTGTTGATGATGCACGGTACCGCCCACATGGCCGGAGTTGAAAAACAGTTTCTTCCGGAGCAACAACGGCAGGACCCGGATCTGCATTTGACCAATGCGAATGGTGACCGGGGTCGATACCTGAACATCTGGCATCCCGCGGTTCGAGACTTGGTGCAGGCGCGGTTTACCGACATAGCCGCCTTTTGCAAAACGATCCCAAACTTTCTCTTTTACGACAAACTCACCTGGGAGCCGTCTGTCCTGTTTGTCAAGGGGGACGGCGGACCGGCCCTTGAAGCGGGGTACAGCCCTCCGGCCATTGCAGCGTTTCGTGAACACCTCGAGCAGAAATTCGAAACAATCGATCGTCTCAACGAACGTTGGAAGAGCGGTTACGCGGCGTTTGGCGAGATTGAGCCACCGCCGGATCCGTTTGTGGCGCCGCGCAGGCGGGCAACGCCCCTCAGCCATGAGTTCGAACTCTTTCGCGCGCATTCGTACGGCGACTACCTTGCCATGGCAACCGAAGCCATACGGCGTGAGGATCCGAATCACCCGGTCGCGGCTGAAATTCATACCCTGAATGCGCAGTTCGTGTCCGGCACGGCCTTGAGCTTCCAAATGATGAAACGCGTGCCGGTTCAGTTCATCGAAGATCACTACAACAACTGGTTCGGCAGTTATACATCCTTGAATCTCCTATACAGCCTGTGTCTCTACGCAGGCAAGAAGCCCGTGCAAACGGAGTATATCTGGACCTACCCCCGCTTGATCACGCCCCTTACCGAAAGTGACTTCCGGGTGACGGGCGAGCTGAGCATCTGGCGCAACATGGTCTGGGGCCGCAAGGTTCTGGGGGTCTATGGCCCCTTTGACGGATGGGGATACCGTTTCAACTACATGGACAGTGCCCATTCCTGCGAACTGGCCCACACCGTCGGTCCTTCGGGTACTCTCATTCGGGAGGCGGGGACGTCCATACCTCTTGGCAAGAAACGCTCCCGCGAATTCTGGCCCTACCTGGATCGGACGGAGGTCGTGAAACCCCGGATCGCGGTCATCGTTCCTTCCACGTCCATGATCAACGACTATCCCTACCACGATCCTCACCAAGGATATTCCACGGTCAACAGGGAACTCATTCGCATGGAGCGTTTTCTAACCCCGCGCGATTTCGATTTCCGTTTTGTCCCCGAGGAAGTCATTGTCAGCGGGGAGGAAAACCTCGATGGGTTCAAGGCCATCCTCCTCCCGTATGCGCCCTACTTTCCCGACGGCCTGACCGACAAACTTCTCGCATGGGTCGCATCGGGCGGCCACCTGATCGCCTCGGGCATACCGGGGATCTACGATCCCTACGGCTTCGATGCCCCGGCGCTCATGGAGGCCGTGTTCGGAGCGCGGTTGGACTATGCGTATGCCGGCGACGACGACGTATGGCGTTGGAATGTGACTGTGGGCGATCGCGAAGGCGTGACGCAACTACTTCATTCAGAAAATGGGCCCTTGTTGTTCTTCGCCGAACACGGGGCGGGCCGCGTCCTGGTGTCAACGGAGAGTTTTTTCGCCACCGCAAATCAGCGGGCCCTTCAGGCCGGCTTCGCACATGCAATCGAGTCGGCAATCGAATGGCCCGCGGCGAGCAGCCGCCGGCGCCTCTTCGAAATGGTGACCCGGCAGGACGACAACGGCCGCCGCTACCTGTTCGTGATTAACCCGGATCTCCGGGACACGGCAATAGACTACATCACGGTGGACGGTCAGTACCAAACCATCACCGACATGGGGATCGGTTCGCACTGCGCAATCTCCCTGGCCCCCAGACAACCGATATCCGTCAACAGCAGAGCCACCGATTCCACGTCGCGCCACAGCGATGGGACGGCGCTGATATCCGTCCGATCCCCACCCGGCCGAACGACGTTTCAAATGCGCCTGGAGCCCGGAGAAGGCACCGTGCTTGAGCTTGCGCAGTAGCGCTGGAGATACGAGGGAGCGGAGAAATTTGCCTGTGAGCGAGGAATGCGCGTTAAATTGGACTGAGGTAGCAAGGCGCAGCCCTTCGCGCCTTCGTCGGGCTTCGCTCTGCCGGCGCACTCCAAATTCTTTACAACCGAACTGATAAGGGATTCAAAGACGAACCTTCCAATAGCACGTCTGTCCACTATCTCGGAGTGAACTTGTGAATCTAGAGCTGTTAGACTGGAGCATCGTCCTGGCGGTGGCCTTGTTTTTGATCATCCAGGCGTACCGAACCAAAAAGTACGCGCGGGGGGTGTCTGGATTTTTAGCGGCGGATCGATGCGCCGGCCGTTACATCATCAGTTTCGGGGAAGCGGCTGCCGGGTTGGGCGCCGTCACCATCGTGGGCGATTTCCAGAGATACTACAGCGTCGGTTTCGGCGCGAGTTGGTGGGGTTCACTGGGTATTCCGCTTTACCTGATCATGACGCTGACCGGGTTTGTCATCTATCGCTACCGGGAGACCCGCGCGTTGACCCTCGGGCAGTTCCTGGAGATGCGTTACAGTAGAAAGTTCCGCATCTTCGCGGGCTCGCTTGTTTTTATATCCGGGATCATCACGTTCGGAATATTTCCCGCCGTCGGGGCGAACTTTTTCATCAATTACTGCGGACTGCCGGAGACCTGGTCGCTCCTGGGAATCCACGCGCCGACCTATCCGACATTAACATTCATCCTCCTGGCGATCGCCATGTATTTCACCCTGGTGGGAGGACAGGTATCGGTTCTGGTCACGGATTTCTTTCAAGGGCTTTTTGTGAGTATCGTTTTGATGGCCATTCTTTTCGTCATCCTGTTTACGTTTCCCCTCCGCGAGGTATTTGACGCGCTGCTATTGGCTCCGGAGGAAAAGTCCATGGTGAATCCATTCAAAACCGGAGCCATCGACGACTTCAACTTCTGGTACTTCATGATCGCGATTGTCATTCAGTTCTACAATCGCATGGGTTGGCAGGGAGGGCAGGCCTACAACGCTTCCGCCAAAAGTCCGCACGAGGCAAAAATGGCTGGGATCCTAGGAGGGTTTCGAGGATGGGGATTCACCATGAGCCTGCTCCTTTTGCCCATGATCGCCTTCATGGTAATGAATCATGAAAACTACGCCGACACGGCCGAGTATGTGAATGCCGCACTCTCCTCTATCGAAAATGAAGAAGTTCGCAATCAAATGATCACCCCGGTTGTGATGACGACATTTCTGCCGATCGGGTTTATGGGCGCTTTCGCGGCAGTGATGTTTGCCGCATTCATCAGCACGCATGATACGCAAATGCACTCCTGGGCCAGCATCTTTGTGCAGGATATTGTCATGCCCCTCCGGAAGAAGCCCTTCACGCCGGACCTGCATCTGAAGTGGTTGCGATGGTCCATCGTCGGCGTGGCTGCTTTTGCCTTCCTCTTCAGCATGTTCTTCAGGCAGACCCAGCACATCATGCTGTACTTCATGATTACCGGCGCGATCTGGCTGGGAGGCTCCGGGGCGGTCATCATTGGAGGGCTTTACTGGAAGCGCGGAACAACAGCCGCCGCCTGGTCCGCATTGATCACCGGCGCGTTTCTCGCCGCGGCCGGAATCATTCTCGACCAGGTTTGGAACAGCCTCTACGACAAAAACTTCCTCATCGATTACAAGTGGATGACGGCAATCAGCATGGGAACTTCCGTGGTCGTCTACGTCGTGGTTTCCTTGCTGGGAACGACAATGAGATTCAACCTCGACCGGATGCTCCACCGCGAAGAATACGCGGTCCCCGCAGATCACCCCGATGGAAAGAGCGTCCGATCTTCTTCGAAATGGAATGTTTTGCAACTGTTCGGATATACCGCAGAGTTTACGATGGGGGACAAGATCATTTACGGGCTGTCGATCGCTTTTGCCGCCATTCAGCTGGTGGCTTTTGTCGTCATGACGGTGATCGCTTTTACCTCTGAGGTTACGGATGAAATGTGGTGCAGTTATCATTTCTATTTCGTTGGATCCCTGATTGTCGCTTCCATGTTTGTTGCCGTGTGGCTGATTCTTGGTGGAGTGCGCGACATAAGGCGCCTCTTTGTCTCATTGCGCGAAGCCAGGAGTGACGACAGCGATGATGGGATGGTACGGTAGAGTCCGGGATTCAAAAACACTATATAGTATACTCCGTAGTGATTTCTGCTGCCCCAGTTTCGCCGTCAATGACCCGGTTCGTCCCCTCTACACGCTCGTCTCGATTCCAGCTGTCCGGGCAGTTGTCGCCGTACCACCGTACGTGCTCCTGTGCCGGCAGCTGGTGTACGCTGCGCGCACGCACCGCGGCCTGAAAGCCTGCGTCCCGCAACAGATCGCAAATCACCATCGGATCGCGCAGCTTGTTTAATTCTCCACACACAAAATCGTGGGAGGCTGGCGTCGTGGAGTACCGCAGCACGAGGAGCTCCGGGCACTCAGCGCGTGCTCTCTCCGCAAGCTGGTTTCCGGTTCGGATGTCCGGAAATGCGAAAATGTGTTTGCCGTCGAAAAACGGAGCGCTGGTGAATCGGGAATTGTGGTACAGCTTGTTTTTATGAATCTTCTTGTAGAAGCACTGCCCGGTCACCAGCACGTCCGCATTGATCAGCTTGCACGCGGCTATCGCGCCCTGGGGGTCCGTCAGCAGTGTGAGCTGGAGATTCTTCTCATTCTTCAGCATGAGTTCGATCAGCCTGAGGATCGATGGATCCGTCTGCACAATGACAACTTGAATTGCTTCCGTCTTCATATCTCTATTCCTTGTGGTTCTTCATCCTGTAGTTTTCCCCAAATACGCGCGTTGCGGCGATGTCCCGATCGGGTTGGCGAAATCCCGGTGTAAATGCTTTCCCCGTAGAGGCTCAAGCAATCAGAGATGGCCTACATGCAAATCTAAAGAACGCTTCTCCTATGATTGGTTGGTTTTTTAAGAGGGCGTCCCGGTTTCCGCCGGGGGTGCTCTTCCCATTCATCCACAGAAGCAGAATCGGTGCTACGCACCTGTGTATTCCTGTTGTCTTCGCGAGGAAAATGTTGATAAAATACTGAAATAAAGCATGTTACGACGCTTCGTTCCCGGGGGGCATTCGCGGAAAAGAAAGAACCAGAAGAAGAAGAGAGTTTTCGCGAATATGCGACCCGAGGACCGGTTTTAGCCCTATTCATGAGTAAAATCCGTTCCACCAAGCAGATACGCGGCAGACCCGCATTCGGTGGGACTCTGCTCGCCTGATTCCTGCAATTCTTTCCGCAGGAAATGAGAATCGCATGTTCGCAAGAAACGGTGGGTTGTTTGCAACCGTGCAAGTACATGATGCGCCCTTTTCACTTGCTTTTCCTGGCCCTGAAGTCCAAATGGAGGGCGATTTCGGCGACAGCATTTGGTTATGAGGAAAGGAAGTCGTGATGCAGGTACCGGTGGATCTTTTGTATACAAAAACTCACGAATGGGTCCGTGTCGAAGGCGATAGCGCAGTGGTGGGAATAACGGATTTTGCGCAGAACCAGCTTTCGGATTTAACGTTTATCGAACTGCCTGTCGCCGGAGACGATGTCTCCTCATCGGACGAGGTCGCCGTCGTAGAATCCGTGAAGGCGGCCTCGGATGTTTTCGCCCCCGTGAGCGGGAAAATCCTTGAGGTCAACGATCAGTTGGAAGGACAGCCCGATCTCCTCAACAGTGATCCGTACGGAGAGGGCTGGCTTTTTAAAATCCGTCTCAGCGATCTCTCGGAGCGGGACCGTCTGCTAACCGCGGAAGCGTACAGACAAAGCATGCCGGCGGAGAGTTGAGCGGACCGGCCGTTATCAGCATCTTCCTTCCTGGTCCTGTCCGATACGCGGCAGCGGCCCAGCTTCAAGAGGACATTCTCCAGGCCCGGATCGCGGATGAGATCCCGGATGTCGTGCTCCAGATGCAGCACTTTCCGGTGGTAACACTCGGCCGACGGGGCCGCGACGAGCACTTGTACAGAACGCCGGCGGCGCTCCGGGCATTGGGCATCGATTTTCACATTGCGCCCCGCGGCGGTGATGTGACCTACCATGCACCGGGACAAATCGTTCTCTATCCGATCTTTCGCCTGGATGCGGTCCGGACCGGGAGCCATGGATATCTTCACCAATTAGAGGAAATTGCGATCAGGACTGCGGCCGCATTTCACGTGGATGGATACCGTCGGGAGGGAAAATCCGGAGCCTGGACCTCGGCGGGAAAGATTGCGGCGATCGGTTTCCGAATCCGTCGATGGGTTGCGTACCACGGCCTCAGCTTGAACGTTGATCCTGATTTGACGGGATTTACGTTTATGGCGCCTTGCGGAATAGAGGACGAGCCGGTTTCTTCTTTTCGCACAATTCTGGAGGACCGGTGCCCCACGATTCGCGAAGTAATGACAGAGTTAGAATCCCAATTCGGCACTGTCACCGGTTTGTGTCCAGAGCGGAGAACGACCGATGTTCTGGACGATATTCCGGCTCTACGGCAAATATTTCAGCGATTTGATACATAGTAACTGGTTGCTCCTCAACAAATTATAGCCCTCCGCCTGTCTGCCGGTATCCGGATGATGGCATGCCTTTTACTTTCTTATAGAAGGTGTCAGGCATGGCCCATTGCAGAATTCTCTGTAGTACGCCGATCCGATCGGCTGCGTGCAGGTCCCGAAGCCGTCGTTGATGATCGGAGCTCTGGTGCAACGTTTCGGAAAAGATTCATTAAAGAACACGCTGGTCGTTGGTTCCATCGGCTCGTCGCTTCTTGTGACAATTGCAATTGCCGTGGTGGTGGGCCTGCATCATGGAATGCAGATGCCGAACCGTGTCAAAGCCGACGTGCACTCCCAGGTTGATCTCGCCCGGTCGGGCCTTGAGCTTGCCTTGATTTTCGGAGACGAGGTTGCCGCGACCCGCGGTATAACCATCCTCGGACGGAACCCACATGTGGCCGGTGCGCGCCTGTTCGACGATGAAGGCGAGGTTCTCGCCACCTACCTGAAAGAAGATTCGGGTATTGAGTTGCCTGAGTTTCTTCCCATGGGTCTTCCCGACGTGCCCGGCGCAACCTTCACCGCGCGTGAATCGTTGACCTCGGGAAGTACGCGGTTGGGCATCCTCCTGGTGGTGGGGACCTGGTCGAGCCGTGATCTTTTTCCCGCGGGGTTCGTCCAGTTTTTCATTGCCGCCGGTCTGATCTCGCTGCTTTGCGGTTTGGCCATGTCGGCCGTCATATATCAGCATCTTTCGCGGACCGTGATGGGGGTTACGGACAAACTGGTGTGGGCGTTCAAGTTTCGGGACTTCACCGGAACGATCTCGCCCGGGCAAAAAGGCATGGTCGGTAACCTGGCGGACCAGTGCAACT